>ERZ827423.1574-NODE-1574-length-21692-cov-26.970051_pt1 | contig 21692 bp, 16 predicted proteins | sample MGYA00519775_ERZ827423 | MGnify/ENA primary metagenome ERZ827423 (study PRJEB31778, sample SAMEA3449296) | human gut metagenome | biome: human gut; feature: human-associated habitat; material: faeces | place: United Kingdom | collected 2010/2012 ...
TCTGCCGCACCTCGCTCGCCGTATCGGCACTTAGAATTATGCGGTATTGCCATAATAAAACCAAAAATCCCGGCACGATTTTCATTCCAAAATCATGCCGGGATCTTTATTATTCTATGCGAAGCCGATTAAAGTTTTTCGCCGAAGCCTTTTTTCAAAAAGGCTGGAAAGGCAAACTTAACATCAACCCTTGCTCTTTTTGCTGGTGGCCTTCATGCGCAGGTCGTGGTCCAGGATGCGCTTGCGGATGCGCAGGTTCTCCGGAGTAACTTCCAGCAGCTCGTCCGGTGCCAGGAATTCCAGGCAGCCTTCCAGGCTGAACTTGGTCACGGGGATCAGGCGCAGAGCATCGTCACTGCCGGATGCACGGGTGTTGGTCAGGTGCTTGGTCTTGCACACGTTGACGGTGATGTCTTCACCGGTCGGGGTGTAGCCAACAACTTCGCCCTCGTAAACCTTTTCGCCTGCGGTCACAATCAGGGTGCCGCGCTGCTGGGCATTGAACAGACCGTAAGTGACGGCATCGCCGGTATCAAAGCTGATCAGGGAGCCGCTGGAACGGGTGGCAATGGGGCCGCACCATTCTTCGTAACCATCAAAAATGGTGTTCATGATGCCTTCGCCGTGGGTGTCGGTCAGGAACTGGCTGCGGTAGCCAAACAGGCCGCGGCTGGGCATACGGAACTCCAGACGGGAACGGTTGTTCATCATCTGCATGTTCATCAGGATGGCCTTGCGGGCACCCAGAGCGGTCATAACGTTGCCCTGATAGGTTTCCGGCACGTCAATCACAACGCGCTCCATGGGCTCCATGGTCTTGCCGTTCTCCTCATGGGTCAGAACATGCGGGGGGCTGACCTGCAGCTCGTAACCTTCGCGGCGCATGGTCTCAATCAGGATGGACAGGTGCATTTCGCCACGGCCCATTACGCGGAAGGAATCGTTGGTGGCGGAATCTTCCACACGCAGGGCAACGTCCTTCAGCAGCTCGCGCTGCAGGCGGTCACGGATCTGGCGGCTGGTGACGTACTTGCCTTCCTTGCCGGCAAACGGGGAATCGTTGACGGAGAAGGTCATCTCAACGGTAGGATCGTTGATCTTAACAAAGGGCAGCGGCTCAACCTTGCTGGGGTCGCACACGGTGTTGCCGATGGAAATATCGGGCAGACCGGCAAAGGCAACAATATCACCGGCAGCGGCCTGCTCAATGGGCTCGCGGCCGTTTGCCTTAAAGTCAAACAGCTTGGTGATGCGGCCGGTCATGTGCAGGTCGGGGTTGTGCCAGTCGCAAACCTGAACAGCCTGGCCAACCTTGATGATACCGTTCTGCACGCGGCCAACGCCCATGCGGCCCACAAAGTCGTTGTAGTCCACGCTGGAAACCAGCATCTGCATCGGGGCTTCGGGTTCACCCTCCGGCGGGGTAACGTACTTCAGGATGGTATCAAACAGCGGCTTCAGGTCGGTGCCGTTTTCGGGGTGGGTCCAATCATAGCTGGCGGTGCCGTTACGGCCGGAGCAGAACACCATCGGGCTGTCCAGCTGCTCGTCGGTAGCGCCCAGGTCCATCAGCAGCTCCAGGATCTCGTCAATAACTTCCTTAATGCGGGCGTCGGGACGGTCGATCTTGTTGACGGCAATGACCAGGGACAGATTTTGCTGCAAAGCTTTCTGCAGAACAAAACGGGTCTGGGGCATGCAGCCTTCGGCTGCGTCAACCAGCAGCAGAACGCCGTTGACCATTTTCAGCACGCGTTCTACCTCGCCGCCAAAGTCGGCGTGGCCCGGGGTGTCAACAATGTTGATCTTGACGCCGTTATAGACGCAGGAGCAGTTCTTTGCCAGGATGGTGATGCCGCGTTCACGCTCGATGGCGCCGGAGTCCATCACGCGCTCAGCAACCTGCTGATTGGAGCGGAATGCGCCGGACTGCTTCAGCATCTGATCCACGAGGGTGGTCTTGCCATGGTCAACGTGGGCGATAATGGCAATATTGCGAAGATTTTCTTGGATCATAACCTACGATACCTCTTTATACTTTCAAAATCTGGGGTTTGGTGCACGAATATAGGCTGCGGCAGGGGCTAACATCCCAACTGCAGCACACTTATACTATATTGTACGGCACCATGATGAAATTGTCAAGAATCGTAAATTGTTTTTTCTTATGGTATAATTAAAAATAATCGTGGGGAATTGCGCGGTTTTCTGGTTATTCTACCAACAACATGGTTTGCGGTAAATAACCCAAAAGAGGGGAAAGGCCGCTGCATATACCCCCTTGAATTGATTGGGAAAGGGAAGAACTATGCCAAAGACACGCCGTAAGGTCAACATCATTGGTCACCGCAACCCGGATACAGACTCTATCTGCTCTGCGCTGGCCTATACCTACCTGAAAAACCAGCTGGGGGATGCTGTGTACGAAGCCCGCCGTGCCGGGCAGATCAACCGCGAAACCGCCTTTGTGCTCAAGCATTTTGGGGTGGAGCCGCCGCGCCTGTGTACCGACGTCAGCCCCCAGGTGAAGGACATCGACATCCGCGAGCAGCCCGGCATTGATAAGGAAATGAGCATCCGCGCCGCATGGAGCATGATGCGCGACACCGAGATCGATACCTTGTGCGCCATTGACGAGGATAAAGAACTGCTGGGCCTGATCACCGTTAAGGACATTGCCAATGCCAATATGGACCTATTTGATACTGAGGTTCTGGCAAAATCCAAGACGAGCTACAAAAACGTGCTCAGCACCCTGGAAGGCGAAATGCTGCTGGGCGACCCCGATGCCTGCATTACCTCCGGCCGCATTTTTATTGGCACCAGCCCGGAAATTATGGATGGTGCCGTGAACCCCGGCGATATTGTGCTGGTGTCCAACCGGTACGAAGTGCAGATGTGCGCCATTGACTGTGGCGCCGGTGCCATTGTTGTCTGCTGCGGCTCTGCTGTGCCGCGTACCATTTTGGCCCGCGCACAGGAAAAAGGATGCATTGTCATTACCACTCCGTTTGATACGTACGCCGCCGCCCGCCTGATTTCCACCGCCGCCCCGGTGCGCCACTTTATGCGCAGCAAGAACCTGTTGGAATTCAGCGTGAATACTGCAGTGGAAGACGCCCGCAAGGTCATGGCCAATGTGCGCCACCGCTATTTCCCCATCCTGGATGCCAATGGCAAATATTGCGGTGTCATCAGCCGCCGTAATTTGTTGAACGTGCACCGCAAGCAGGTCATTATGGTGGACCACAACGAGCGCGGTCAGGCTGTGGATGGTCTGGAGCAGGCGGAGATTCTGGAGATCATCGACCATCACCGTCTTGGTGCACTGGAAACTGCCGGGCCGGTGTATTTCCGCAACGAGCCGGTTGGCTGCACCGCTACTATCATCAGCCGCATGTATGAAGAGCACGGTGTAGAGATCCCACCCCAGATTGCAGGCCTGCTGCTTTCCGCTATTCTGTCGGACACGCTGATGTTCCGTTCGCCTACCTCCACGCCGCTTGACCAGCACATTGCCGAAAAGCTGGCCAGGATCGCGGGCGAGGAGATCCCCACCTATGCGGAGCAGATGTTTGAAGCCGGCGCCGACCTGACGGGCCGCACGGCGGACGATGTGTTCTTCTCTGACTTTAAGGTATTCAGCCGCGGCGATGCCAAGTTCGGCGTTGGCCAGGCTATTTACATGACCTCCAACTCCCGCTCGGCGGCAGAAGCGCTCATCACGCCATTTTTGCCGGAAGCACTGGCCCAGGCCGGTGTGCCCATGGTGTTCTTTATGTGCACCGATATGCGTGCCCAGGCCACAGATCTGCTGTTCTGCGGCCAGCAGGCGGAAGAAATTGTGCGCAGCGCATTCCATGTGGAAACCAAGGACGGCAAAGCTGTGCTGCCCGGGGTTGTCAGCCGCAAAAAGCAGCTGATCCCCCCGCTGATGGCGGCATTGCAGGCACTGCAAGCGTAAGTTAGGAAGTAGGAGGTAGGAGTTATCTCAATTAGGGCAATACCGCATAATTCTAAGTGCCGCACCTCGCTCGCCGTATCGGCACTTAGAATTATGCGGTATTGCCCAAGACTCTTTAACGCAAAATCCGGCTGTGTTTGTAGAAATAGACTAAATTTTCGACTTTTCAGATATACCCTAATTAAAATTAACGCTTTTTTCACCTTTTGACGTTGAACACGGTGTATAATAATCTAATAGATTGTATAATGCAACGATAAGTCTCAAAAGTAAAAGGAGGACAAACCATGGGTGAGTATGCGGCAATCGAAAAAGAAGCCAAGCTGTTTACAGAACTGTGTGTGCATAACGATGCCATTGATCCGAATCTGTTTGATGAGTTCGGTGTAAAACGCGGCCTGCGCGATAAGGACGGCAACGGTGTGCTGGCCGGGATTACCAATATTTCCCGCATTGATGCGTTTGAAATGCGTGACGGCGTTAAAACCCCCTGCGATGGCAAGCTGTGGTACCGCGGGTATAACGTGTATGACCTGATCCGTGGTTTGCGCGGCAAGCGCTATGGCTTTGAGGAAGTTGCCTACCTGCTGCTGCTTGGCGATCTGCCCAATGAACAGCAGCTGCATGAATTTACCGACTGCCTGACCAAATGCCGTGCCCTGCCCAGCAACTTTGTGCGGGACGTTATCATGAAAGCCCCCAGCAAGGATCTGATGAACAGCCTGACCCGCAGCGTGCTGACCCTGGCTTCTTATGATGATTCGGTGGGGGATAACAGCCTGCAGACCCAGATGGAGCAGTGCATCAAGCTGATCAGTGTCTTCCCCATGCTGGCGGTGTATGGCTACCATGCCTATAATTACTACCTGAATGACGGCAGCATGTACATCCACCGCCCGCGGCCGGAGCTTTCGGCGGCAGAAAACCTGCTGCAGATGCTGCGCCCCGACCAGCAGTATACCCCGCTGGAAGCCCATGTTCTGGATATTGCTCTTCTGCTGCACATGGAGCACGGCGGCGGCAATAACTCCACTTTCACCACCCGCGTGGTCACTTCTTCGGGGGCAGATACCTACTCGGTCATTGCAGCGGCGCTTTCCAGCCTGAAAGGCCCCAAGCACGGCGGCGCGAACATCAAGGTCATGGAGATGATGGACGATATCCGCGCCCATGTTTCCGATGTGACCGATGAGGACGAAATGCGCGCCTACATCGGCAAAATTGTAGATAAAGAGGCCTTTGACCATAAGGGCCTTGTGTACGGCATGGGCCATGCGGTCTACTCTCTGTCGGACCCGCGCGCGGTGGTGTTCAAGAGCTTTGTGCAGCAGCTGGCCATGGCCAAGGGCCGCAAGACGGACTTTGACTTTTACAACACGGTGGAGCGCCTGGCCCCGCAGGTGATTGCCGAAAAGCGCCATATCTATAAAGGCGTTTCCACCAACGTGGACTTCTATTCCGGCTTTGTCTACAACATGCTGGGCATCCCCGTGGAACTGTATACCCCCATGTTCGCTGTAGCTCGTGTGGTCGGTTGGAGCGCCCACCGCATGGAAGAACTTGTCAATGTGGATAAAATCATTCGCCCCGCGTACAAAAGTGTTATGGCAACCAGAGATTACCTGCCGATGGAAAACCGCGGCTGATTTCAGCCTTGCACTGGCGGGCCAGACCTGTTAAAATTATAGCGTAAGCATTTTGGGCATAGCCGCAAAGGCTGTGCCTTTTTTGTGGTATATCAGTAGGAGGAATCCCCATGAACGAAACACAGGCATCTCAGCTGCCGGTTTATGCCGGGAATGACCTTGGTGCAGTGTGGTGCAGCAGCGCTACGGCATTCCGCCTGTGGGCCCCCACGGCGTGCAGCGCGGCGCTGCACCGCTTTGCTACGGGCACGGACGCAGAGCCGGAAGCTGCCGACCTTGGCACCCTGGCCATGCAGCGCAGTGAGGGCGGCACATGGTACCTGGAACTGGCGGGTGACCTGGCCGGGCAGTATTACCAGTATGAGCTGCAGTTCCCGGATGGAACCTCCACCGTTACAGCGGACCCCTACGCCCACGCAGCCGGGGCAGGGGGCACCCGCAGCATGGTGCTGAACCAGGCCGCCGCCGTGCCGGACGGCTGGCAGAAGGATGAACGCCCGGCTATCCCCGCCCATGCCCGCAGCGTGTGGGAGGTGCATGTGGCGGATTTTACCGCCGACCCGGCCAGCGGCGTGCCGCAGGCTTACCGCGGCAAGTTTATGGGCTTTACGGTGGACGGCACCACCCTGAACGGGGACGGCGTACACCCCACCGGGCTGAACTACCTTAAGCGGCTGGGTGTGACCCATGTGCAGCTGCAGCCTATTTTTGACTTTGCCACGGTGGACGAAGTGAGCGGCGAGGACTACAACTGGGGGTATGATCCGCTGAATTATAACCTGCCGGAGGGCAGCTATGCCACCGATGCGTTCCACGGCGAGGTGCGCGTGCGGGAATGCCGCGCCATGGTGCAGGCCCTGCACAGCGCCGGGCTGGGCGTGGTGATGGATGTGGTGTATAACCACACCTATTATTCCTACAGCTGGCTGGAACGCACGGTGCCCGGCTACTGGAACCGCCGGTGGGAAAACGGAAGCCTGACCAACGGCTCCGGCTGCGGGTGTGACCTTGCCAGCGAGCGCACGATGGTGCGCAAGTATCTGGTGGATTCCTGTGTGTACTGGGCCAAAGAGTACCATATTGACGGGTTCCGCTTTGACCTGATGGCTCTGCACGATGTGGACACGATGAACGCGATCCGCGCTGCGCTGGATGCCCTGCCCGGCGGCGAAGATATCCTCATGTACGGTGAACCGTGGCAGGGCGGCAGCACCCGCATGGAACACGGCGCGATCCCCGCCAACAAACAGGCGGCGGGCCTGCTGGACAGCCGCATCGGATTTTTCTGCGATAACACCCGCGATGCCATCAAGGGCGGGGTGTTCAATGCGGGCAGCGCGGGCTACATCAACGGCGATATGCACTGTGGGTATCAAGTGCTGCATTCTATCCCGGCGTGGCGCGGCGGCCAGGCGGATTTTATGCCCCAGGCGCCGGGCCAGGTGGTGCAGTATGTTTCGGCCCATGATAACTATACCCTGTGGGATAAGCTGAAATGCGTGGCCCGCCGCGGGGATTATGCCGCGCCGGATGCCGATCTGCTGGCCCAGAACCGCATGGCGGCGGGTATTTACCTGACCTGCCAGGGTCTGCCGTTCATGCAGGGGGGCGAAGAGTTTGCCCGCACCAAGCATGGCGACCACAACACCTACCGCGGCCCGCTGGAGCTGAACCGCCTGGATTGGACGCGCGCCGCCCAGCTGGAGGAGCTGGTGCAGTATTATCACGGACTGTTGGAAATCCGCAAGGCGTATCCGGAGCTTTCCGGTATGGCGGGGGATGCAGAACCCTGCATTCTGTCCCTGCCGGGGTGGCTGATCGGCTTTGTGCCGGAGCGCCAGGACGAAAGCCTGCCAGGGCGGCTGGCCGTTTATTATAATCCGGAGCGCACCTGCCAGTGGGCGGCCCTGCCTGCCGGGAGCTGGCGCTATCTGTGCGATGGTACCCGTGCCGCCGCCGAACCTTTTGGCCCCGCCTGCCGCAATGCCATCGAACTCGCCCCCGTCAGCGTGACGATTTTGAAGGTGGAATGAGTTTACGGGGGTTTTTGTTCCTTCTTTGAAAAGAAGGAAGCAGAAACTTTAATAACGGGCCGTGCCGGATATCTCACCCCATCACCCACCCACAAGGCGATGGGCGCACAATATACGCCCCTACGAATAGAATCGCGGCACATCACGAAAAATGTGGCCATTATTCTTTTTTAATTATTCTTTCCAAAACAAACACAAGGCCCGGTGCATCTTAAACCATGCACCGGGCCCTGCCTTATCTCCAATTCCTAATTGCTAATTTCTCATTTCTAAGGCAATACCGCATAATTCTAAGTGCCGATACGGCGAGCGAGGTGCGGCAGATGCTAAGCCAAAAGCGCAGATAATACTGGATGTCTTATCGAGCATTTTGGCAACGCAGATGCCGTGCCGCAGCCGCCGGAGCGGTGCTTAAGCCGTAAGGCGGGAATTGTGCGGTGTTGCCCTAATTAAAAACGGAAACTCCTCCCGCCTAACTTACCTCATCGCTTCTTCATACTTTCTCACAATGTCTTTCATCGCTTCAATGCCAATGGTGTAATCCTCCGGCGTGTCCAGCGAATGGTTGCCGCCCTCCACAAAATAGGTAGTGATGGCGGGGTCATCCTCCAAAGCACGGCGCAGCGCGGCACCGCCCAACGGGTCCGCAGTGCCGGTGGCGTGCCAGGCGGGCATCCCGGCGTAAAGCGGGGCATACTCCCATGCAAGGGGCGTTAATTGCAGCAGGGTCACATGGTATTCCGGGTGGGCCTTTACCCAACCGGCGGCCACCATCGTGCCAAAGCTCTTGGCAATGCAGATGTACCGGTCATACCCGGCAGGGATCTGCGTCATGGCGTCCTGCGCGGCGCCGGGGTAGCTTTTGGCGGCGCTGGCCTGCGGCGTTTCCTCGTGGGGGAACAGCTGGCTGTACTGCACCACCATGCAGTCCACCCCCTGCCGGCGGGCAACCTTGGCGGCATAATACAGCAGCGGTTTGTCCGGCCCGTAACCAAAGCCGGGGAACAAAACAACCAGCTTTTTCTCGTTCTGCATCACTTTACAAGCACCACATAGTTTTCTTTGCGCGGGGCAGGGGCCTTTTTGCCGCCCTCGGCAGCATAACCCAGGATGCAGTTGCCCACGCCGCGCAGGTTTTCGGCATTGGGCACACCCCACTTTTTCAGCAGGGCCTGGCCCTCGGCGGTTTCAAACATTTCCTTTGCGCGGTGAATCCAGCAGGCGGAAAGCCCCACGCTCTCGGCGGCGTTCAGCATGTTGCCCATCACCAGGCTGCCGTCCTCCACACAGGTGGGGATGGTTTTATCCACCAGCACAACGGCAACGCAGGGCGCACCATAGAACGGGTCGCCATTGCCGCCCATCGCGGCGGCGTTCATCTTGCTCAAAGTATCGCGGTCGGCCTTGTTCTGTATGCAGACAATCACCGGGCTCTGGCGGCCCATGCCGGTGGGGGCCCAGGTGCCGGCTTCCAGCACGGCGTTCAGTGCTTCCGGCTCCGGCATCTTGTCCAGGTAGCAGCGGCAGCTGCGGCGGGTTTTCATGGTATTCAAAACTTCATTGGTCATGGTAGTGCCATCCCTTTCATTTAATCTTGCAGCTTTATTATACCATAGGGATGCAAGCGGATAAAACTTTCCTAAAAGTAAAATAAAATTTTTCCTGAATGGAGAGATACGGTATGGTGTGCCACACCGCGCCGTGGTATGCTGGAAGCACACAAGGGAGGGCATAAACCATGAAACTGATGCTTGCACAAAATATCCGCACCCAGCGCAAAGCCCACAGCCTGACGCAGGAAAACCTTGCCGAGACGATTGGCGTAACAGTGGGGGCAGTGTCCAAATGGGAGAACGGCACCACCAGCCCCGATCTTGTTACCCTGATGGGGCTGGCAGACCTGTTCGGTACATCAGTGGATGCCCTGCTGGGCTACCAGCTGGGCGGCCACACGGTGCAGAGCACGGTGGAAGAGCTGCACACCTTACAGCAGAAAAAAGAGTACCAGGCGGGCACGGCCAAAGCCGAAAATGCCCTGCAGCGCTACCATAATAATTTCGCCATTGTGCGGGCTGCGGCAAATATCTATTATATAGCGGGCTTTGAACAGAACAACGCTGCCTGGCTGCGCCGTGCGCTGGAATTGCAGGAGCGGGAGATACTGCTGTTTGAACAGAATACCGATCCCTGCATCAGCGAGGAGGTCCTCCAATGCGAGAGCGCCAAAATTTATGACCAGCTGGGCCAGAGCGAAAAGGCGCTGGAAATTTTGAAAAACCACAACGCGGGCGGCATCAACGACAGCCAGATCGCGGGTATCCTATGCAAGATGGACCGCCGGGAGGAAGCCATGACCTATGTGGGGCGCACGGTGTTCCGCTCCGTTTCGGACCTGATGATGGTCATGGGCCCGGCGATTGAATATTACCTCGGCGTGGGGGATGTGGAATCCGCCCGCCGCTATGTGGAATGGCAGGCGCAGGTTTACGGCGGGCTGACCCGGCAGGGCCACCCCAACCTGTGCACCCGCATGCAGGCCATGGCGCTGACCGTGCAGGCCATCATCACCGCGGCCAATGATAAAAACAGCGAAAACGAGACCAAAGCCCTGCTGCGCCAGGCAAAAGCGCTGGCTTTGCAGTATGACGCCACCCCGGATTACAAGATCACCCATGTGCCATACTGTGAAAAATCCAATTTTACTTCCGCCGCGGATGATTTTGGCGCCAGCACGCTGGACGGCATTACCGCACAGATCGATGCAAACCGCGTCGAAACCCCGGTGCTCGCCCAGTGGTGGCAGGAGGTGTGCAATGAAGACAATAGCTTGTGAGCAGGGGCTTGCCGTCGCCATGCTATGGCTGGCCGGTCAGTTGACCATCTGGGGAATCCGGCTGGAAAATACCGCGCAGCAGCGCGCTGCCGCCTGTGCCAAACAGCAGGCGCAGCGCCGGGCAGCTGCCTGCAAAAATGCCCTTGCCGCCCGCCGCTTGGCGGTTTATCAGGCCTGGCGGACGGAATGGCAGGCCAACCCCTGCGCTGACGGCAAAGGGGTAGGGGAGAGCGTGCCGCCGCTGCGTGCGATAATTTATGAATAGCATGTAAAATCATACAGAATCATGGAAGGCCAGCCTTTTTCGGACTGGTCTTATTTTTTGCGCCATGGTATAATGTCCCTAAGTCACGAACAAAACTGTAGAATAAGGAGAGAACGAACCCATGAAATTTTCCGAAATGCCCTATGAGCGCCCGGACATGAGCGCCCTGAAAGAACAGTTTGCCGCACTGACCGAGCGTTTGCAGAACGCCCCTGACTATGCCGCTGCCCGCGCCGCTTTTTTGGAGGAGCAGGTGCTGAACAAGCATGTGGATACCCTGTTCACCCTGGCCAGCGTGCGCCATACCATTGATACGCGGGATAAGTTCTATGATGAAGAGATGGAATTTGCCAACAGCGCCATGCCGCAGATCCAGCAGTGGCAGGATTCCTGGACCGCCGCCATGCTGGCAAGCCCCTACCGCAAAGACTTTGCCGAAGAATACGGCGACCTGATGTTTGTGAACGCCGAAATTGAGCGCAAGGCATTCTCGCCCGATATCATGGAGGAACTGCAGCAGGAAAACGAGCTGACCCAGCAGTATGGTAAGCTGCTGGCCAGCGCACAAATCCCGTTTGAAGGCAGGGTATACACTCTGTCCCAGCTGAGCCCGTTCAAGAATGACCCGGACGATGCCCGCCGCCTGGCCGCCTGGAAAGCCGAGGGCCAGTGGTACAAGGACAACCAGAAACAGCTGGATGATATTTATGACAAGCTGACCCACCTGCGGGATAAGATGGGCAAAAAGCTGGGATACGAGGGTTACACCACCCTGGGCTACTACCGCATGGGCCGCAACTGCTATACCAAAGCGGATGTAGAAAAGTTCCGTGCCGCCGTGGTCAAGTATCTGGTGCCGCTGGCGGACAGCATCTACCGTGAGCAGGCCAAGCGCCTGGGCAAACAGTACCCCATGAGCTTTGCCGATAATGCCCTGATGTTCCGTTCCGGCAACCCCGCCCCCTGCGGCGATGCCGATGCCATTCTGGCCCAGGGTAAAAAATTCTATGAGGAACTTTCACCCGAAACCGGCGTCTTCTTTAACACCATGCTGGACAATGAGCTGCTGGACGTGCTTTCCACCCCCGGCAAGGCGGCGGGCGGCTACTGCACCAGCCTGTGGGATTATCAGGTACCGTTCATTTTTGCCAACTTCAACGGCACCCAGCATGACGTTGAGGTGGTCACGCATGAAGCGGGTCATGCCTTTGCCGCATACACCAACCGTGACCGCGTGCCGTATTCCACTGTGTGGCCCAGCATGGAAGGGTGCGAAGTCCACTCCATGTCGATGGAATTCTTTGCCTGGCCGTGGGCGGAGGGCTTCTTTGGCAAGGATACCCGCAAGTTCCTGTACAGCCACCTGGCCGGTGCGCTGACCTTTATCCCGTATGGCACCATGGTGGATCACTTCCAGCATATCGTGTACGAAAAGCCGGACCTGACCCCTGCCGAGCGCCACGCCGCCTGGAAAGAACTGCTGGGCATTTATATGCCGTGGATGAAGCTGGACGGCGAGATCCCGTTCTACAGCGAGGGCGAGGGCTGGCAGCGCCAGAAGCATATTTACGAAAGCCCCTTCTATTATATTGACTACTGCCTGGCACAGACCGTCAGCCTGCAGTTCTGGGCCATGCTGCAAAAGGACCGCGCCAACGCGTGGGAGCACTACATGGCATACACCCGCCAGGGCGGCAGCCGCGTGTTTACTGAGCTGCTGAAAAACGCCGGACTGGACAGCCCCTTTGAGGAAAGCTGCCTGCGCGGCGTGTGCGGAACGGCCAAGCAGTGGCTGGACAGCTATGACCTGACGGGGATCGAATAATGCAGCAAAAGAAAACCCGCCGTGGGCGGGAATACCTGAATGACTTCCGCAGGGATGTCAACGGCAGCTACCTGTACCAGGGCAGCTACCGCCGCTATACCGGCAGCATGCCGTATGCCAAACTGCGGGGCCTGCTGTGGGCGCTGTGCGGCGGGGCACTGGCGGCGCTGGCGGCGGCGGGCATGGTGCCCGCGCCGGGGGCCATGCAGCAGTTTTATGTACTGCTGCCGTATGCCGTGGCGCTGGTGGCTGGCATCAGCGCGGTGTGGGCGCTGGCCCGCATGAGCCGCGGCGGGGCACGCCTGCGCAGCTATGTGTATGAAGAAACGGTAGCCAAACTGCCGCTGCGCTGCCGGTTGACCGGGGTGTTCGCCGCGCTGGCTGCAGTAGGGGAGTGTATGGATGTGTTCTTGAACGGCGAACAAGGCGCTATCTGGTATGCAGTATTATTTGCAGCGCTGGCCGCTGCGGCTGCTGCGGCTGCTTTTGCCGCAGGGCACACCATCCGGGCGGCGGTTTATACCGAAGAATCCGACTCCGGGCGCGAAGAGTAAAAGACCTTGCACCATAACGCAGAATTTAGCCCGCTAAAGTGCGACGCGGAAGAATTTTACAAAATTCAGCGTGCTGTTATGGTTATCCTGCTGACTTTTATTTAGATGTTGCCAAAACGGCGTTTTTTGGTTGACAGAAATTGAAAATTACGATATTATAATATAGTTATTGGTGACATTTGTTTGCGGTGAGGGAACACCGCAAATGCGGAAAGGCTTAAGCCTTTCTTATTTAACACTCCTTTTGGTAGTGTTAAAATTGCCGCCATTACCAAAATGATTTGGGAGGTTATACAAACATGAAAAACACCAAGCAAGTGCTTGCACTGGCCATGGCTGTTGCAATGGCTGCGGGCCTGCTGGCTGGCTGCGGTTCTTCCGCTTCCAGCAGCGCTGAGTCTGTTGCTTCCGGCGAGGCTACCAGCGAAACCGCTGCTACCGATACCGGCAGCAGCGATGGCACCCTGGTTCTGGCAGATACCGGCTTTGAGGGCAAGTTCAGCCCGTTCTTCGCCGCTTCTTCCGCTGACCAGCACGTTATCGACCTGACCAACATTGCCCTGCTGGGCGCTGACCGTAAGGGCGAAATGATCCTGAAGGGCATCGAGGGTGAGACCCGCGAGTACAACGGCACAGATTACACCTACTATGGCCCCGCTGACTGCGAAGTGACCGAAAATGCTGACGGCACCGTTACCTATGCCATCAACATGCGCGATGACCTGGTCTTCGCTGACGGCACCCCCATCACCATTGATGACGTCATCTTCAACCTGTATGTTTACATGGACCCGACCTATGACGGTTCCGCCACCCTGTACTCCATGCCCATTGCCGGCCTGGATGATTACCGCAGCAGCATGACCACCCTGTCCAAGCTGATTGCTGAGGCAGGCGAGGACAACACTGATAACAGCCTGTTCACCGCTGAGCAGCAGAAGGCTTTCTGGGATGCTGTTAACGAAGGCGGCACTGCATTTGCACAGGAGATCGTTGATAGCTGTGTTGCTGCCGGTTACGCTGACGAAGGCGACGTTGCCGCTGCTGCTTCCGCTTGGGGCTTTGACGGCCTGGCCGCTGACGCTACCGCAAAGGATTTCTTCCTGGCTATCGCAGAAAAATATGACTGGAACTTTGCTTCCATGGAAGCTGAGACCGCAGGTTCTGCTCTGTCTGACCTGATTCCGGCTGATGTTTATGCTTACTCCACCACCGGTGTTGCCACCGGCGCTGACGTTGACACCGTTTCCGGCATTGTCAAGACCGGCGATTACAGCATGACCATCACCACCACCGAGCTGTCCAACTCCATGATCTACCAGCTGCAGCTGCCTATCGCCTCCCTGGATTACTATGGCGACCGCAGCCTGTATGATTACGACAACCACTCCTACGGCTTCAAGAAGGGCGACCTGAGCAAGGTTCGTTCCGTCACCAGCACCCCCCTGGGCGCCGGCGCTTACACCTTCAATAAGTACAGCGATGGCGTCATCTACCTGGATGCCAACCCCAGCTACTATCAAGGCGAGCCCGCTGCCAAGCACGTCAACATGAAGGAAACCCAGGAAGCCGATAAGATCACCGGTGTTCAGGCCGGCACCATCGACATTTCCGATCCTTCTTACTCTCTGGAAGCTGCCAACCAGATCGCTACCATCAATGGTGGTAATTCTGACCTCGACGGCTCTGTCATCACCACCCGTCTGATGGACTTCCGCGGCTATGGCTACATTGCCCTGAGCGCCAACAACGTTAAGGTCGGCAATGATCCCGCTTCTGAGGAATCCAAGAACCTGCGCAAGGCTATCATGACCGTGATTGCCGCTTACCGTGATGAGGGCATCAACTCTTACTACGGCGATACCGCAAGCGTTATCAACTACCCCATCTCCAACACCTCCTGGGCAGCACCCTCCGTTACCGACGACGGCTACAAGATCGCTTACTCTACCGACGTTGACGGCAACGAGATCTACACCAGCGATATGAGCGGCGACACCAAGTATGCTGCTGCTCTGCAGGCCGCCCTCGGCTACTTCGAAGCAGCCGGCTACACCGTTGAAAACGGCCAGGTCACCGCAGCTCCGGCTGGCGCCAAGATGGAATACACCGTCAACATCGGCGCTTCCGGCAACGGCGACCACCCCTCTTTCCAGGTTCTGACCAATGCAGCCGCTGCCCTCAAGACCATCGGCTTCACCCTGACCGTCAACGACCTGGCAAACGCTTCTGACCTGTACAGCTCTTATCAGTCCGGCGTTGCCGAAGGCTGGGTTGCTGCATGGCAGTCCACCAACGACCCCGATATGTACCAGCTGTACGACAGCAAGGGTTCCACCAACTACTACCAGATCAACGATGCTGACCTGGACGAGCTGATCGAGGCTGCCCGCCAGACCACCGATCAGGATGACCGTAAGGCCATGTACAAGGAAGCTATGGAGATCATCCTGGATTGGGGCGTTGAACTGCCGGTTTACCAGCGCAGCGAATCCGCCATCTTCTCCAGCGAGCGTATCGACACCGCTACCATCCCCAACGATCTGACCCCGTACTGGACTTACCAGTCTGAAATCAATACGATCGCTCTGAAGTAATTTCAGCGCAGCCTGTTGTTGAATTTATGGTGAGCAGCCGCTCTTGGTGCCGCACTGGTTCTGGGAGCGGTTGCTTGCTGTTAGTACAAACGGCGGCAGCATTTGCAGCCCAAATGTGGCCGTCCCATTCCCCCGGACAGTTCCCTCTGTCCGAGGGAGGGGGATGCCCATATTCGGTATCAAAGTAATGAGGTGTATCTGAAAACAAAGAAAATGACGGATGTTTCGCAAACATGAGGCGAATTTAAGGCAAAAAGCCGCAGGAATCCTTTGTGGATTCCAAGGCTTTTTAACGCAAAATTCAGTCGTGTTTGTAGAAACAGGCTAAGGCAACACCGCACAATTCCCGCCTGACGGCTTAAGCACCGCTCCGGCGGCTGCGGCACGGCATCTGCGTTGCCAAAATGCTCGATAAGACATCCAGTATTATCTGCGCTTTTGGCTTAGCATCTGCCGCACCTCGCTCGCCGTATCGGCACTTAGAATTATGCGGTATTGCCCTAAATTTTCGACTTTTTAGGTACACCATAGGCGAAGCTACAAGGCCCCGGCTCATGTGTATTTTGGAGCCATGCGGCGCAGCCATTAAAAACGCGGCCTCCCTGCCCGCGAAGGAAGGAACGATTTTTCAAGTGCGAAACTACGTCATCAAGCGTATCCTGCTTTCTTTTGTGATCCTGTTTTGCGTTACCTTCATCATCTATGTGATGATGCGCAGTCTGCCCAGCTCTTTTGCCGAGAACATGGCCATGCAGCTGTCCCAGGCACCGGGCGCAAAACCGTATCAGGAATGGCTGGATCAGCTCAACGCAGCCTATGGTCTGGATAAGGGCATCCTGCCCGGTTTCATGACCTGGCTGTCCAGCGCAGTGCGCGGTCAGTTCGGTGACAGCTGGAAGTGGAACGTCCCTGTTGTTCAAAAATTCCAGGAAGTTATTGGTCTGTCTGTTGTCATGGGCGGCATCTCCTTTGTGTTGTCCATGATCATCGCTGTGCCCCTGGGCATCCTGGCTGCTACCAAACAGTATTCCCGTACCGATTACGTCATCACCGCTGTGGCTCTGGTGGGCATCTCTCTGCCCAGCTTCTTCTTTGCCACGCTGCTCAAGCTGCTGTTCTCTGTCAAGCTTGGCTGGTTTGACCTGTACGGCCTGGTCGGGCGTGATTATGCCCAGCTCAGCTCGTGGGGCCAGTTCTGTGACCGCGCCAACCATCTGGTGCTGCCCATCGTCACGCTGGTCATTGTTTCCATCGGCTCTACCATGCGTTACACCCGCACCAACATGCTGGAAGTGCTGAACGCCGACTATATCCGTACCGCCCGCGCCAAGGGTCTTTCGGAGCATGTGGTCATCTATAAGCACGCATTCCGCAACACCCTGATCCCGCTGGTTACCATCATCGGCGGTTCTCTGCCTGGCCTGTTCAGCGGTGCCTTAATCACGGAGACCCTGTTCTCCATCCCCGGCATCGGCTACATCTCTTACCAGTCCATGGTTGCGGGCGATATCCCGTTCACCATGTTCTACCTGTCCTTTATGGCGGTGCTTACCCTGGTCAGCAACCTGCTGACTGATATCATGTACGCAGTGGTTGACCCGCGCGTGCGCATTTCTTAAAGAAAGGAGACTGCACCCATGAGCGAGAATACCCAGAACAACACCCCCAAAAAGGAGCAGTACTCCCTGAACGACGACCGCCGCGTTAAGGTGCTTTCGCCCGGCGCGCTGGTTGCCAAGCGGTTCTTCCGCAACCGTCTGGCCGTTGTGGGCCTGACGATGCTGCTTGCCATGTTCGTCTTTTCCTTCATTGGCGGCGTGGTCAGCCCTTACGGCCAGGACCAGCAGTTCTACACCTACACCCAGATGTCCAAAGAGTATGTGGGTGTGACCCGCAACAATAAACTGCGCTTTGTTGTTGCCGATGGCCAGGAGTTTGGCTCCATTGCCCAGAGCAAGGGCAGCGAGGCCATCAAGAAGGGTGAAGAGACCTTTACCTATAAAGATAACGATTACGAAGTGGAAACCCTGAGCGAGGACCTGTACGTCTTCCGCCAGGGCCGCACTGTGCTGGCTTATGCCTCTAAGGATATGGTCACCGCAGCGGACGGCGTGGCCGAGCTGAGCTTTGATGCCAAGCTGGCCGCCCTGACTGCCCAGGCAGCAGGGGAGACCACCTTTACTGCCGATGGCCAGGATTATGAACTGGACGCTGACGGCAATATTATCCAGAGCGGCAGCGAAGTTGCCTATATCGGCCGCTTTGTTGTTTCCGCTGCCGATGCCAGCGTGGTCATCAGCCGTGACTTCCGCGACCGCCTGGAAGAAGCCATTGACGATAATATTACCGAGTTCACCTACACCGATGCCGACGGCAACGAAGCCGAGTATGACATCGTGTACGATGCCAGCACCGGCGTTTGGAGCGTGAAGCAGATGACGGAAACCTATGTGTTTGACCGTTACGCAAGCCCCAACAAGGAGCACTGGCTGGGCACCGATACCAACGGTATGGACATGCTGACCCGCCTGATGTACGGCGGCCGTGTTTCCCTGATCATCGGCTTCATCGTTGTTGCGATTGAAGGCTCCATCGGTATTGTCATGGGCGGTATCTCCGGCTACTTCGGCGGCTGGGTGGATAACCTCATCATGCGTATCGTGGACGTGTTCTACTGCCTGCCCTCCATGCCCATCATCATCATTCTGGGCGCTGCCATGGACGCCATGCGCATTGATTCCTGGACCCGTATGATGTACCTGATGCTGATCCTCGGCTTCCTGGGCTGGCCCGGCATTGCCCGCCTGGTCCGCGGCCAGATTTTGTCCCTGCGCGAGCAGGAGTTCATGACGGCAGCCGAAGCCTGCGGTATCAGCGCATGGCACCGCATCTTCCGCCACCTGATCCCCAACGTTATCCCGCAGCTGATTGTTACCTGCACCATGAGCCTTGGCTCCACCATCCTGACGGAAGCCACCCTGTCTTTCCTGGGTCTGGGCGTTAAGTACCCGTTTGCATCCTGGGGCAACATCATCAACGATGTCAACAACGCTTATGTTATGACCAACTATCTGTTCATCTGGGTCCCGGCCGGCATCTGCCTGCTGATCACGGTTCTGGGCTTCAACTTTGTGGGCGATGGCCTGCGCGATGCCTTTGACCCCAAGATGAAACGCTGATGAAAGGAGACACACACGATGGCTAAACAACAGGACGGTTACCTTTCCGCCAAGGAGTCGCGGCGTATCTCCAAAGAAAACCGCCGCATTACGGACCAGTACGAAAAACAGCGCAAGCGCAAGAATGTGCCGGAATCTGAGTACCTGACCCAGATGAAGAACCCGGAAAACGCTGTTGAATTTGATAACCTGCACACCTATTTCTTTACCGATACCGGCGTGGTAAAAAGCGTGGACGGTGTTTCGTTTGAAGTTCCTGTGGGCAAAACTGTGGGCGTTGTGGGCGAATCCGGCTGCGGCAAATCCGTTACCAGCCTTTCGCTGATGCAGCTGCTGCAGCGCCCCCAGGGCCAGATCGTTCAGGGCGAGATCCGCCTGAACCTGGGTAATGGCAAAGCCTATGATGTTGCCAAAACTCCCGGCACGGTCATGCAGCACCTGCGCGGCAACTATATTTCGATGATCTTCCAGGAGCCGATGACCAGCCTGAACCCGGTGTTCCGCATCGGTGCTCAGATTGATGAAGTCATTGCTCTGCATGACGGCGAAGGCAAGAGCAAAGAGGACATCAAAAAGCGCACCGTTGAAATGCTGGAGATGGTTGGCATCGCCAACAGCCAGGGTGTATATGAGATGTACCCGCATGAGTTGTCCGGCGGTATGCGCCAGCGTGTCATGATCGCCATGGCATTGGCCTGCAACCCCAAGGTTATCATCGCCGACGAACCCACCACCGCACTGGACGTGACGATTCAGGCCCAGATCCTGGACCTGCTGCGCAACCTGAAGGACCGCATTAACTCCTCCATCATGCTGATCACCCATGACCTGGGTGTGATTGCCGAGATGGCAGATTACGTTGTTGTCATGTACGCGGGCCGCGTGGTGGAAAAGGGCACCGCTCAGGAGATTTTCGCAAACCCGGCTCACCCCTATACCATCGGCCTGATGGCTTCCAAACCGATCGTGGGCAAAAAGGTGGACCGACTGTACTCCATCCCCGGCAAGGTGCCCAACCCGGTCAATATGCCCAACTACTGTTACTTTAAGGATCGCTGCGAGATGGCTCTGCCCTGCTGCGATGGTGAATACCCCTGCGAGATCAGCCTGTCCCCCACGCACAAGGTCAGCTGCTACCGCTACTATGAAAATAATCGAAAGGCGGGTGAGTGACGATGGCACAGGCAGAAAACGCAAAAAAGCTGGACTATACCCCCGTCACCTATGATGATCAGTATATTCTGATGGTCAACCAGCTTAAAAAATACTTCCCCATCAAGGGCGGCCTGATGTCCCAGACCGTGGGTCATGTCAAGGCTGTCGATGGCGTTACCTTCAACCTCAAGCGCGGCCATACCATGGGTCTGGTCGGCGAATCCGGCTGCGGCAAATCCACCACCGGCCGTACAATCCTGCGCCTTGCCGGCGAAAAAACCGGCGGTCAGGTACTGTTCAACGGCAAAGAAGTGTACGATATGACCGGCAGGGAGCTGCGTAACCTGCGTACCAAGATGCAGATCATCTTCCAGGACCCGTTCTCCAGCCTGTCCCCGCGTCTGCCGGTTGGTGAGATCATCGGTGAGGCTGTGCGCGAGCATAACCTGGTGCCCAAGGCAGAGTTCAATGATTATATTGACCAGGTCATGGATAACTGCGGCCTGCAGCCCTACCACAAAACCCGCTATCCGCACGAATTTTCCGGCGGCCAGCGCCAGCGCATCTGCATTGCCCGCGCCCTGGCCCTGAACCCGGAGTTTGTTGTGTGCGACGAACCGGTCTCTGCACTGGACGTTTCCATTCAGGCCCAGATCATCAATCTGCTGAAAGAATTGCAGGATAAATATAACCTGACCTACCTGTTCATCTCCCACGATCTTTCTGTTGTTGAGCATATTTCGGATACGGTCGGCGTTATGTACCTGGGCAACCTGGTGGAGTACGGTGCAACGCCGGATATCTTCAGCCATCCGCTGCATCCCTACACCAAGGCACTGTTCAGCGCCATTCCTATCCCGGACCCGACCATTCGCCGCGAGCGCATTGTGCTGCAGGGCTCCATTCCGTCCCCGGCCAACCCGCCCAAGGGCTGCAAGTTCCATACCCGCTGCCCCTATGCGACCGAGCGCTGCAAGACCGAAGCGCCGCAGCAGCGTGAGGTGGAACCCGGCCACTATGTTGTGTGCCACCTGTACGAAAAATGAAGCATAACGAACCCTTTGAGGATGACGGCCGCACCGTGGCCGATATGAGTGGCATTGAGCACGACAGTATCTGGCTGCCGCGCCGCCGCAAGCAGGGCCATACCCCCGCGCAGCAGCCCCAACAGGCTGCTGACCGTCCCTGGGAGGAAGACCCCCAGCTGACCGGTAAGGAGCGCCTGTGGGCGATCCTGGGTGCGCTGAAAGCTACCCTGCTGATTTGTGGCGTCTACCTGCTTGGCCTGCTGGCCCTGCTGGCGCTGCTGTTTACCCTCTGGCATTAAAAAATACCCCCGCCTTTGTTTTGGCTGTGTGACAGCTGGAATAAGGACGGGGGTGTTTGGTTTTGTGGGGGAAGGGCAACTTGCCCGGTAAGGTGGGGGCACCCGACCCCGCCGAGAAACGTAAATATTTGCTGCAAACCTACAAACATTTGTAGGGGACGATGCTTGCATCGTCCCGCGGATGAGCCTATGCGGTGAATTTTGTTAATGGTATTCGGGACAAGGTTTCGGAACGGTCAAGACTGTTCCCTACAGAAGCTTTTTTAGGGCAATACCGCATAATTCTAAGTGCCGATACGGCGAGCGAGGTGCGG
>ERZ827423.1578-NODE-1578-length-21623-cov-3.271560_pt1 | contig 21623 bp, 20 predicted proteins | sample MGYA00519775_ERZ827423 | MGnify/ENA primary metagenome ERZ827423 (study PRJEB31778, sample SAMEA3449296) | human gut metagenome | biome: human gut; feature: human-associated habitat; material: faeces | place: United Kingdom | collected 2010/2012 ...
GCTCGAGCACGAAGGTCTGCACCGGATGGCGGTTCATCGGCGGCTCCTCGATGGAGGACATATCGCGGATGCCGGACAGCGCCATGTTGAGCGTGCGCGGGATGGGCGTTGCCGACAGCGTCAGAACGTCCACGTTTTTGCTGATTTCCTTGAGCGTCTCCTTGTGGCCGACGCCGAAGCGCTGCTCCTCGTCCACGACGAGCAGGCCAAGGTCCTTGAACTTTATCTTTTTGTTGAACAGCTTGTGCGTGCCAATGACCAGGTCGATCGACCCGGCTTCGAGCTTTTTCAGCAGCTTTGTCTGCTCTGCGCCGGTTTTATAGCGCGTGAGCAGCTCGATCGTGATCGGATGGCCCTGAAAGCGCTGCATCGCCGTCAGGTAATGCTGCCGCGCGAGCACGGTCGTCGGCACGAGGATCGCCGCCTGCTTGCCCGCCAAAATGCACTTCATCACGGCGCGGAGCGCGACCTCGGTCTTGCCGAAGCCGACGTCGCCGCACAGCAGACGGTCCATCGGCCGGTCGGACTGCATATCGTCCTTGATCTCCGCGATGCAGCGCAGCTGATCGTCGGTCTCCTCATACGGGAACGCCTCCTCGAACTCGCGCTGCCATGCGTCATCCTCCGGGAAGGCGAAGCCCTTGACCTTGGCGCGCGCGGCGTACAGCCTGATGAGGCCGTCGGCCAGCTCCTTTGCCGCCGCCTTGGCGCGCGCCTTGGCCTTTGTCCAGTCCGTGCCGCCGAGCCTGTTCAGCCGCACGCGCTCGGTGTCGCCCGAGCCGATATATTTAGAGATGAGGTCGAGCGACGTTGCCGGGACATAGAGAAAATCCGTTCCGGCGAAGGCGATCTTGATGAAATCACGCTCGGAACCGTCCACCGTCATGCGCTCCATGCCGATAAAGCGGCCGATGCCGTGGTGCTCGTGCACGACGAGGTCGCCGGGCGACAGGTCGGTGAACGACTTGACGCGGTCGCGGTTCGAGCGCTTGACCTTGGCCTTTTTGCGGCGTGCGAGCACCTGCCCCTCAGTCATGACCACCAGACCGAGATCCGGATATTCAAAGCCGGCGGAGATCGTGCCCTCCATGATGTTGACGCAGCCGCCCTTCGGGAGAAGGTCGCTCAGCTGCACCTTGAGGCCGCTGTCGGTCAGCGCGTCGAACATATTTTTACAGCGCAGCGTGCTGCCGCAGACGACCGCGACCGCGCGTCCCTGCTCGGTATAGCTGCGGATGTCGGCGGACGCCATGTCCAGATTGCCGCCGTAGGCATTCATCTGGTTGGCGACGAAATTTTCGAGATGCTGCGGCGCAAGCTCGGGAATGCTGTTCAAAAAGCTGTCCATGCGGACGATCTGCCGCTTTATGCTGCAAATCCCGGCGAAATCCAGCGCGTAGCCGTCCATGCCGCCCGGCATCTCACCGCGCTCCATGAGCGCCGTTACATCGTCCGCGATACGGGCATGAAAATCCCGCGCGGCGTCGCGCAGGCGCGGCGTATCCTCGATGAGGATGAGCGTGTTCTCCGGCAGATAGTCGAACGCCGTCGCCATCTGCGGATAGATGAGCGGCAGATACTTGTCCGCCGCCGGGAGCGTTCCGCTCTCGCGCAGGCGCTCCGCGTCGCGTTCCAGATTTTTCTGAAGTTCGGCGTGCTGCTTTTTTCGGCGGCTCGAGGCAAGCGCCGCGACCGCCTTCGCCAGCCCTGCCGCGCCGCCCTTCGCGAGCGACGGCAGCGCCTCCATGCACGGCAGACAGCGCAGCGTTTCACACTGCTCCAGACGGCGCTGGCTGCCGACGTCGAATGTGGAGATCGAGTCGATCTCATCGTCCCAGAACTCCACGCGGTACGGATGCTCGGCCTGCGGCGGAAAAATATCCAGAATGCCGCCGCGCACGGAAAACTGACCCATGCCCTCGACCTGTGAGCAGCGCTCGTAGCCCGCGTCTGTCAGTCTGTGCGTCAGCTCGTCGAGCGGCGCCTCCTCCCCCGCCTTCAGCGTCACGATGGAGGAAGCGAGCAGCGCGGGCGGCATGGTGCGCTGCGCCGCCGCCTGCACGGACGCGACCGCAAAGCACGCGCCCGAAAGCGTGTCCAGCGCAGCCAGACGCGCCTGCTCATAGCCGCGCGACACACCGGCCACATCTGCCATGACCAGCTCGCGCGGCGGCAGGACCACGACCTCCCGCTCGGAAAAGCCGCGCAGATCGGCGGCAAAACGGTTCGCCGCGTTGTCGTCATCGGTCAGCACGAGCACCGGACGCGCCGTATCCGCGCCGAGCGCCGCCGCCAGATTCGCCTTGTGGATGGCGGACAGACCGACCGTCAGGACCGGTGTTTTCCCCTCATCGACCGCTTTTTTCAACGATTTGTATTCATTCAGATAAGTTATACCTTTTGTAATCTCTGTCATGTGTTCACCTCCGTCCGGTGCTTCCGGTTACAGTATACGCCATTCTGCGCGCAGAATGAAGGTTTTCTGGTACATCCGTTTTGTAAAGACACCAAAAGGGCAGATTTTGCAATCTGCCCTGCTGTGATACGAAATATTTTTTAGTCGGCCTTGTGGCAGGCGCTGCAGTCTGCGTCGCAGCCGAGGATCTCAGCCGGGTCCTTGCCCATGCGCTTGTAGTAATCCGAAATTGCGGAGCGCAGCGCTTCCTCAGCGAGCACGGAGCAGTGCATCTTGACCGGGGGCAGACCGTCGAGCGCCTCGGCAACTGCCTTGTTGGTCAGCTTGAGCGCCTCCTCGAGGCTCTTGCCCTTGACCATCTCGGTCGCCATCGAGCTGGTCGCGATCGCCGCGCCGCAGCCGAAGGTCTTGAACTTTACGTCCTCAATGATGCCGTCGTCCGAAACCTTGAGGTAAATCTTCATGATGTCGCCGCACTTTGCGTTGCCGACCTCGCCGACGCCGTTCGCGTCCTCGATCTCACCGACATTGCGCGGATGGGTAAAATGGTCAAGTACCTTTTCACTGTACTGCATAAAATCTATCTCCTTTTTGTCCAATCAAACGAAATATTATGTTATTGGGAACATTTCTGCGCACTTAATGTGCATGCAGCTCGGTCGCTGCGGTCAGATTCGGCTTGCCGTTCTCCCAGACCGGGCTCATCGAGCGCAGAGTCTTAACGACGTCGGTAACGGTCTCGATGACATAGTCGACGTCCTCCTCGGTGTTCTGCTCGCCGAGGGTCAGACGCAGAGAGCCGTGCGCAATCTCGTGCGGCAGGCCGATTGCCATGAGGACATGGGACGGGTCGAGCGAGCCGGTCGAGCAGGCCGAACCGGTCGAGCCGCAGACGCCCGCATTATCCAGACGCAGGATCAGGCCCTCGCCCTCGATCGCCTCAAATACAAACGAAGCCGTGCCGGGCAGGCGGTTTACCGGGTCGCCGGTGTAGTGGGAGTACGGGATGTTCTCCATGATGCCCTTGACCAGCTTGTCGGTCAGCTTCTTGACATAACCCATCTTCTCGTCCAGATGCTCGCACGCATCCTGCATCGCTGCCGCGAGGCCGATGAAGCCTGCGGTGTTCTCGGTGCCGGAGACAAGGCCGCGCTCCTGACCGCCGCCGTATACCAGCGGCTCGAGCTGAATGCCGTTCTTCACATACAGCACGCCGGTGCCGCGCGGGCCGCGGAATTTATGACCGGCGAGCGACAGCATGTCGATGCCCATCTCCTGTACGTCGATGTGCATATGGCCGACTGCCTGCACCGCGTCGGTGTGGAACTTTGCACCGACCGAATGCGCCAGCTCGGAGATCTGCTTGAGCGGCTGAATGGTGCCGATCTCGTTGTTCGCCGCCATGACGGAGACCAGTGCGGTGTCCTCGGACAGCTCGTTCTTCAGCTGCTCCAGATCAACATGGCCTTCCTTGTCAACGTTCAGATAAGTGACGCGGTAGCCTTCCTTTTCGAGCGCTTCGCAGGTGTAGAGCACTGCATGATGCTCGATCTTGGAGGTGATGATATGCTTGCGGCCCTTGGAGGAGGGACCGTGCATGAAGCCGCGGATCGCGAGGTTGTCCGCCTGCGAGCCGCCGCCGGTGAACAGGATCTCGCCCGGTGCGTAATCGTTCTTTTCGTTGACCGGCATCGCTGCGTTCAGGCACTTGCCGACGACCTTGCGCGCCTCATTGATGGCCTCCTTCGCCTCGCGGCCCATGCGGTACAGCGAGGACGGATTGCCGTAGTGCTCGGTCAGCCACGGCTTCATCGCGTTAAACGCGATTTCGGACAGCGGGGTCGTCGCCGCGTTGTCCGCATATACAAATCTCTTTTCCATTTTATATCTACCTTTCTTTCCCAAAAAGGATGCTCAGACTTGAACGAATTACCAGTAAAACGGTAGGCTCATTTCGTATATCTAATATACACCCGAAACGGGTATTTTAGCAAGTGAAAAACTGACGAAACAGCACTCATGCGCGGGCGCTTTTTGCATCACTTCGTGCATTTTGTGTAGTTTTAACATCCGGTTTCCGTGGTTTCAGCGCTCGAGATGCTTTTTCAGCTTCTGGAGAACTGCGTCGTACTGTGCCGAACGGGCGGTCGGGTTGCCGCGCAGCAGGCTCCTGCGCGTGCGGCTGAGACGCGAAGCGCGCTCGTCAAAGCGGCGCTGAAGCTCGTCCAGACGGTTCTGAATATCCTCGCGGACATCGGCGGCGTGCCGGGCGGCGGCAGCGCGGCGGGATGCGGCCTCCTCGCGCGCGTCACGCGTGCGCTCGGCAAGCTCGTCCTTCGCCTCGTCAAGCCTCTGCTCGATGTCCTCGCGCAGATCGGCTGCACGCATGGCTGCGGCGGCGGTGCGCGCCTGCGCCTCCTCCCGCGCGTCACGGGTGCGCTCGGCAAGCTCGCCGGCGGCCTCCTCCACGCGGTACGAGAGATTGGTCAGGCGCGTCAGCGCGGTCTCGCTCAGCTCCTGACGAAGCTCGGCACCCTGCTCGCGCAGACGGTCGAGCTCCTCGAGCACTCTGGCAAGATCGAGAGCCGCACGGACGGAAACGATCACATCGGCAAGGAATGCGGCCGACCAGAGCACATCCACCGCGAGCAGCACCCGGAACGGCAGCGCCGCGATCACCCATTCGACCGGCCGGTGAATAAAGCGCGCCAGAATGAGGCCGAGAAAACCCCAGCACAGCGAGGATTGCAGGCAGATATAGCCTCGGAACTGAAACCGGTGCTCGGAATAGTCCCAGTATTTCACCTTAAACAGTTTTTCCATCACAACGCCGACAATATACTCGAATACCGTCGCGGCGGCCATGCTCGCGAAAAAAAGTGCGGCCGGCCTGTCGTACAGCGGCAGCGAAACGTGCAGCAGGAGCACCGCGCCGAAGCCGTAGATTGGCAGCATCGGCCCGCGCAGAAAGCCGCGGTTGACAAAATGGCGCTGTTTGACCGACACGACCGTCGATTCGAAGCACCATCCCAGTACACAGTACAGGAAGAATACCAGCAGCCACTGCGGAGCGGAATAGCTGTAACCCATTGCTTTTCATCCTTTCAGCGCCGCGTTTCCTCCTGCGGCGGCATTATTATATTCTATCCAATCTTTTGACTTTTTGCAAGTAGACTACTATAATATAAGTATCATTTTGTATAACGAAGGGCAGGTAAGGCTATATGCTGAATTTCACCATTAAGACACCGACCGAGGTCGTTTTCGGCCGAGGAATCGAGGAAAAGATCGGCGAGCGCATCAAGGAATACGGCGCGCACCGTGTTCTCGTCCATTTCGGCGGCGCGAGCGCACGTTCCTCCGGTCTGCTCGACCGCGTGGAGCACAGCCTGTTTGACGCCGGCCTGTCCTTTGTCGAGCTCGGCGGCGTCTCCCCCAACCCCAAGATCTCCCTCGTCCGCAAGGGCGTCGCGCTCTGCCGCCGCGAGGGTCTGGATTTCGTGCTCGCCGTCGGCGGCGGCTCGGTCATCGACTCAGCCAAGGCCATCGCCATGGGCGCGGCGACCGGCCGCGACCCGTGGGAGTTCGCCTCCACCGGCACCAGACCGGATAAAACGCTCCCCGTCGCGACCGTGCTCACGCTCGCGGCCTCCGGCTCGGAGACCAGCAACTCCTGCGTGCTGACCAACGAGGAGACTAAGGAGAAGCGCGGCATCACGAGCGAGACCAACCGTCCGGTCATTTCCTTCCTCAACCCGGAAAACACGTTCACCGTTTCCAAATTCCAGACCGGCTGCGGCATCGTGGACATCATGATGCACACGCTCGAGCGCTATCTGACGCCGGAGGGCGGCGAGAGCGACCTGACCGACCGCATCGCGGAGGGTCTGCTCATCGCCGTGCGCGACGCAGGCCGCCGCGCCATCGCAGACCCGCGCGATTATGAGGCGCGCGCGACCCTCATGTGGGCCGGCAGCGTTTCGCACAACGACTACACCGGCTGCGGCAGAAAGCGCCTGTTCCCGGTGCACAAGCTCGAGCATGAGCTTTCCGCGTTCCGCGACGAGATCGCCCACGGCGCCGGTCTTTCCGTGCTGTTCCCGGCGTGGGCGGAGCACGAAATGCCGTATGATTATCCCCGTTTCGCGCAGTTTGCAAACCGCGTGCTCGGCGTCGAGATGGATTTCGAACACCCTGAGCGCACCGCGCGCGAGGGTATCCGCACGCTGCGCCGCTTCTTCGAGGAGATCGGCATGCCGACCCATCTTTCTCAGCTCGGCATCAAGCCGGAAAACTATGAAAAGCTCGCCGCGAACACGGTCCGCACCGTGAACGGCCCGGTCAAGAGCTACTCGCCGCTCGACGAAAAGGCGATCATCGAAATCTACCGTCTCGCGGAGTAAACGGAAAGGAGCGCTACCTTGGACAAGCAGCAATTCTTCAACGGCGCGGTCTTCGATGCGTGGCGCTGGTTCGGCGCGCATCTCGGCGGCGGCGGCGCGGTTTTCCGCACGTTCGCACCCAATGCCTCGCGCATCACGCTGACCGGCGCGATGAACGGCTGGACCGAGACCGATCTGCATCAGGACGGCCGCAGCGGCTTCTGGGAGGTCTCCGTGCCCGGCACGCAGGCAGGGCAGCTCTACAAGTACCGCATCTACGCCGCCGACGGCTCCGTGACCGAGCACTGCGACCCCTACGGCTTCGCCATGGAGCTGCGCCCGGCGTGCTGCTCGATCGTGACCGACCTCGAGGAATACCGGTTCACGGACGACGCATGGATGCAGGCGCGTTCCGCCGACCCGGACGCTCCGCTGAATATCTACGAAATGCACCTCGGCTCATGGCAGCGCAATCCGGAGGACGCAAACGGCTGGTTTACCTATGAGCAGCTTGCCGACCGGCTCATCCCCTACCTGCTGGACGGCGGCTACACGCACGTCGAGTTCCTTCCGCTCTCCGAGCACCCGTTCGACGGCTCGTGGGGCTACCAAAATACCGGATTTTTCGCGCCGACCGCGCGCTACGGCTCGCCCGCGCAGCTCAAACAGCTCATCGACCGGCTGCACAACGCCGGTTTCGGCGCGATCATGGATTTCGTGCCCGTCCACTTCGCGGTGGACTCCTACGGCCTTGCGAAGTTCGACGGCACGCCGCTGTACGAGTACCCGAACGACGCGGTCGGCGTCAGCGAGTGGGGCAGCTACAATTTCAACCATTCGCGCCGCGAAGTGCGGTGTTTTCTGCAATCTGCCGCGAATTACTGGCTCGAGGAGTTCCATTTCGACGGTCTGCGCATGGATGCGGTCTCGCGCCTCATCTACTGGCAGGGAGACGAGAAGCGCGGCATAAACGGCGATACGCTCGACTTCCTCAAGGGCATGAACCGCGGCCTCAAGGCACGCCACCCCTCCGCTCTGCTCATCGCGGAGGACTCGACCGCCTACCCCGGCGTCACCCGTCCGCTCGACGAGGGCGGCCTCGGCTTCGACTACAAATGGGATCTCGGCTGGATGCACGACACGCTCGAATTCTGCCAGACGCAGCCCGACCTGCGGCCGCACAGCCGCGGCAAGCTGCTGTGGTCGATGCACTATTTCGCGAACGAGCGCTATCTGCTCCCCCTCTCGCACGACGAGGTCGTACACGGCAAAGCCTCCATCGTGCAGAAAATGTGGGGCGCGGACGAAAAGGACAAGTATGCGCAGGCGCGCACGATGTATCTTTATATGTTCGCGCATCCCGGCAAAAAGCTCAATTTCATGGGCAATGAGCTGGGACAGCTTTATGAATGGAACGAGGCCGGCACGCTCGACGGCGCACTCGCGGAGCGCCCGTTCCATCTGTTTTTCCACAGCCTGTGCAGAACTTATCGGGATAACCCGGCGCTGCACTGCGACTACGCGCCGGACAGCTTTTCCTGGGCGGACAGCCGCGCCGACGTACCCTCGCTTATCGGCATGGTGCGCCGGGGGCACGGCGAGACACTGCTCGCGCTGTGCAATTTCGGCAGCGACCCGGCGGTCTATGACGGCCCGCTCGGCGATGCGCCCTCCCTGCTGCTGCACACCGATCTCATCGAGTTCGGCGGCGACACCGAGGAAGGCGAGCTGAATACCGAGCTTCCGCTCATCCTGCCGCCGTACAGCGGCATGCTGCTGCGCATCGAATAAAGGCAGCACCGCACAATGAAAGCGAAAACCACCGCAGAACGCATTTTTAACGTTCTGCGGTGGTTTTCCTTTGCGCGGGTTGAAAGAAATATGAAAAGGGGTAATGGTTCAATAGAAATCAGCCGTTCTTCGCGGTGACGATGCCCTTGTGCAGGCTCAGCACCGGAAGCAGTACCGCGCAGACGATAATGCCCGCGACGCCCTGTACGATGTTCATCGGGATGCCGACGGCAACAGCGGTCGCGGCTGCGGCTGCATTGCTGCCCATTGCGACCTCCATGCCCATCTCATACAGGAAATAGCCGATGACCATGACGGCCTCTGCCGGGATGCCGCTCAGGACAACGCGGACCGGAACGGCGCGCCTGTCTGCGCCTGCGCTCAGACGGAGATACAGCCAGCCGCCGACCATCGCGGTCAGCGCCTTGATGACGAACGTACCCGGAACATAGCTCATGTAGCCTGCGAACAGGTCGCTCAGCATCGAGCCGATGCCTGCCGCGAGCGCGCCGAGACCCGGACCGAGCAGCGCGCCGCACAGCAGCACCATGCCGTCGCCGAGGTGGATATAGCCCTGCGTCGGGGTCGGAATGCGGATGATCATGGTCGCGACCGTAGTCAGTGCCGCCATGAGCGCCGCAAAGATAATCTTTCGAAGGCTTGCGTTTTTCATGTCATACACCTGCTTTTCTTTTGTCAGACTCGTAGAAATTTCTTTATTTCCAACGGGTTTGTTCTCTTTATATAGATGATACTCTTTCTCTGGCTTGTATAAAAGGGCCAGTCCACTTTATTTTTTCAGGGTCAGTCTGTCCGCAGCATTCGCGCGGCTGATCTTGAGCGGCGGCACTGCGGCGTTTCTCTCTTATCGCCAAAAAAGCGCGGCTGATTTTTATATTTTTGTCTCGTCCGACGAAATCATAGTAATCCTATTGACAAACAGGATAATGGCGCGTATACTGCAATCATGCTAATTCACATAGGAATTATATGAATTGAAAGGAGAACGCACCATGAGCCGAATGAACTGTATGCCGACCTGCTGTATGTGTATGCACCGCTGCTGTTGTATGCGCTCCCTTGTGACATGTCGAATGTGCTGAAAAAGCATCATTCTGTATGCAGGAGGCGTGTGCTTCCTGCTTTTTTGTCGAAAGGAGTTTCCCAACCGTGAAGCAATTTATCAAAGCCCTGCCGGTCCTGTCCATCGTTCTGGCGCTCGCGCTCGACGCGCTCCTGCCGGACAATTTACAGCACCCCGCCGCCGAGCACCCGTATTTCACCTGGCTGCTGATCGCGGCGCTCGTCTTGTACCTCATATTTTATATCGCGTCCTTCGCCCGTCCGGCGCTGCGCGAAAAGCTCGAATACAAGGCGCTCTTCTACGCCGGCGCGGCGCTGTTCTTCAACATCCTTAACCTGCTGACCGTGAAGTTCGCCGTTCTCCCGGTGCTGTACTTTCCGTCGCTCGACCGCGTGTTCGGCGTTCTGGTCGAGGACAGCACGTTCCTCGCCAAGTGCCTCGCCTACTCGGCACGCCTGCTGCTCATCGGCTGGTTCTGCGGCGCGCTCGTCGGCATGCTGACCGGCATCGCCATCGGCTTCAGCAAGACCTTTTCCTACTGGGTCCAGCCGCTCGTCCGCGTGCTCGGCCCGATTCCCTCGACGGCATGGATCCCGATCGTGCTGATCGCCTTTCCCTCCGCCGTCTCCGCCAGCGCATTCCTGATCGCGCTCGCCGTATGGTTCCCGACCACCGTTCTCACGAGCAGCGGCATCGCCTCCATCCCCAACTCGTACTTTGAGGTCTCCTCGACGCTCGGCGCCGGCAGCCTTTACCGCATCGTGAAGGTCGGCATCCCGGCCGCCATGCCCCATATGTTCCTCGGCCTGTTCAACGGCACCTGCTCGTCGTTCATCACGCTCGTGACCGCCGAAATGCTCGGCGCGAAGTACGGCATCGGCTGGTACATCAACTGGCAGAAGGAAATGATGGCTTACGCGAACGTTTACGCCGGTCTGATCATCATCGCCGTTACGTTCTTCATTCTCATCACCCTGCTCTTCAAATTCCGCGATCATGTCCTTGCATGGCAGAAAGGAGTTATCAAATGGTAGGAAATATCTCCATTTCGGGCGTCTCCAAGCACTTTATCAACTCAACCGGAGAACGCATCACCGCGCTCGACAATGTGTCGCTCGAAATCCCCTCCGGCTCGTTCGTGTCGCTCATCGGCCCGTCCGGCTGCGGCAAATCTACGCTCCTGCGTCTGATCTCCGGCCTCATCCAGATGGACAAGGGTGAGCTGACGCTCGACGGCGTGCCCGTCACCGCTCCCGGCGCCGACCGCGGCTTCATGTTCCAGGAGCACACGCTGTTCCCGTGGCTGTCGATCTACGACAATATCGCCTTCGGCCTGCGCGCCCGCGGCATCTACAAGCAGGAAAAGGACCGCGTCGATGAGTTCATCGAAATGGTCGGCCTCAAGGGCTTTGAGCACTCTTATCCGCATCAGCTTTCGGGCGGCATGTGCCAGCGCGCCTCTCTCGCACGCGCCCTTGTCGGCAGGCCCAAGGTGCTGCTGCTCGACGAGCCGCTCGGCGCACTCGACGCCTTCACCCGAATGAATATGCAGGATGAGATCCTGCGCATCTGGAAGGAGACCGGCATGACCGCCATCATGGTAACGCATGACGTAGACGAGGCCGTTTATCTCTCGGACAAGGTCGTCGTCATGACCCCGCGCCCCGGCCGCATCACCGGCACGCTCGATATCCAGCTCTCCCGCCCGCGTGCGCGCAGCTCGGAGGACTTTCTCCAGTACCGCGGCGAGATCCTGCGCCGCCTGCACTACGGCGGCAAGGTCGAGGAACCGAACTACTACATCTGACGCTTCGCTTTATAGGGGAATTCAAAATTCCCCTATATACACAGAGCGGTTCCGAAGAAACCACTCTGTGATACCCCAACGACGCCGCCCAAGGCGGCTGGGTCGGGGTGAAAAAAGCCAGGTACACGCCCCGGCTTTTTTCGGGCATCGAAGATGCCCGATTGAATGCCGCGCTGAAAGCGCGGGATTTCCTCCGCTGTTAATTATTGCACCACCAAACACCTACCTCTGTTAAAGCAAGACACCCACCCTACTCCTCGAAAGGAACGATATCCATGAAAAAGAACCGGATTTTCTCCCGTGTGCTGAGCGGTGCACTCGCCGGCGCACTCGCCCTCTCGCTCTCCGCCTGCGGCAGCAGCAGTACCGCCTCGTCCGACGCCTCCGCTGACGGCGCTTCGGACAGCGGGACCACCCATCTCCGCCTGATCTACTCCCCCTCGCTGTGTGCGGCGCCGATGTATATCGCGATCGAAAACGGCTATTTCGAGGAGGAAAACCTCGATATCGAACAGGTAACGGTCGATGCGGCGCACGTTTCCGAGGCCATCGGCGCGGATCAGGTCGATGTCGGCATGGGTCTGATCGGCAAGCTGCTCCAGCCGATCGAAAACGGCCTGCCCATCAAGTTCACCACCGGCCTGCACACCGGCTGCACCAAGCTGCTCGTCCCGGGCGACAGCGACATCAAGAGCATCGCTGACCTCAAGGGCAAAAAGATCGGCGTGCCGGGTCTGGCCGACGCCGCAACCGTTGTTTCCAAGCGTTCGCTCAGCGCGGCCGGCATCGGCGTGACCGAGCAGAACATGGAGGTCGAGTTCTCGGTCTACTCGCGCAACGACCTGCCGCAGGCGCTCGAGAACGGTGCGGTCGACGCGATCGCCCTCGGCGACCCGACCGCATCCATCGCGGAGGAGCAGTACGGTCTGACCGCCCTCATCGACACCGCAACCGATCCCAAGTACAAGGATGAATACTGCTGCAATGCGTTCGTCACCTCCAAGCTCGCCGCCGAAAACCCGAAGGCTGCCGCAGCGTTCACCCGTGCGGTGCAGAAGGCTTCTCAGTGGGTGCAGGAGAACCCGGACGAGACCGCAAAGATCATCGTTGACAAGCAGTATGTCTCCGGCGATGTCGATTTCTGCGCACAGATCCTCAAGACCTACAACTACAAGCCTTCGGTTCAGGGCGGCTATGACGCGCTCAAGCTGAACGCCGAGGAGCTGAGCAAAATCGGCGTGCTCAAGGAAGGCACCGACGCACAGAAATTCGCAGACAATGCTTACATCTTCTTCGACGATGTGCCGGATGCGCCGGAGGCCTCCTCCGGCACCACCGCAGCCGCTCCGTCCGCCTCTGCCTCCTCGGTCAACTTCACCGAAGCGGCCGAGGCCGAGGAGAACGACTGCTGCGGCGGCAAGATCGAAAAGCCGGACACCACCAGAAAAGCCTGACGGACACAGGGAGGAAAGGATATCATGTCAGAAATCAAATGCACGCACAGCTGCTCGGACTGCAGCAGACTCGGCTGCCGCTCGGCGAGCGAGGATCAGTATCCCCCGTTCTGCCTGACGACCAATGTTGACAGGGAGCTGCTAGACGAGACGCTCGAGATCTACAGAAATGATGAGCTTCAGGGCAGGATCGCCCGCACCTCCGCCTGCATCGAAGGCGAATTCTACGGCCGCCTGACGCGCGTCGAGGAGACCATCGAGTTCATCCGGCGCATGGGCTTCAAGAAAATCGGCATCGCCTCCTGCGTCGGTCTGATGCGCGAGACCTCGATCTTCGCCCGCATCCTCAAGGCAAGCGGCATCGATTACTTCACCGTCGGCTGCAAGGTCGGCGCGGTGGACAAGACCGAGATCGGCGTGCCGAACGAGAAAAAGCTCAACGGCGGCTGCGGCCACGAGTCCATGTGCAACCCGATCATGCAGGCGAAAACGCTCGCCGCGAACGGCTGCGACTTCAATATCGTCATCGGCCTGTGCGTCGGTCACGATACGCTGTTCCTGCATCACAGCAAGGTTCCGACCACCGTCATGATCGTCAAGGACCGCGTACTCCAGCACAATCCGGCCGCCGCCCTGTACGGCGCACAGTCCATGTATTCCCGCTTCAAAAATCTGAATCTGTAAAAAAAGCTCTCCGCATCGACCTGAACTGCGGAGAGCTTTCTTTTTATTCGTTTGGAATGAGCGGCTGCACCATGCAGCGCAGGCGCGCGGACGAATGCGGATAACGGCGGTAAAAGGCGCCGGTCAGCCGTTCCGCGACCATGCAGCTGTTTTCGTAATTCGCCTGCGGCAGCATGATGACAAACTGCGACACGCTGCACCGCGAGATAACGTCGCCGCGCCGCAGATTGCCGCGCAGCAGCGGCGGCAGCTTTTCCATCACGCCGTCCAGACTGCGGCGCGCAAGGGCGGAACCGTCCTTCGCCGTCACCGACAGCAGACAGATATGCACGGCGATGCCCATGCGTGCGACCGCACGCGCCTGCATACGGTACAGGATCTTGAAAAAGTCATATTCGCACAGCATCGCGCCGCCGGCGCTGTTCTCCTCCTGAAGCTGCATGCGCAGCTCGTCCATCGAAAGAGTATGGTCGTTGACCGTGCGCGATGCCTGCCGGTACAGCTCGCGCAGGGTCTCTCCCGGCATGACGCCGAAATCCGAGAACAGCATCTCGCTCATGTCGTCATAGACCGCCATGGCTTCCCGGTTGTCTCCGTTCTCGATGAGCGCACCCATCAGATGCTCGTAAAATTCCTCTTTGTACGGCTCGATCTTAACGGCCTGCCGGCACAGCGCGGCCAGCTCCTCCGTGCGTCCGCAGTCTTCGAGGATCTCGATCGCGCTCGATACCGCCCCGGCATACAGGCCGTGGTAATACGTCTCGAGCGGCATGACCCAGATCTCGCCCGACAGGCGCGGCAGCAGATCGCCGCGGTAGCAACCGACCGCAGCCTGATACGCGCGCAGACGCGCCTCCGGCTCCTTTTCCCGGTCTCCTCTGCGGCACCGCTCCTCAAACTGCTCGATGTCGAGCGTAATCGGTACCTCCTCATTCCACACATACCGGCCCGACCGGCGGAGGAGCAGCCGGTGTCCCAGTCCGTCCTCGAGCCGGTCGAGCAGTGCACGGATGCGGTGAAAGACCGACTTGAGCGCGTTTGCAGGGTCCGAGCTGCCCGTTCCGCCGCTCCAGCAGAGGTTGATCAGCTCCTCCTGCGTAAATTCGCGGCTGCGGTTGACCAGCAGATACGCGAGCAGAGACCATACCCGGTGCGAGCGGTCGTTGCTGTCTGAGATGACGCAGTCTCCGTAGCGGATCGTAAATTCTCCCAGCATTTGAACCTGTATCGTTTCGCTCATTGCAGCTTTCCCCCCCGCCTGTCCGAAAAATCCATGCAGCTATCTTGTCATGCTGTTTTCTATTTACACCATATCACAAATATCGGAAAATTACAAGTAAATCGTATATAAAGCAGCACCGGACAGCGAAAACTGCGGCGCTTCGCGGCGGTATTCTCAGTCCGCCGCTGTCGGAACGGTACGGTATCCCTCCATGAGACTGTCGTTTTCCATGATAAACGGGCGCGCCGTGTCCTGATCCCAGGAGGTATCGTATCTTTCCATCAGATAATCGTTCAGCTCGATCCGGTTTCGGAGCTTGACCAGCCGGTACGGCTCCTGAAACGCCACCTTTTCAACAAAATAGAGACTGCCGTCCCCGGCCGGCAGCAGGACGCCCACGTGTCCGATGAACAGGGTATTGTCCGTATCCGAGAACCGGTCATGGAGCACCACGGAGATCAGCCGGGCAGTCCCTTCTTCAAAGGCAACACCGCGCTCCGCCCAGCCTGCCTGAAGGGCCTTGACCTGTTCCGCCGTCTCCGTGCTGTCCGCAGCAGTCACCGGCGCAAACAGCGCACAGAATTTGGATGTGCTGTCTCCGCAGAGAACGGCGGGATCTGCGGTCAGCGTTTCGAGATCCAGAAAGAGGGCGTCCTCGCCCTGCGTTTCCGGCTGGTCTGCCCCGGCAGTGACGAACCCACCGAACAGGCTGAAGGCCGTGATGCGGCAGTTATAGCCGGGGAAGCTCCCGTTCTTCTCCGTCCACAGCTCCTGCATCTCATAAGGGTCATATTTGGTATCGGTCGGCGCGCCGCTCTCAAAGCCCTCCGTCAGCCATTCGTTCTTGACGCTGGCGTTGAACTGATCGACGCGGTCAAGAAGAATGCTGACCCTGTTTTCGCTGATGCCGGAGTCTGCGAGTGACTCGGAGAGCAGCCCTCTGGAGGCTGCATCTGTCAGATTGGAGTACGCCGCGGCTTCGAGCGGCGGCTCTGCGTGTCCGCCGCAGCCCGAGAGGCCTGCGAGCATGAGGCTGACCGCCGCAAGGACGGGCAGCAGCTTTCTTTTCCGGTTTATCATTGATCTTCGCCTTTCCTGTGACCGCCCCTGCGGGACGGATTCGTGATCTGTCTGTATCCTTATACTGTACACGCATCGGCGAAAAAAGTCCATCCTGTGTGATCATATTTTCTTTGCGCAGCAGCTCGGCCATTCCAGTCCGGCTGCCACGCAGTAGCCTCGGTTTTACTCTGTTATGGTAACGCTCAAAAAGATAACAAAAAACCGCTCATTTCAACGAAACAAGCGGTTTAACATGGTACGCCCGGTGCGATTCGAACGCATGGCCTTTGGAGTCGGAGCGGTGCTGTATGAGGTGTTTGCATCGCAGCGACTACTGAAAAGACGTATTTGACCAACATTTTGTGTGGTTTTTGTATGTTTTCTGCACCTGTTGGGACTGCCGATATTCGGTGGCAGTAGCCTCGTAGTAGCCGCAGTGGCGTTGGCTATTCTTTGACCGGTGGCAGGAAACCCTCGACCTGCTGGCGGTATTCGGTCTGCTCCTCGCGGAAGAACCGCTCCAACAGGCTGTAATCCTGTTTTGTCTGCGCGGTATTCAACGCATGATAGTATTCTGCTTTGCGGCTATCATTTACCACAAAGGGGATAATATCGTTTTTCAGACATTCCTTAAACAGGATCAGCCGTCCGGTTCGTCCATTTCCGTCCTGGAATGGGTGAATGGCCTCATAATCTGCATGAAACTTTGCCAATCCGTGCAGATCATGTTTGTCTGCTGCATTGTATTCGTCCAGAAGTGTCGTCATGCGTGCGTGGACATCCTCCGGCAGCGCAGTTGTAATATCCGATACGATATTCCGGCAATTCTTGTATTCTCCGATCGGATAACCGTTCGCAATGTCCTCAAACACGCCGCTTTTCAGCTTGTAATGATACCGTTTCATCAGTTCATGCGAAAGCGGCTCTTGATAGGTTTTCAGCATTTCATTGAACATCAGAAAGTGACCGGTCATTTCCTCCACGTCTTTTGCGCGAATCAGCGCATCTTCCGAAGTCAAGGTGCCGGTATCGAACAGAGATGCCGTCTGCTTTTCCGTTAATGTACTGCCTTCAATTCGGTTGGAATGGTAGGCGAGCGTTCTCTGTGCGAACGCGTATACGCCGCCGTGGTCATTTTTCTTCTGCTCGATTTGAAGACGCTGGGTAAGCCGAGTGGTAAAACTTTCTGCCATAGTTAGCTCTCCTGCTGTGCCAGATATCTGCTTTTATTATACCCAATCTGTTGCTGCTGCGCAAGGTGTTTACCGGTGCATCACCTTATACAGCAGGTCAAGGCAGGCGTCGGTTTCGTTGCCGAAGACAGTGACGTCGTGCTTTTCACCGTTCACGGCGAAGAATACCTCCCAGCCCTGTTCAGTCCATTCCATGGAATAGCAGTTCGTACCGAAATATCCGGCACTGAAGTTATACAGATCTTCGGGTACTTTCAGATAGACCAGAATGGAATGCAGCTGATGGATAGTTAATTTCGGCAGGGTTTTATTAACATCGCTATAGTATGTCATGCGATAAAGCAGATTATAACAGGCATCGGTTTCATTGGAGAATACCTCAATATCATATTTGCTGTTGCGTTCAATGCCATATACTTCCCAGCCCTGCGATGTATGTTCTATCGTTGCGCAGGCGTCCAGACGCGTATTATTGCCCAAGTCATAAGCCCTTGCAGGGACTTTCAAATAGTGGAAGATCGCACGAAGCTGATCTTGGTTCATTGTGGTCATGACACAATCACCTCTACAGTCGTATTAGAGCGCCCGGATTGTCAGCGGCACATTGAGCTCACGTGCCTTGTCCAGCGCAGCGGAAAATACCGTGAGAAAATCCGCGGTACCAATGGTGTACATGTAGTATTTTACGGTGAATGCAGTCATGACGGGGCCTCCTTTTCTGAAACAGAGATGTTTTACTTAAAGCGCTTCATAATCAATGGCATAAAAGACTTCGTATTCGTTCCGTGCGGCGTTGCACAGCAGCTCGTAGGCACGCCATGAGTCGTGAATAAAACGTTCTTTGGATTTCTCGTCGGGAAAACCTACGTAGGGGTATGTCTGCGGTGCATTCGTGTATAACGCATCGAACTGCTGCTGTACAGAAGTCAGCGCGTCCATCAATTCCTTGTTGGCTTGCAGGCTTTCGGGAATAATATTGTCAATTAATGTGCCATCGGAATCGTACAGCCACAGCGGATAGCATTGGTATTCGGGCATGAGCTTGAGTGTTTTTTTCATGTAAATCACCTTTTCTTTCTTATGATTAGGGTTTTGGTATGGATTTGGGATTTGCACCAATGATAAAGCCATTATCGCTTACCGTAATTGCAACTCGCCGAGTTATGCCATTATATGTTACTTCATAAATTTCTCGAGTACCTTGCATTCCTACAAGTTCTCCATTTTTCAGCGCATCCATAATATAATCAGCCAGTTCGTGTTCTGGAAGTCCTTGTTTTTCAAACTCTTTAAGATGTTTCAAGATATGTTCAAATCCCGCTCTTTCATTACCTGTTTCAAGCCAAACAATTTTTCCGGATGGTAATTGTTCTATACGCATAATATTTTCGCGTGTAATTTTTTCATGCCGTTGTTCGAGTTGCTGTATAAGCTGTTCTGAATCAGAGATATATTCGGAAGAAATCGCAGAATCATGGAATGGATGTCTGGCTGTGTTTTCAAACGCCGCCACATCATCAATCATCGTCGGAGCATATTTCTGCGCTAATTCATATGCGCCTGCCGCGATTGAAACCGTACCCAATGCATTCAGCCAGTGCTCAAGCGATAGCGGTTTTTCCGGCGCAACCGCACCTTTTACGGTATCGGCAGTGCCTAAAGTCAGCCAGTTTGCAATGTTATACAGCGATGGATTTTCGAAAACAGCGCCGGTGCGTGTCTTTAAGCCGTCATAAAACCCACTGATCGTGCCCATTGTGAGCCAATCAAGAAATCCGCCAAGCGTTCCGCGGCCGATACGCTCCTGCTGCGCCGATACAAAACCGTTCAGGAGTGTTTTGGCCTCAGCCGGAATTTGCAGGAGTCCGTCATACCAGTTTGTCGTTTTCGAGCTGAAACCGCCGGATGTTCGATTTCCGTCCATCCCGGTTTCATAAACCGGCACGATAACGCAGCGGCAATTGGGATGCAGCGGCGGCAAAAGCTCCTGCTGTACCAGTTCCTCCAGAGTAAATGTTTGTTCGCTCAGGCTCAGACAGGTTTCGCAAAGTCCAGCTTTATGTTCGACAACATGCCGAAATTCACGGTATCCTGCCTTAGCGAACTGATGCAGAAGATAATACCAGCTCGCCTGCATATAGGCTCCGTCGATGTCCCCGGCCAGCTTTTTCGCCGCTTTATTGAACACCTCAAGCAGCTCTTCAGCCATCTGATCGGCCGACGCATTTCGGCGCACACAATCGGCTGATTTGTCGGTCAGCATCTGCGTTGTCTGCGCATTAAACTGCTCCAGCTCCGCATTCAGCTTTTTACGCAGATCATCTGGCAGACTGGCATCGTTCATGATAAAAAGCTTTGTGTATGCGTTTATCGTATCATAAAGCTGTGCTTCTAACAAGGCCGAACGAGTACAAAGCTAGCTCCGTACCTCTTTTTCTTTTTCGCCTTGCGGCGTGGGCAGCATTTCGCGTTCTTTGCGAGTCAGAAGACCGTTAAATACCGCATACGCTTTCGTATCTTCGCCGATGTTCATATGCCGGAGATAAAACCACGCCGCCTGCTCTCGAATTCGTCTGCTGGTGTTCTCTGCCTCTTGTAATGCGGCCATTTTTATTGCCTGCATGAAGTCCTCCTCTCAAGTCCGTTCTATCCGTGTGATTGATAGAATAGGACGAGATTCAGACTTTTGCAAGGTCAATCTTTTGACCATTGCCACGTTTACAGCATCATTTATTCGCCATGATTATTATTATTATATATCATGTTTTTTCTGTGAAATTATAATTTGATTACGCTCTCAACAATGGAATAAAGGCAGTTCAGATGAAATTTCTAAATTTCAGTTTTGAACGAAAATTCTATGTTTAGGAGTGAAAATTATGACAAACAAACAGGAAAAGATGATATGCAATAGCTTTGGTATATCGAAGCTGAAAGCGTTTCAGAAGGATGTAATTACAGACTTACTCAATGGTAAAGATGTTCTTGGCTTAGCTCGAACCTCTGAAGGCAAGTCGATCTGCTTTCTTTCTATGGTTGCCATGCACCCAAACGATCTGCTGATTGGCATTCTCCCGACGGTTGCATTGATGCGGGACTTAGTGCAGCGCTGCGAGGACAGCGAAATCCGAGCGGGCTGCCTGTACGGCGGCAATGCAGAGAATACCAATATTATTGAAAGATTGAAGCACCGCAAGCTTCAGGCGCTCTTTGTTGCACCGGAACGGCTGAATGATCCGCATCTGTGGAAGGCAATTCAGAAGAACAAGGTGCACACGGTCGTTGTGGATGAGGTTCATTGTCTGACCGAATGGGGCAATGAATTCCGTCCAATGTATCGCAATATCGGTAAATTTATCAAGGATTTGCCCTCATCCCCTGTCGTTGCTGCGTTCAGCGCAACCGTTATGCAAGAGGATATTCCATATATCACGAAAAGTCTGCGTATGAAGAATCCGACGGTACATATCGGCAAGCTCAAGCGATCTAATCTTTCTCCGGCAAGATATCGCTGAAACTCCGTGCAAGCGCCGCTATATAGGCGGTTTAAGCAAAAATCCTCGAAGTGGCAAGGTACTCCAGTAAGCTGCCAGAAAATCTCCGGCAAGGTGGCAGGAAAAGCCCGTGCAGGTGGCAGAATCGCTGCAATTTATGCAGCAAACCGCTGCTACGGCATTCTTTAATGAGTTCTATCCATTTTGCAGTCTGTGCCTGATGTTTTAATTCTGTTGATGTCATTGCCATCACTCCCGAAACAGTGCCGGATCGTTTCGGCTCGTTCCGAAGCTTCCCGATACTTCTATTATTATCTCATACGTGGGAGGTGGTTTGACGGTTACGAAAATAAAAAATCACCTACATGAGAGCCAAATACTCGGCCACATATAGGTGATTTTCGCTATCAAATTATATTAAGACATTCCGCTGCAAAATCAAGAAAAATTCTGGATATCATATTCGAGGAGCTGTACTTCTTTAACTATGCAGAAATCATGCCGAAGCATAAGCAATCCTCTGATATGCTTATTTTACAAGAAATCACTTCAAAGTTCAATATCCATGTGAATACGACATAATCCTACTGTTAAGGACAATGTTTAAATTGATTTCGCCTTCACATTTTCATCGTCTTAATAAACTCCAGCAGCGCCTTTTTCTGTCTCTCTGACAACCGCGAAAGCTGGCTTTGCAGTTCATCATCCGTAAAAAGCGTTCCCTCGACAGGGCAGTCAAAGAAATCCTTTAGTGAAACATGCAGTGCATCGCAGATCAGCGTTAAGTTCTCTACCGAAATATTCTTCTCTCCAATTTCAACTGAACGAACAAAACTCTGCGACAGGCCGCATAAATTGGCTAATTTGTTTGTGGTAATTCCCCGCTGATGGCGGAGTTCAACAATACGCATCCCGACTTCCATAGCGACACCTCTCATCTCTTTTAAGATAAGATTATCAAAAATTCGCCCGAATATTTACATTTATAGAGTTATGATATATAATTATAGATATAGCTCAACAAAAGGGGATAT
>ERZ827423.1581-NODE-1581-length-21556-cov-5.501465_pt1 | contig 21556 bp, 19 predicted proteins | sample MGYA00519775_ERZ827423 | MGnify/ENA primary metagenome ERZ827423 (study PRJEB31778, sample SAMEA3449296) | human gut metagenome | biome: human gut; feature: human-associated habitat; material: faeces | place: United Kingdom | collected 2010/2012 ...
AACGGAGAGACTGCAGAATTACTTTATGAAGCCGGGGCTCATGATCAAGAAAGTGTAAATTATGGAACCTATGATGAGGAATTTCTTTATGGTTTTGTGGAAGAGGAAACGCAGTGTACGTTAATTAAACTTTCATGGGAAGGAGGATATGAGAGAAGTAAGACTTTTACCGGCGTGGAAAAGGCAGTGCAGTTGGGATTCAGTGTGAATCATGGAGTTGCAGGCTATTGGCAAAACGGACAGGTGATTTTTGAAAAGGTATGAAGGAAGGGGATCAACGTATGAAAAAACATTTTAAATTTTTTGTATTACATTATTAGTAATTGTGGCCAGTTCTATGACATGTTTTGCAGCAGAAAAGCAGGAGAAAGACAGAAGCATTCCTGAGCTGATTCAGGTAGATGGAGGAATGCTTCAACTGGTTGATTCATCAGAAAATGGATCAGCAAGAGGAGTGGCGCGATATCAATATCATGTTATTACAGATGGTAGTAATCTTAATGTTAGAAGTGGACCTGGAACTAATTACTCTATTATTGGAAAGTTTAGGAATGGACAGATTATTGATGTATCTTTCATGCAAGATGCAGGCATTGGACCGTGGGTATATGCAGGGGGGATGATGCCATAACAGGAAAATATATAAACGGATATATACATGAAGATTATTATGGATAAATAGAGATAATGTTTGTTTTGCCATATAGATATATAATAGTTCACCGTTCTTTAGGATTAGGAGCTAAGGAACGGTGACTTTTTCATTTATTTATTGTATAATGAGCCACAGAGAAAAAGGGATAATCCCAAGGGAGGTAGCTATGGTCACACGGACTTCAAAGATTTTAATGGTAATTGCAACCGCATTCACATTTTTAGGAGTTGCTTTGGAAATCCTGCTTCATAGTAATCAGGAAAATTTTTTCCCGCTGTTTAGCGCAGGAATTCAGTTGGATGAGCCGGTGGTTCATACCGTGAATCTCTGGTCAACGATTCTGATATTTCTGCTTTATCTGGTAAGCTGCATCGTTTTGATGTGCGCTTCCAAAAGAACCGGCTTTGTCATGAGCATTGTGGCGTTGGTTTTAAATCTGTTAGTTAATGCGGGAGCGAGAGTCGGAGCGGTTGTCATGAACCGCTATATGGGAATGAAAGGCGTAAAGTATCTTACGGGAATCACCATACTGGATTCGCTGCATGGCTATGTGGTGGCGCCGATGCTGCTGCTTGCCATCGTATTTTTAGGAATTACGATCGGTACGCTGTCGCAGAACCGGAAAGAGGAAGAAGCCGTAAGAAACAGTTACGATTCAGTTACAGGAATATAGATTGGAACAGGAAGAAACAGCAATGGAAATAACAGCAAAAGAACTTATGGAAATGAACCAGGAGGAACTTCTGATTATCGACATCCGGAATGAATATGACCGGAACTATGGACTGATTCCGGGATCTGTCTGGGCGGATGCGCAGGAGCTTGTGTCGAACCCGCCGGAGGATAGGTCAAAGAAGATCATTCTGTATTGTGCGCGGGGAATTATCAGCGTGGATCTGGCACAGGCCTTGTGCGATCAGGGCTACGAAGCTTACAGTCTGCAGGAAGGGTATCTTGGATGGCTGCGCTATGACATGCAGAACCAGCAGGAGGACGAATTGTGCCGGAAGGTGGAACACAGTCTGCAGAAGAAGTTCCGTACCTCTTTAATGAGTCCGTTCATTAAGGCATTGAAAGACTATGAACTGGTCAAGGATGGAGACCGGGTGGCGGTCTGTATGTCCGGCGGCAAGGATTCCATGCTGATGGCAAAACTGTTTCAGGAATTGAAGAAATACAGCAAGGTGGATTTTGAAGTCAAGTATCTGGTGATGGATCCGGGCTATAATAAGGAAAACCGTCAGGTAATTGAGGACAATGCCAGAGCGCTTCAGATCCCGATTACGATTTTTGAAAGTGACATTTTTGATTCGGTATATACCGTGGAGAAGTCCCCCTGCTATCTGTGCGCAAGAATGCGCCGCGGAAATCTTTATGCGTTTGCAAGGGAACTGGGATGCAACAAAATCGCGCTGGGACATCACTATGACGATGTGATTGAGACGATCTTAATGGGAATGCTGTACGGCGCCCAGATCCAGTCGATGATGCCGAAGCTTCACAGTACGAACTTTGAGGGAATGGAGCTGATCCGACCGCTGTACTATATCCGTGAGGATGACATCAAGGCATGGCGTGATTATAACGGGCTTCATTTTATCCAGTGTGCCTGCAAGTTTACGGATACCTGTACGACCTGCAACAACGGACAGAATCATTCCAAGCGTCAGGAGACGAAGGAGCTGATCCGTAAATTAAAGGAAAACAATCCGGATGTGGAGAAGTGCATTTTCCGAAGTGTGGAGAATGTGCATATTGATACCGTCATTGCTTATAAGGAAAAAGGAGTACGGCATCATTTCCTGGATACATATGATGAAAAGTAACTATTCAGTACAGGTCGAAGCATATGCTGCCAAGACCGTAAGAATATGATTCAGTAATGATGCAAGATAGGAGAACAACCCAGTGAACAAGAACAGAGGAAATTCCGTTGAATAAGAAGACTTTAAAGGAAGAAAAATACGAGCATATTACCCATCCGTTTCCACCGTTATATGATGCTGATTCAAAGATCCTGATTCTGGGGAGTCTTCCATCGGTCAAATCCAGAGAGCAGATGTTCTTTTACGGGCATCCGCAGAACCGGTTCTGGAAGGTGATCAGTGCGGTGCTTCATGAGAACGTACCAACCACGATTGAAGAAAAGAAAACATTGCTGCTAACTCATCACATTGCCTTGTGGGATACGATTTACAGCTGTGACATTATCGGATCAAGTGACAGCAGCATTAAGAATGTGGTGCCGACCGATCTTCGCACCGTGGTGGAACAGTCGAAGATTCAGCATATTTACTGTAATGGCAGGACGTCGGGAAAGTATTTTGAGAAATATCAGCAGAAAACACTGGGAATGACGGCGGAGGTGCTGCCTTCCACAAGCCCTGCCAATGCAGCATTCGGACTGGAGAAGCTGACTGCGATCTGGTCAGAAGCATTGAAGGATTCACTGGGATGAGAGGAAATGTAAACAGAAATATAGAGATATAAGAGGGTTTGAATATATAAGAGAGCTTGAATATAGCATGGAAAGAGGTGTCCTATGGTACAGATTGATTTAATTACCGGTTTCCTGGGATCCGGTAAAACAACATTCATCAAAGCATATGCGCAGTACCTGATGAAACAGGGACTGAAGATTGGAATTCTGGAGAATGATTTCGGCGCAGTCAATGTGGATATGCTTCTTTTGCAGGAATTATTAGGAGACCAGTGTGATCTGGAAATGGTTTCCGGCGGGTGTGACAGCGACTGTCACAGAAGACGGTTTAAAACGAAGCTGATTGCGATGGGCATGTCCGGGTATGACCGGGTGCTGGTAGAGCCGTCCGGAATTTATGATGTGGATGAATTTTTCGATGCACTTCACGAAGAACCGCTCGATCAGTGGTACGAGGTAAAGAATGTGATTGCCATTGTCGATGCCAAGCTGGAAAAGAAGCTGTCACAGGAGGCAGACTTTATTCTGGCATCGGAGGCGGCAAGCGCAGGGAAAATCGTGTTAAGTCATGCGGACTTGGCAACGAAGGGGCAGATCGAAGGAACGATCCAGCATTTGCAGCAGGCTATGGAGAATATCCAGTGCAGCCGGAAGCTCGCAGAAGATGAGATCATAGCCGGGAATATGGAAGCCCTGACGGATGAACAGTTACAGGGACTGTCCGGATGTGGATATGTTTCTTCCAGCTATCGCAAAATGGATCTGGAAAATCATCTGGGATTCGATTCTTTGTATTTTATGAATGCGCCGGTTACGAAGGAGACGCTTCCTGATAAGGTAAAACAGATCATGCAGGATCCGGGGTGTGGAAAGATCTTCCGTGTGAAGGGCTTTTTGAAGGACGAGACGGGAGCCTGGTATCAGCTCAATGCGTCAAAGGATGCATTCGACTTCCAGCCGATCCCGACAGGACAGGAAGTGATCATTGCGATCGGCGAGAACCTGAATGAAGGAGCAATTAAGAAAATCCTGTTTGGTGATGTCGATGTGAAAAGCTACTGACTCGGAAAGGAGAACGGGATGACGGATCAGCAGAAACGAATTTACTGGAACCGGAACTGGCAGTTTTTAAAAGGTTTTGAAGAGTCATACCTTGGGTTGCAGACGATTGACGCAGCGCAGGGAGCGGAGCAGGCAGAGCTTCCGCATACGGTGCAGGAGGTGCCGCTGCATTATTTTGATGAGAGCCTGTATCAGGGAATTTTCACTTACCGGAAGGTGTTCCGGCCGGATGCGGACTGGCAGGGCAAGCGGGTACTGCTTACGATAGAGGCAGCAGGGCACAGTGCATGGCTATACTTAAACGGGGAACTTCTGAACGAGCATCATTGCGGTTATACAGCATTTCAGACCGATCTTTCACCGGCACTCATTTACGGGGAAGAAAATGTGCTGGTGGTGAAGGTGGACAGCACAGAGAGCCAGAATATTCCTCCCTTTGGAAAAGTGATTGATTATATGACCTTTGGCGGTCTTTACCGGGAAGTATATCTGGAAGTGAAGGAACAGGATTCCATTGCCGATGTGTATCCGATGACGATTCCGGCATGGAAAGAAGTGGTCAGTCCGGACAGTACAGGACTGGGAAAGCAGGGGGGAAAGAAAGCGGAACATCTGGAAGAAATCTCTGGTTCCGGTGTGAAATGCAAGGAGGCTTCTTTAGGAAAGAAATGGACGCTCCAGAGTGAAATTACCTTACAGCTTCACGGAGAAAAAATCACCCTGAATGCCAAAAATCTGCCTGATTTTCAGGAAAAGCTGTCAAAAAAGGGACTGATGATCCGGCAGACGCTACTGTGGACAAAGGAGGAAGAGGCTTCTTCCAGTGCTTATTTACTCGATCGGAATGTGTTGGAGCATACCTTTGAGGAGATCAACGTGTGGGATGTGGAGCATCCGTTCCTGTATACACTACGTACGGAGCTGTACCGGGACGGTGCGTGCCTGGATTCGGTGGAAACGCGGATCGGGTTCCGGGAAGCGCATTTTTGCGGGGACGGTTTTTATCTGAATGGAAGGAAGCTGAAACTGCGGGGACTGAACCGGCACCAGAGCTATCCTTATGTGGGATATGCGATGCCGGAATCCATGCAGAAATGGGATGCAGATATTTTGAAAAACGAACTGAAGCTGAATGCGGTGCGTACCTCGCATTATCCGCAGTCTCATCATTTTCTTGACCGGTGCGATGAACTGGGGCTTCTGGTGTTTACGGAGATTCCGGGGTGGCAGTACATCGGAGATCAGGAGTGGCAGGATCAGGCTGTGCGGAACACAGAAGACATGGTAGTGCAGTACCGGAATCATCCGTCCATTATTTTGTGGGGCGTGCGCATCAACGAATCCGAGGATGACGATGCATTTTATCAAAGGACGAATGAGGCTGCCCACAGACTCGATCCGATGCGGCAGACCAGTGGAGTGCGTTACCTGCAAAAAAGTTCCCTGCTTGAGGATGTGTATGCGTTCAATGACTTTTCGCATGAGGGAAACAACCGGGGATGCCGGAAGAAAAAGGATGTGACGCCGGACGGTTCGAAAGGGTATCTGATCAGTGAATACAATGGGCATATGTTTCCAACGAAAGCCTTTGACTGCGAACAGCACCGGGTAGAGCATCTGCTGCGTCATGCGAATGTCCTGGATGCCTATTATGGGGAAGAGGAGATTGCCGGGGGCTTTGGCTGGTGCATGTTTGATTATAATACCCACAAAGATTTTGGAAGCGGTGACCGGGTCTGCTATCATGGCGTGCTTGACCTGTTCCGGAATCCGAAGCTGGCAGCAGCGCTCTACGCAAGCCAGGGAGAAGAGGATGTGCTGGAAATCACTTCTTCCATGGACATCGGGGAGTATCCGGCGTGCCTTATCCGGGATGTCTATGCCGTGACGAATGCAGACAGTGTGAAACTTTATAAGAACGACCGGTTTGTAAAGGAGTTTCGGGCAGCGGATTCCCCTTACACCCACCTGCCGCATGGGCCGATTGCCATTGATGATTTTATCGGCGAGCTTTTGCAGATCGGGGAGAACTTTTCGAAGGGAAAAGCGAAGGATGTGAAGAAGGTTTTGCAGTCCGTGAGTAAGAACGGACTGAATCATCTGCCGGCTGGAACCATCCTTCTTGCGGCAAAATGCATGCTGCTGCGCAGAATGAAAATGGCAGATGCCGTTGAGCTTTATAATAAATATATTGGTAACTGGGGCGGAACGGCAACAGAGTACCGGTTTGAAGCAATTCGTGACGGTAAGGTCGTGAAAACCGTAAAGAAACGCCCCGTGAACAAGCCGCAGTTACTGGTAGACTGTTCCCATACGATTCTTACAGAAAAAACGACGTATGATGTGGCAGCGATCCGGCTGCGTGCAGTCAGTGAGGAAGGAAGTACGTTAAGCTATTGTAACGAACCCCTGACCCTGACAGTAAAGGGACCGCTTTCGATCATCGGATCTTCGACGATCAGCTTACAGGGCGGTATGGGCGGCACGTATGTGCGTACCTGCGGAATGGCAGGAAGCGCAGAGCTTACCATGGCAGGAAATCTTTTCGGAGAACATACGGTAAAGTTTGAGGTCGTTTGTGCCGGACAGATGGATGCTGAGAGTTGAAGAATAACAGGCTGTCGGAAAACAGTTGTACAGGAAGCATTTGCAGGCTGGCCGCTTGTGAATTGGATGGAAGAGTTTTCAACATGAAAAGGAGATAGAGGCATGAAGCTGAATGGAAAGGAAAAATTTTCGTATGGATTGGGTGCAGTAGGCAAGGATATGGTATATATGCTTTCTGCAAGCTATGTACTTTATTATTATCAGGATATTCTGGGAGTGAGCGCGGTTGCGATGGGCGTAATCCTGCTTGTTGCGAGGATCTTTGATGCGTTCAATGATCCGTTTATGGGTGTCATCGTGGAAAAGACGAAAACCCGTTGGGGAAAGTTCCGTCCATGGCTGATGATCGGAACACTTTTAAATGCAGTGATTCTGTTTTTGATGTTTGCAGCGCCACCCGCATTGTCCGGCAGCGGACTTGTGGCCTATGCGGCGGTATTTTATATCCTCTGGGGTGTAACCTATACCATGATGGATATTCCGTTCTGGTCCATGATTCCGGCTTTTACCGAAAGCGGTAAGGAAAGAGAGAATCTGACGACACTGGCAAGATCCTGTGCCGGTGTGGGATCCGCACTGATTACCGTCATTACCATGATTGCTGTACCGGCTCTTGGGAAGCTTTTCTTAGGAAATACGGAGGCAGCAAGAGAAGTGGAACGGTGCGGTTTCCAATGGTTTGCATTGATTATTGCGGTATTGTTTGTCATTATGATCGGCATTACCTGCCTGAATATTAAGGAAAAGTCCACCGTGGATCTGAATGCTCCTTCGGTAAAGCAGATGTTCCGGGCACTTGTATCCAACGATCAGGCAATGACGGTGGTGATTACGATTGTGCTCATTAACTGTTCCCTTTACATTACCTCGAATCTGCTGATTTATTTCTTTAAATATGATATCGGAGGAACGAACTGGAATGACAGCTATGTGCTGTTCAATACCTTTGGCGGTGCAATCCAGATTCTTTCCATGATGATTTTTTATCCCCTGCTGCGCAAAGTCATCAGTGCACTAAAGGTCTTTTACGTCAGTGCGGTCATGGCAGTCGGAGGCTATCTGGTACTGCTGGCCATGATGTTTATGGGACTTGCCAGCGTATATTTCCTGCTGATTCCGGGCTTTTTTGTGTTCGCAGCGTTCGGAATGCTGACCGTATTAACAACCGTTTTCCTTGCGAATACCGTGGATTACGGAGAGTTGAAAAACTATCGCAGGGATGAGAGCGTCACCTTTTCCATGCAGACCTTCGTGGTAAAGCTGGCAAGCGGCGTGGCTGCCATGATTGCGGCACTGGCATTGAATTTCAGCAACATTCAGCAGGATACCGCTGCGGATGCGGCGCAGCTGGCGGCAGAGAACAGCTACGGCCCTTCGCTTGTGATTCTCCGCATGACCATGACGATTCTGCCGGTTATCGGCCTCCTTGCCGCCACCTGGATTTTTGCGAAAAAGTATATTTTGACGGATGAAAAGCTTACCGAGATTAACCATACCTTACAGGAAAGACGAAAGGAAGCGGTACAATGATTTATGCGGAAAATGGAAATTTCCTGTTGGAGACAGCACATACGACCTATGCATTCTGTGTGGATCCTGCAGGGAATCTGCAGCATCTTTATTATGGCGAAAAATTAAGCTTGGGTGATTCCTGGCAGAAGGCATTGGAGGCGCTGAAAATGCGGATATTCAATCCCAATGGATGCAGCATTATTCAGGATCCGATGCACCCGGCAGTATCGCTGGATGATGTGTGTCTGGAGGTGTCCGGGCGTGGAAAGGGGGATATGGCGCAGCCCTTTGTGGAGCTTACCTATCCCGATGGCAGCCGGACGAGCGACTTCCGGTTTCAGAATTTTGAAATCATGGAAAAGCAGGCTCCGGAAGGACTTCCGGGTGCCTATGATGAAACGGAAAACGCCCAGTCACTTGTTCTTCATATGGAGGACCGGAATGGGGCAGTCCGGTTAACGCTTGTTTACAGTGTGCTGGAGGACTGCGACTGCATTACCCGGTTTGCGGTTGTGAAAAATGAGGGAAGCGCACCAGTGACTCTGGAGCGGCTGATGAGTACCCAGCTTGACCTGCGTACGCGGGGAAAACAGAAGATTTTAAGCTTTCACGGAGAATGGGCGCGGGAAATGCAGCCCTGTGAAACGCTTCTGCAATCCGGCAGTTTCCAGATTGAGTCCACAACCGGATTTTCCTCCAATAAAGCCAATCCCTTTTTCATCTGCGGAGAGGCAGACACTCAGGAGGACTACGGTGCCTGTTATGGCTTTAACCTGATCTATTCCGGAAACCATCGGGAAACGATCGAGTGCAATGCCCATGGCAGGGTGCGGATTTTACAGGGAATGCATCCGGATTTCTTTCAAAAGTCATTGGATGAAGGAGAAAGCTTTGCTTCACCGGAGGCAGTGTTTACGTTTTCCAAGGAAGGCTATGGCGGGATCAGCCGGAACATGCACCGCTTTGTAAGGGAGCATATTGTGCGTGGAACGTGGAAGAAGAAGGAGAGGCCGATTCTGATTAATTCGTGGGAGGCCATGTACTTTGATGTAAAAGAGCGGAAGCTTTTAAAGCTTGCCAGGCAGGCGGCAGAGGCTGGAATCGAGCTTTTTGTGCTGGATGACGGATGGTTTGGTGAACGCGAAAATGACCAGAAAGCCTTAGGGGACTGGCAGGATAATCCGGAAAAGCTTCCGGACGGACTTGGCGGATTATCTGCCAAAATTCATGCAATGGGACTGAAATTCGGAATCTGGGTGGAGCCGGAAATGATCAGTGAGAATTCGAAGCTTTACAGGGAGCATCCGGAGTATGCGGTACGGATTCCCGGGAAGGCAGCAGCCGTCGGACGGAACCAGATGCTTTTAGATCTGACGCAGACTAAGGTGCAGGACCGGATCATTGCAGATATGAGCGATGTTTTCCGAAGGGGACAGGTGGATTACGTGAAATGGGATATGAACCGCCACATGTCCGATTATTACAGTCCGGCGCTCTCAAAGGAGGAGCAGGGAGAATTTGCACACCGTTATCTGTTGGGATTGTACCGGGTATTGGGAGAGCTGACGAGCCGCTTTTCGGATGTTTTGTTTGAAGGCTGTGCCTCCGGAGGCAACCGGTTTGACCTAGGGATGCTGTGCTATATGCCGCAGCTCTGGGTGAGTGATTGTACAGACGCCGTTGCACGGGCGAAAATCCAGAATGGCTGCAGCTTTGGATATCCCCAGTCTGTTATGGGAGCGCATGTGTCTTCATGTCCGAATCATCAGACCCTGCGGGTAACGCCGTTATACAGCCGTTTCGCGGTTGCGTGTGGAGGAATCCTCGGATATGAATGCAATCTTTGTGATCTGTCGAAAGAGGAGCTTAAGAAGATCCGGGAAGAGGTTTCTTTTTATAAAAAGTGGCGCAGGGTATTGCAGTTCGGTGAGTTCTATCGTCTGCATGGTCTCTCGCAGGAAGGAGAGCGGGACACCGATGTCATACGGTGGAACTTTGTAGCGCAGGATCGGGAAAAGGCAGTTGGAATTTGGCTGAATGGACTGGCTCATGCGAATGACACGCACCGGTTTTTTAAAACGAAGGGACTTGATGATACGAAACAGTATCATTTTTACCATATTCCGCAGAAGGTGGAGCTTACCAGAATGGGGGATCTCATCAACACCGCTTCCCCTGTGCATATCCGGCCGAACTCTGTGGTTCATCAGGTTGTGACGCATCTCATAACGATGGAGGGTGAGACGGAAGAGTTTCATGTGCCGGGGGATCTGCTCAATAAGGCAGGAGTAGTGCTTTCTCCGAGCTTTGGCGGCACCGGCTTCGAAACCGGCACCGCACTTTTTCAGGACTTTGATGCAAGGATCTACTTAATGGAAGAGGAGTGTATAAAATCATGAATTCCTTCCCATACTAAAGGATATTGATGAACATATCAGGAAAGGAAGTAGAATCATGATTTTAAAGGAAAAAGAACGGGCAGCACTTGAGGATTTACAGACACAGGAAAAAAGCTGTGTGGAGAAGTATGAAAAGTATGCAAATCAGGCGAGGGATCCGGAGTTGAAGTCTCTGTTCCAGACTCTTCAGAAGGAGGAGCAGAAGCATTACGATTCTCTCGGACAGGTACTTGCAGGAACGGTTCCGGAATGTAACTGCAACGACAGCGCAGGACGTGATTACAAACCTAAGGCCACCTATAATGACATGACGAATCCGGAGGATAAGCAGAATGATGCATTCCTTGCAACCGACTGTATCGGTACGGAAAAGCTGGTTTCCGGAGAATACAATACGGATGTCTTTGTATTTGGAGAAAGCGGTGTCCGCAAGCTTCTGGCCGATATTCAGATTGAAGAACAGAATCATGCCGAGATGCTTTATAAGTACAAGATGGCAAATGGAATGAAGTAAAGGCAGAGCCTATTGATAATCCGGATGCAGGGAAATAAGGCCGGAACGGAAGGAAGGATTCACAGGAAACAGTAGCCTGTGGGTCCTTTTTTAATTGGATTCAAAATAGAATCGTACAATTATAAAGTGTTTTTTTTATATACTTTCCTGTATTGGATAAGTACATTGAAATAAATGGACAGAGATTATGTTTGAAAAGAAGGAGGAGAAATCAATGTTATCATCAGCTTTATTAAACAGAACAAGCTTTGGCTTTTCAGCAGAGAATCCGATGGGGGAACGAAATGGAGGAAGCATTGTAAGGTGACGATGGAAAATCGTGGCAGTAAGGAAGAAACACTTTATTATATGATTGAAGGATGGCATGGTGAGCTTGCAGATACGGATCTATACTTCCATGCAGCATACCGGCAGGAGCATCCGGTGCAGAAGGGACATGCTTATACGGTCATTGATGGAATTGAAGGAAAGGGTATATTTGCAGGGATCAGCTTTGCTGCAGGTATGAATGGACATAATACCTGCTGGGTAGAGGGTGAACCTAAGATGTATCTGGATGGAGATCCGTATCCGACAATTAACTACACGGGAACGGAAGATTATTTCTGTGGTTCTTATGCGTTTGGAAATGACATTTTATTACATAAGTATCAGACCTTCAGCGGACTATATGCCGGCATGTATGCAATTCTGGGTAATGATAGTCAGGAAATGTATAATGGGCAGCAGCGCTTTTTACTTTATCGTTTCCATGTAAAGGATCCGGTTTATTTTCATACGTCGTTTCGTATGACCATGGATAATCTCGGCTGGACAGGAGCGAGATATGATGATTATACATCCGTTGCATACTGGTATATGGAAAAGCCATCCAGACTGTCTGCAGGGCTGCCGTCCGATGAAGAGATCATTATGAAGTAAACCAGGCAGAATCAACAGAGTAATAGAAGATATGAGGAGAAAACCGTGCAGAAGAATATCAGTTATAAAACAAAAATCGAGCACCCCTTTTTATTGATTCCGGTAAAAATTAAGGAAAACGCTGAGCGCCTGTCTTTCTATATAGAAGAACAGAAGGTTTTAGAGTATCGTGTTTTTCCGTTGGAAGAGGGGGAAACAGTGGATTATTATGCTCCGCTTCCGGTTACACCGTGGATAGGGAAAACCATTCGTCTGGAGGGAAACTATCCGGAGGCATTTTATACCCAAATTAAGCAGGCTGACGATCCTGCGGAATCGGATCAGGTGCATCCGCTGATGCATTTTACACCGGTCAACGGCTGGATGAATGATCCCAATGGACTTGTTTTTGAGGATGGAATTTATCATCTGTTTTATCAGCACAATGCTTTTGGCACAAAGTGGGATAATATGAGCTGGGGACACGCGGTCAGTAAGGATTTATTACATTGGGAACACCGTCCTATGGCGATTCTGCCGGATAAGGATGGTACGATCTTTTCCGGAAGTGGAATTTGTAATGAACAAGGGTTACTGGGCTTACCGAAGGATGCACTTGTCTTTTTCTACACTTCGGCAGGCGGCAGCTCGGATAGTCCCTGGAGTGAAGGAGGACAGTTTACCCAGAGAATTGCCTACAGTACCGATCATGGTGCAACACTTCATAAGAAAGGAGAGGTGATTGTGCCGAATATGACCGAAGGAAACCGGGATCCAAAGGTATACTGGCATGAAGAGAGTAAAGGGTATATCATGTCTCTTTACTTAAAAAATCATGTCTATGCCATTCTGCGTTCTGAGGATCTTGAGCATTGGGAGCTGACACAGAAGCTTCCCTTTATTACAGCCAGAGAATGTCCGGATCTGCGCCCGGTTCCTACAGAAGAGGGAGGGGAAAAGTGGATCCTGTTTACGGCATCGGGAGAATATTTCACAGGAGATTTTGATGGCTTTCATTTCACGAATCTTTCGGAAGGACGCATGGCTTACCAGAATGAGCTGCCATATGCCGGACAGACCTATTCCAATCTGCAGGGGCGTGTCGTCCTGGTGCACTGGATGCGCACAGAAAACCCCGGGAAATATTATACCGGGATGATGGGCATTCCGCGGGAGCTTACACTTGTAAAGGGAGAAGAAGGATACATTCTTCGTCAGTCGGTGATCCGGGAATGGAAGGAGCAGCGCGTTCCTGTCCGGGAAGAGAAGAAACTGAAACAGTGGGAGGAAGAGACAGTAAGGGATGCGGCACTGGAGCTGCAGTTGAATATACAGGATGCCTTGGTCCTTTCTGTGATGATTTATGGACAGAAGATCTCCTATCAGCGTAAGACGGGGATGCTCTGTGTAAATGGTGTTACCTGCAAAGTAAAGGAGGATCTCCGCAATCTTTCTATTCTTGCAGACCGGGAAATTCTGGAAGTGGCAGCAAATGATGATACCCTTCTGTATTTCTTTGAGACCGATCTGCAGGATCTGGCAGGAAAAATAAGCGTGGAGGCAGATCGGAACGTGGATAGCTGGCTGTGGAAGGTACAGTAGAAATTCTATAATTCACCCTATATATGTAACAGTTGTTCATTCATAAGCTGCCGGATTATACAGATTAATGACTGTGTGTTGATACATGGAAATAGGAATGATATACTATTCTTATGCAGACCATACAAGCGGGGGAGCGTTATGGATCGATTTGAAGAACAGTATAAAGAGGAATTACATAAGCAGGAAATTCATGCAAATCATTGTACAATGAAAGGTTTTTTGTGGATATTGGCGGGTTTTACCTTTGTGTGGCTTTTGACCATTACGAATGTTTTTATTGTGGATAAAGCGCCCATGACCATTGCCTTTGTAATCTGTGCAGTGATTTGTATTTTTATGCGTGTGATCTATCGTAAGGATAAAATGGATGCGTTATGGGTGAAGTACTGGTTTATTGCAATGATCTGCGTGATTACAGGAATCGTGGGTACATTCCTGACCTTTCACGCTACACTTGTCTATGTGCTGCCCTTGTTATTTGCCATTCAGTACCGGGAACGGAGAGTATTATGGTTTTCTTACTTTGCGGACGGAACCGCCATATTAGTGAGTATGCTGTTGGGATTTTACTATGGAATCTGTGATCTGAATATGCTTTATGTAAGCAATCATACGAGGGCGTGGTATCTGGGTAGAATGACAGGAGATGTCATTCCGATTCCGTTTAATGCCAATGTCAATTTTGTTATTGTAGTTTACGGTGTGTTTCCCAGGATGATTACTCTGCTTGTATTTGTAGTCATGCTCCGGTATATCATTATCAGCAATCAGGAGGATGCCACACGTATTGCAGAACTAACTTACCGGAAGGAAATGGATGTATCTACCCGGCTGTTCAACAAAAATAAATATGAGGAAATGATCGAGCAGTATTATCCGCAAAAAGCCTGGGTAGCAGCTATTTTCTGGGATGTAAACAATTTGAAACAGATCAATGACCGGTTCGGGCATGCTGCAGGTGATGTTTTACTGGAAACGGTGTCTTCCAAATTGAATGATCAGACGAATGAACGCAGACGAGCATATCGTGTTGGCGGGGATGAATTTATCATGCTGGTGGAAAATCCGGTTCCGGGAGAGCCGGAAGAAATCATCCGGAATGTGCGGGAGCAGTTGAAGAAAAACCGTGAGGATGGTGGATTAAAGGTCTCCAGTGCTGTCGGCTGGGCAGAAGGACCTGGCAGTCAGATAAAGACGATTGTCCGTGAGGCAGACGAACGGATGTATGAAGATAAGGTCAGAAGTAAGCAGGGGAGATAAATGAATACTAAGAAGAAAATCGTAATAGCAGTTTATATCATCAGTCTGGTAATGATACTGGCGGGAGGCACTTTCCGGACAATGATTCTTTTTGACTGGTCGTTGCCATTATTGCCACAGGCGCTTGTCATGCTGGCAGGTGGTGAATACTTTGACAGGATGGATCTGCCGTTTGAATATCTGGGAAGTGCACGAGTCAATGATGAAGAAGTTGGTCTGGCTGACTGGAGGTCTATCCAGTATGATTATGCCGACCGGCAGCAGTGGACATTTGTGTGTGACAGCAGGGAAGAGTTTGAGGAACGGTTTGAGAAACATGGAATAGAGGGGAAACTTGTCAGGGATTTTGATTTTGAAAACAATATTTTATTACTTTCTTATACGAGACCCATTCATTCAGTAGGAATCAGTGAGAGAAACAGGATGTGGAAGGACGAACTTCCCTATGTTTATGCAGATTTTACCTATCAGGCAGAGTGCGAGACAAATGTCATGTATTATCAGGCGCTGCCGAGGGTAGAGCTGAATTTTAAAAAGGGTGAAAAGATTGAAACATATCCTTTACATATTTATGATACCCCTTATGAGGAAAGAGAAAATCCGGAATATGGGGACGGACAGTTACGGCGAGTAGACGGAGACCGCCTGTTTCCCAAGTGGGGATGGGCTGTAGAGAAGGTAAATACCATAAGATAGGGAGAGGAAGCAGATGAAACGACTTTGTGCGGCGATCATAGATGTTATTCTTGCAGAAGGAATCGGAACAATCTTGTTTTGTGTAATTCTCAGCATTTGGAGAATCTGTAGAAACCATACAATGCAATATATGGGAAGTTATTCCGGCCTTGGCTTGTTAGGTGTCCAGCTACTGTCCCTGTTTCTGGCAAATATCCTGTATTTTTTCTTATTTCTGTGGAAGAGAAATGGCAGAACCGTTGGAAAGCGGCTGTTAAGAATACCGAAACCGGAGAGTGAACCTATGCCGGTCGGAAAGTGTCTGCTTAGGGCTCTTTTTAAAACGATTGCCTGTTTCCTGTATCCGGTTACGATCGGTTATTATTTTTATTTTAACAGGATGCCTTATGAACGGTTGGACCGGTCAGCGCAGATGCAAAAGTAATAATATGGATGGATAAAGAGTATTCAGATTCCTGTTAGAAAAATAAAGTTATACTGTTATAATAACTATAAATAAAGGACGGATCATCTTACATGTATAAGACGAAGAAACGTGTTTTTGATATTATTCAGATTGGAAACCGCAAGGATTTCATAAGCAGTGCATTTGATATTTTTATTGTAGTGACCATTGTGCTGAATCTGTTTGTGACCCTATTCCAGACATTTGATGAGTCGGCGCCTTATGCCAATGTATTGAATGTACTGGAGCTTATCACGATTCTTATTTTTACGGTGGAATATGTATTGCGCATCTGGACAGCAGATTTCCTGTATCCGAACAAGCCATACTGGAAAGCTGTACTGGCCTTTGTGTTTTCGCTATATGGACTGATTGATTTCTTTACGTTCTTTCCTTATTATCTGCCGATTTTGTTTCCGATGGGAGCGGTGGCCTTCCGGATGTTCCGTGTGATCCGGATCTTTCGGCTGTTCCGGGTCAACGCGCAGTATGATGCTTTTAACGTGATTATTAATGTCTTAAATGATAAGAAAAATCAGTTGATTTCTTCGATCTGCATGATCCTGATCTTCATGGTGGCAGCTTCCCTGTGCATGTACAGTCTGGAGCATGAGGCGCAGCCGGAGCAGTTCGCCAATGCGTTTTCGGGAATCTGGTGGTCGGTTTCAACGCTTCTCACGGTGGGGTATGGTGACATCTACCCGGTGACGACAATGGGAAAGGTCATGGCGATTGTCATTTCCTTTCTGGGTGTCGGAATGGTTGCGATTCCAACCGGTATTATTTCCGCAGGTTTCGTGGAGCAGTACACGAAGCTGCGTATGCTGGCATTTCATTCCGAAGAGCATGAATTAAAATTTGTCACCTCCGTGATCCCGCAGGGACATTCCTGGTGCCGGAAAAAGGTAAAAGAGGTTGCTTTTCCACCGCAGATTATTCTGGTTACGATTATCCGGAACGGAGAGGCACTGGTTCCGAACGGGGATACGGTTCTGCTGGAAAATGACACACTTGTCATCGGAGCAAAGCATTATAACGGTGAGGAATATATCAATCTGAAAGAAATCATTGTGAAACAGGAAAATGAATGGGTTGGTAGGCAGATCAAGGATCTGGATATTTCCCGTCAGGAGCTGATCGTCATGATCCGGCGTAAGAACAGGACGATTATTCCCAATGGACTTACCTATATTAAAGAAGGAGATGCGGTAGTACTGTATTCCAAGCTGAAGGATGCAGACTAAGGGGGAAAAGTGAAAAAACTGTGAACTCTTTATTTGAGGCCGGAACACTTAATGAATGCAAGTCGAAGACGCAGCATGAATTTAGTGAGAGGGACAAGGAGAGAGGATTGAGACCGATCCGACCGCATTTTATACCGCAGCCGAATATGAGGAAGCAAAGGAGACGCTATGGACGGTTTTGCAATTACGGGCAGAAAGTGTGCTGGGACAGTTGGACGGTACAATACCATCCACCGATGACGGACAGCAGAATGCGCAGGATACGTTAATTGATGGAAGCGCAATTGATCTGTCCGTCATGGGGGAATTTAATCATTAAACAGTGGTCAGGAATATAATAAAGTCCGATCCTTTTGGGCGATGGCAATATAGGTTTTTCCTTCATTGAGCTGGATTTCATTTCCGTTATCATCGTAATATTTCGTCGGAGAATAGTCTGATGTCTTCTTCCAGGTAATGTGGATACCACGACCCTTGGTAAAATAATAGCCGTCACTTGTAGAATCAATTGTCTGGAAAGCCAGATAACCTTTTGCATCCCGCTTGGACCAGTTGGTATTCTGAATAATCACATTGGAAAAAGTCAGCTGCTCACCATTCATGCCATCTACCTGTGCAGCACCGTGAATGTTTTTCAAATACTGGCCGGAAGCTGCATCATAGGTGAAATAGCTCTTGGTATAGGGAAAGATCTTGGACAGATCAATCACATTTCCTGGGATTGCAGATGCATACTGTTCCAGAGAGTTTACCCCGGAAGCAAAATTGAAATGGCTGGCATTGTAGTATTCCTGACGGGTAGTCAGGGAATATCCAAGACTTGCACAGGCTGTCTGAATGCCAGAAGCACTGATGTAGGCATTGTGTGGTGCTTTCCGGTCTGAGGTACGATAGAACTGACCAGAACCGGGGTGGTCACCACCGGTGCCATATTCACTTGTGCCGGATAAATTGTTGATATCCGGGGCTGTGATGCGGTCCTTCATATAGTAGACACCACCAAAGTGTATCAGAATCGGATCCCATTCGGTAGCAATACTGATGTAGTAATCACGACAACTGCGGATGTTGCCGATCCGCTGAAGATCCTGCCAGTTGTCAATAATGGCAAGCTGTCTGGAAATATTGCCTTCCTCCATGATTTCATAAAGAACCTTGGCACGGCTGATGCCATAGGAAGGCTGGCAGGCTTTATCGGTTGGCATCATGACGGCAATTGGCCGCTGGGATGCCTGGGATGCAGGAATAAGCTCATTGGTGTAGACGCTGTGAACTTCTCCGTCAGCATGGGCATCTGTGCCGCCTATTCCGAGCCAGGGTGTGATGAAAATGCCGAGTGAACAGATTGTGACGGCCGTGATAGAGGCAATGATTCGTTTCAGGGTAGCTGTTTTCATTGGAAATCTCCTTTCTTAAATAAGTAGTTATTCAGAGTCAAAAAAGATCTTTTTTGATTCGAGGAACTGAATCATATATTGATCCCAAAGTCTTTCTGCCGATTTATCCATGACAAAGCTGTGATAAGATACCGCAGTAATGAGCGTAAGCGAACCCTCCTGATATTTGATGTTCAAGACCAGCTGGTCAAGCTCTTCCGGGAGTGCGTCATGCTCTTTGTTAAAGCGTTCGGAAGCAAAGAGGGCCTTGATCTTATCCGGCTTCAGATAGAGTGTAAAATGGAAGCGCACAGGAGTCCTCTTTCCACGGATGAACTGGAAGCAAAGCTCCTGTAGGTCTTTCCAGCAGGAAAACTGATAGGAAGCTTCCTCATCCGGCGCATTCACATCGCCCTTGTAAAAGGCGGGAACAATATGCCCGTCAATGGTGAAGGTGTTGTACGTCGTAATGGAAGCTTCCGCCAGTAAAAAATCCTCAAAGCAGTCGGATTTTAATAAAATTCCCATAAAGTTTTTGGTTTCAGTGATTTTCAGTGCTTTCACAAATACCTCTTACTATCGTATTGGAACTATTCGGCTTTGAAGCGTTCTGCCTGTTCGGTGATCAGGGCATGATCTTCAAAGTAGTTGATCTTCATGGAATTCTTTACATCAGCGAGTGTCTGTGCGGCTACCTTTTCTGCCTCTATGGAGCCTTTGTGAAGAATTTCATAGACAGCGGGAATGTCCTTTTCCCATTCCTTACGGCGTGCACGGATCGGTGCCAGTTCCTCCTGAAGAACGTTGTTCAGGAATTTTTTTACCTTGACATCGCCTAAGCCGCCTCTCTGATAATGTTCCTTTAATTCGTCTAAATTCGCATATTCCGGAAGGTATTCTGCGAACTGCTCATCCTTACAGAAGGCATCCAGATAAGTAAATACCGTATTGCCCTCAATATGTCCAGGGTCGGAAACCTGTAAATGGGTAGGGTCGGTATACATGGACATAATTTTCTTGCGGACTTCCTCTTCGGTATCGGAAAGGTAGATGCAGTTGCCAAGGGACTTGCTCATCTTGGCCTTGCCGTCTGTACCGGGGAGACGCAGGCAGGCCTTGTTATCCGGTAAAAGGATTTCCGGCTCAACTAAGGTTTCTCCATAAACGGCATTGAACTTGCGGACGATTTCCTTTGTCTGCTCAAGCATCGGAAGCTGATCCTCACCAACCGGAACGGTGGTTGCCTTGAATGCCGTGATGTCGGCAGCCTGACTGATCGGATAGGTAAAGAATCCGACCGGGATGCTGGCTTCAAAGTTACGCATCTGGATTTCGGACTTCACAGTAGGATTACGCTGCAGCCGGGATACGGTAACCAGATTCATATAATAGAAGGACAGCTCACAAAGCTCCGGAATCTGTGACTGGATAAACAGGGTGGATTTCTCGGGATCGAGACCGCAGGATAAATAATCAAGTGCGACTTCGATGATGTTCTGACGAACCTTCTCCGGGTTCTCAGCATTATCGGTGAGTGCCTGTGCATCCGCAATCATAATGTAAATGCTGTCATATTTGCCGGAATTCTGCAGCTCGACACGTCTGCGGAGAGAACCTACATAATGACCCACATGAAGTCTTCCGGTAGGACGGTCTCCTGTTAAAATAATCTTTGGCATTGTTTTTACCTCGTTTCTATGATCTTCAACTTATATTTGACAAATTTCATGGCGCTTTGCAGCACTTCTTACAGTATACACTATCCCTAAAGAAAAGCAAGGCGTGGAATCTAGTTAAACCACCGGCCGGTTGCTCCACAGGGAAGCACCAGCCCGTTTGAGGAAACCGGCAGTCCGATTTCGGAGGATTGTACCTCACCGCCGCGCTTTTTCTGGATGACGGTGCTTAACATATAGCTTAATACGGCAGGCTGAAGTCCCGTCGTATAGGAGTTGATGAGGAAAAACAGTGCATCATCACTTAAGAGCTGCGCTGCAAGTTCCACAAAGGGATAAATGCTTTCCTCAATCTTCCAGATTTCTCCCTTGGGACCGCGTCCATAGGAGGGAGGATCCATAATGATTCCATCGTATTTGTTGCCGCGGCGGATTTCACGCTCTACGAACTTTACGCAGTCATCCACCAGCCATCGGACCGGGGCATCCTCTAAGTGGGAAGCTGCCGCATTTTCCTTTGCCCAGGTGACCATGCCCTTGGAAGCGTCAACATGGGTAACGCTCGCTCCGGCACTTGCAGCCGCGAGGGTAGCACCACCGGTATAGGCAAAGAGATTCAACACCTTCACAGGACGTCCTGCCTCCCTGATGCGTTCACTGCACCAGTCCCAGTTGACCGCCTGCTCCGGGAAAAGCCCGGTGTGTTTGAATCCGGTGGGGGAAATTTTAAAGGTCAGATCTCCGTACCGCAGCGGCCAGCTTTCCGCACAGGGGCGGAAATTCTCCCAGCTGCCGCCGCCCTTTTCCGAGCGGTGATAGTGGGCGTGGGGCTTTTTCCAGCCCGGATGCTGCCGGGGGGTGTTCCAGATGATCTGAGGATCCGGACGGATGAGGATCACGTCACCCCAGCGCTCCAGCTTTTCGCCGCCGGAGGTATCCAGCATCTCATATCCGATCCATTTATCCGCAATTCTCATGAGCGGTTCTCCTTAAAAGTCAAAGCATCTGCTGCCCGTCGGGGCGCTCGATACCCAAATGTCGGTAAGCAAGAGGGGTGACACAGCGCCCTCTCGGCGTCCGGAACAGAAATCCCAGCTGCATCAGGTAAGGCTCGTAAACATCCTCTAGAGTACCTGAATCCTCCCCTAAGGCAGCCGCTAATGTG
>ERZ827423.1582-NODE-1582-length-21553-cov-5.408038_pt1 | contig 21553 bp, 15 predicted proteins | sample MGYA00519775_ERZ827423 | MGnify/ENA primary metagenome ERZ827423 (study PRJEB31778, sample SAMEA3449296) | human gut metagenome | biome: human gut; feature: human-associated habitat; material: faeces | place: United Kingdom | collected 2010/2012 ...
CGGCCTACAAGGGCATTCCGTTGGTGACGACCACTTCTGCGTCCCTGGCGCGCAACTACGGCCTGGATAAGCCCTTTTTCTTCAACCGCAAGGAAGAAAAGGATCATGGCGAGGGCGGCAGCCTGGTCGGCTATAAACCCAAGGACGGCGACAAGGTCATCATCATCGAGGACGTGATCACCGCCGGCACCGCCGTGCGCGAAACCATGCCCGTGCTCACCGGCGCAGCCAAGGTCGAGGTGCCGCATATGTTCATCTCCGTCAACCGCTGCGAGGTGGGCAAGACCCCCGGCAAGACCGCAGTGATGGAGGTCATGGAGACCTACGGCATCCAGGTGCATTCCATCGTCGATGCGCAGGATATACACGATTATCTCAAGACCCGTCCCGAGTACGCCGATGTGCTCAAACTCATGGAAGCCTATATGGATCAGTATTGCGTGTTCTGATCCCGTTTCAAGCGCTGAACGTGGGAGGATAACGGCATGTTTTATCCCGAAAATCAGAAAAAAAGGCTGGACGAAAAGATCTTTCGCAATCCGCCCTGCGAATACCGCGCGGCGCCCTTTTGGGCATGGAATTGCGATTTGAACAAGGACCTGCTGCTGCGCGAGATCGACCAGATGAAGCGCATGGGTATGGGCGGATTCCATATGCACGTGCGCACCGGCATGAGCACGACGTATCTCTCCGACGGGTTTATGCAGCTCATTCGTGACTGCGTGGATAAGGCCAAAGAGGAGCGGATGCGCGCCTATCTCTATGATGAGGATCGATGGGCTTCCGGCGCGGCGGGCGGCTATGTGACCAGGGAGGAGCGCTACCGCGCAAGATATCTGCTCTTTACGACGGTTTCCTACGAGCAGGCGGAGGAGAATCCCGCCTCCGTCCCCGTAGATTCCCCGCGCACCGGAAAAGGAAGGCTGCTCGCGCGCTATGCGGTGCGGCTCAACGATGAGGGAGAGCTTGCGGAGTACCGTCTCCTCAAGGATGGACAGCAGGCAGATGCTGCGGAAACCGCGTGGTACGCCTATTTGGAGATCGAAAAGGAATCGCCTTGGTTCAACAACCAGACCTATGTCAACACGCTGGACAAAAAGGCCATCGAGCGCTTTGTGAAAATCACGCATGAGCGCTATAAAGAGGTGGTGGGCAATGAGTTCGGCGGCGCGGTGCAGTCGATTTTCTCGGACGAGCCGCAGTTCTCCCGAAAGACCACGCTGGGCTTTGCCGGGGAGAAAAAGGATGTTGTGCTGCCCTGGACGGACGATCTGCCCGATACCTTCCGCGCCGCTTACGGGGAAGAGCTGCTGGCCGGCCTGCCGGAGCTTTATTGGGAATTGCCGGGCGGTGCGGTTTCGCTGATCCGCTATCACTACCATGATCACATTGCCGAACGGTTCGCAGAGGGCTTTGCCGACACCGTTGGGACTTGGTGCGCCCGAAACGGCCTGTTGCTCACCGGCCATATGATGGAGGAGCCGACGCTGAAATCCCAGACCGCTGCGTTGGGCGAGGCGATGCGCTCCTATCGTTCTTTCCAGCTGCCCGGCATTGACATGCTCTGCGACTGGCGCGAATACACGACCGCCAAACAGGCGCAGTCCGCCGCGCATCAATTCGGCTGCCCCGGCGTGATGAGCGAGCTTTACGGTGTGACCAACTGGGATTTTGATTTCCGAGGGCATAAGCTGGCGGGAGATTGGCAGGCAGCGCTGGGCGTGACGCTTCGCGTGCCGCACCTGACCTGGGTGTCCATGGAGGGCGAGGCCAAGCGCGACTATCCCGCATCCATCGGCTATCAAAGCCCGTGGTACACCGAATATCCCATGGTGGAAGATCATTTTGCCCGCCTCAACACCGTCTTGACGCGCGGCAAAGCGCAGGTGCGGCTGGGTGTGATTCACCCGGTGGAGAGCTATTGGCTGCACTGGGGGCCGTCCGAGGCCACCGCGCTGGTGCGCGACGAGATGGACGAGCATTTCCAGTCATTGGCTCAATGGCTGCTTTACGGCTTGATCGATTTTGACTACATCAGCGAATCCCTGCTGCCGCAGCAATGCGAAGCGGGGAATGCGCCGCTTTCCGTGGGTGAGATGGCCTACGATGTGGTGCTTGTTCCCGACTGCCAGACCCTGCGCGCCACCACCGTGGATCGGCTGGAGAGTTTTGTTGCGGCGGGCGGCCGGCTGGTTTTCGCCGGGCGCATTCCGGAGCTGGTGGACGCGAAGCCGAGCAGCCGCGTCAAAGAGCTGGCGCAGCGCGCGGAGTGCATCTCCTTTTCCAAGGGGGCGATCCTTTCCGCGCTGGACGGCGTGCGCTTTGTGGACATCCGTGACGACAAGGGGATGCGCACGACGAATCTGCTGCATCAGGTTCGTGCGGAGGGCGATACCCGCTATGTGTTCCTGTGCCACGGCGAAAAACCTGAAAACCCCGACGTTTGTCCGCGCGAGGACATCGTCCTGCGCATCCGCGGGGAGTGGAAAGTGCGCAGAATGGATACGGCGACCGGTGAAATCGCGCCGCTGCATGTTGCCTACGAAAAGGGCCGCACGGTGTTGCGGTATGCGTTTTATGCCTACGACAGCCTGTTGATCGAGCTGACGCCGGGCAGGGCAGAAGCGGGAGAAGACGCACCCGCAGAGAAGAAATTCGATTATTATGCACTTTGGCATCCGGTAGAGATCACATTGTCTGAACCCAATGTGTTGCTGCTCGATACCGCGCAGTATGCCTTTGACGACGAGGAAAACTGGCGCGATGAGGAAGAGCTGCTGCGCGCAGATGACGCTTTCCGCGAAGAGCTGGGCTATCCGCTCCGCAAAAAGGAGGTTGCGCAGCCCTGGGTCGTGCCCGATGAGCCGATCACCCATCATCTGCGTTTGAAGTTCACTGTGCATAGCGAGATGGAGATCAAGGCGCCCCAGCTGGCACTGGAAAAGGCGGAGAGCGTCGAGATCGCGGTCAACGGCTGCCCGGTGGACAACGCGTCCGTCGGCTGGTTCGTGGACGAATCCATCAAAAAGGTTCAGCTGCCCGACCTGCCCGCAGGGGACAGTGTGATCGAGCTTACCCTGCCCTTCGGCAGGCGCTCCAACGTAGAGTGGTGTTATCTGCTGGGCGATTTCGGCGTGCGCGTGCAGGGAGCGGAAAAGACCGTCATCCCGCCGGTGCGCAGACTCGGCTTCGGCGACTGGACTACGCAGGGCCTTCCGTTCTATTGCGGAAACGTCACCTATAAGATCCCGGTGCGGGTGGAAAAAGACACGCTGACAATCCGCGTGCCGCAGTACCGCGGCTCCGTGCTCGGCATGGAGATGGACGGCGTGCGGCAGGGAGATATGGCCTATGCGCCCTATGAATATACCTTCACCAACCTTCAGCCCGGTGAACATGAAGTGGGCATCACGGTCTACGGCAACCGCGTCAACGGCTTTGGCTGCGTGCACAACTGCGACGATTCCACCAGCTGGTTCGGCCCGGATTGTTGGAGAAGCGAGGGCGTTCGCTGGTGCTATGAGTACCGTCTGCGCAAGAGCGGCCTGCTCGTCAGCCCGCAGATCGAGAAGTAATGGCAAAGAGAGGAAGAGACAGCTATGAAAACCATACTCGGCATCGATATCGGCACGTCCGGCACCAAGACCATTCTGGTGGACGATCAGGGCCGCGTCATCGCCGCCAAGACCATTGAATATCCGATGGAAACGCCTAAGCCCGGTTGGACGCAGCAGAATCCGCAGGATTGGTGGGCTGCTTCGGTGGAATCCATCCGCGCGGTGCTGGCAAAGGCCAATGTGCCCGCACAGGACATCGCTGCCATCGGATTGTCCGGACAGATGCACGGCATGGTAGCGCTGGACGAGCATGACCAGGTTGTTCGCCCCGCCATTCTCTGGAACGACCAGCGCACCGAAAAGCAGTGCGAGGAGATCACCGAAGCGGCGGGCGGTCTGGAGGAGCTGCTCAAGCTCACCAACAACCGCATGCTCACCGGCTATACCGGCGGCAAGATCCTCTGGATGAAGGAAAACGAGCCGGAAAACTTTGCAAAGACCCGCGTGATTCTCAATCCCAAGGACTACATTCGCTTCATGCTCACGGGAGAAAAGGCCACGGAGGTGGCGGATGCTTCCGGCACCGGCTTCTTTGACGTGAAGAACCGCGTTTTCAGCGACGAGCTGATCGCCAAGCTCGGCCTGCCGCGTTCGCTCTTCCCCAGGTGCTATGAATCCTATGAGGTTGCGGGCACCGTGACCGAAGAGGTCGCCAAACTCACCGGTCTGCGCGCGGGGCTGCCCGTGACAGCCGGCGGCGGCGATGCGGTGATTCAAACCACCGGCACCGGCCTGGTTCGTCAGGGCGTGCTCGGCGTGGTCATCGGCACCTCCGGCGTGGTGGCGATGGGTCTGGACGGTTTCAAGGAGAACAAGGGCGGCCAATTGCAGGTGTTCTGCAACAACGCCAAGCATCTATGGCACGCCATGGGCGTGACGCTGGCGGCGGGCGGTTCTTATCGCTGGTATCGCGATACGCTGTGCAAGGCCGAGATGGAGGAGGCGGCGCGCACCGGTCGCAACGTCTACGACATCATGGGCGAGGAGGCTGAAAAGGTCGCGCCCGGCTGCGGCGGGCTGATCTTCCTGCCGTATCTTTCCGGCGAGCGCTGCCCGCACTTTGATTCCGATGCGCGCGGTGTGTTCTATGGGTTGGGCCTGGAGCACGGCAAGGGCGCCATGACCCGCGCCGTGATGGAGGGCGTTACCTTCTCGCTGCGCGATGTTTCCGAGCGCATCTATGCGATGGATGCTTCCATCAAGCCCGAAAAGGTGATCCTCTCCGGCGGCGGTGCGATGAGCCCGCTCTGGCGGCAGATCGTGGCGGATGTGTTCAACCTGCCCGTGGTGACGGTCTCCGGCAGCGGCGAGGGCGGCGCTTATGGCGCAGCGCTGGTTGCGGGCGTGGGCGTCGGCATCTGGAAGGATCTGATCGAAGCCAGCTCTGTGCTGCGCGAGGAAACCCGCACCCTGCCCATCCCCGAAAACGTCGCGGTCTATGATAAGACCTTCGCGCTCTACGATAAGGTCTATCTGGCGCTCAAGGATTCTTTTAAGGAGCTTACCGCCGTTCGGTGATTCTGTGAAAATTTGACAAAGCGGCTCACTGTGTTGTAAAATTAAATTTCGGACCACGGTTATCGGCTGTGATACGAAATTCATCAGCGCAGTGCGCCGCTTTTTTGCGCACAAAAATGAATTGCAGCGGAGGAGACGCGAATGAGCAATTACAACGCGGGCGACCTGCAGGTGCTCAAGGGCCTGGACGCGGTGCGGATGCGCCCCGGAATGTACATCGGCACCACGGGCACAAAGGGTTTGCATCACCTGCTGTGGGAGATTGTGGATAACTCCATCGACGAGGCGGCAAACGGCTACGGCGACACAGTCCGTGTGACGCTCTATAAGGACGGAAGCGCCTCGGTGGAGGATAACGGCAGAGGCATTCCTGTCGATATCCACCCGCAGCTGGGCATCTCCGGCGTGGAGGTCGTCTATACGCAGCTGCACGCCGGCGGAAAGTTCTCCGGCAAAAACTATAATTATTCCGGCGGGCTGCACGGCGTGGGCGCGTCGGTCGTCAACGCCCTGAGCGAGTGGCTGGTCTGCGAATCCTACATCGGCTATACCGCTTACCGGCAGGAGTTTGCCTCCGTCTGGGATGAAAAGGAGAAAAAGATCATCTCCGGCAAGCCCATGACCCCGCTGGTCAAGATCGGCAACACCCGCAAAAAAGGCAGCAAGACCACCTTTTTGCCCGATAAGCGTGTATTTGAGGATACAGTGTTCAATCACGACACTGTGGATCGCCGTCTGCGCGAACTGGCGTATCTCAACAAGGGCGTGAGCATTGTGTTTACCGATGAGCGTCTGCCTGTCGCCGAGCGCGAGGTGACGTATTGCTATGAGGGCGGAATTGTGGATTACGTCCGTTATCTCAACGCGGAAAAGAATCCGCTGCACGAAGATGTGATCTATCTGGAAGGCGGAAAGGACGATTTCTATTATCGCTGTGCTTTTCAGTTGACCGACAGCTATACCGAGAGCATGTTTTCCTATGTCAATTCCATTCCCACCGGCGAGGGCGGCACGCATGAAACGGGCTTCAAGGCCGCCTATACCCGCGCCATGAACGAATACGCTCGCCGCGTCGGCATCCTGAAGGAAAAGGATGCGAACCTCACCGGCGACGATTACCGCGAGGGCATGACCGTGGTGCTGACCTGCTTTGTCAAAAATCCGCAGTTTGAGGGACAAACCAAGGGCAGACTCGGCAACAGCGAGGTGCGCCCGCTCATCGAGGGTCTGGTTTACGATCAGCTCAATGAATATTTGGAACATCTGAACCATCAGGAGACTGCGGCCAAGCTGATGGAGAAGGCCTGCGCCGCCGCTTCCGTGCGCGAAGCTGCACGCAAGGCCAAGAATATTGCCCGGCAAAAGTCCTCGCTGGAAGCAGCACCTCTGGTGGGCAAGCTGTCCTCCTGCACGGGACGGCGTCCGGAGGAAAACGAGTTGTTCATCGTTGAGGGTGATTCCGCAGGCGGTTCCGCTAAGCAGGGCCGCGACCGCCGCTTCCAGGCGATTCTGCCGCTGCGCGGAAAACCCCTCAATGCCGAAAAGAAGCGTCTGGATCAGGTGCTGATGAACGAGGAATTCCGCTCGCTGATCACCGCGTTGGGCACGGGCATCGGGGAGGATTTTAAGCTCAGTGCGCTCAAATATCACCGCATCATCATCTTGGCCGATGCGGATCAGGACGGCGCGCACATCCGCGCCATTTTGCTGACTTTCTTCTTCCGGTACATGAAGGAGCTGATCCTAAACGGCCATGTCTATATTGGCACCCCGCCGCTTTATCTGGTCAAGAAGGGGCAGATGAGCGAATATGTCTACGACGATAAGGCACTTCCTGCGGCGGTCAAGCGCATGGGCAAGGGCTATGCCATTCAGCGCTACAAAGGCTTGGGTGAGATGAACCCGGAGCAGCTCTGGGACACCACGATGAACCCCGCGCATCGCACGCTGGTGCAGGTGACGCTGGAGGACGCCGCGATGGCGGAGCGCATGGTCACGATCCTGATGGGCGATAAGGTGGAGCCCCGCCGCGTCTACATCAGCGAACACGCGGATTTTAATAAGGAAGATCATTTCGAAGGGTGGGTGACGGGCTGATATGGCGCGCAAGAAAAAGGACGATACCATCGAGCGCAACGAGATTATCCTGCAAAAGCCGATGGAGGACATCATGCGCGACAGCATGATTCCCTATGCGGAACACGTCATTCTCGAGCGCGCACTGCCGCGCGTGGAGGACGGCTTAAAGCCTGTGCAGCGCCGTATCCTCTACTCGATGCTGGAACTGGGCAACACGCCGGATAAGCCCTACCGCAAATGTGCCCGCATCGTGGGCGACTGCCTGGGTAAATATCACCCCCACGGCGATACCTCGGTCTACGATGCGCTGGTGCGTATGGCGCAGGATTTCAATATGCGCGGCGTGCTGATCGACGGTCATGGCAACTTCGGCTCCGTGGACGGAGATACCGCCGCCGCCATGCGATACACCGAGGCGCGCATGGCGCCGCTGGCAATGGAGCTGCTGCGCGACTTGGAAAAAGACACGGTTTCCTTCTCGCTGAACTTTGACGATACCTTGAAGGAACCTGATATGCTTCCCGGCAGATTCCCCAATCTGTTGGTCAACGGCGCGTCGGGCATTGCGGTGGGTCTTGCCACCAATATTCCCACGCATAACCTGGGCGAGGCCATCGACGCGGTGATCGCCGTGATGGATAATCCCAAGATCACGCTGGACGAGGTCATGCAGGTACTGCCCGCGCCGGATTTCCCCACCGGCGGCCTGCTGCTCAACACCGAGGAAATCCGTAAGGCTTACGAAACCGGCCGCGGCCGGCTGTTGCTGCGCGCCAAGGTCGAAATCGAGGAGGCCAATGCGGGCAAGAAGAATCTAGTCATCACGGAGCTGCCCTATCAGGTCAATAAATCCGCGCTGCTGGAGAAGATTCTCAAGCTGTCGGAGGAGAAAAAGGGCATTCTTTCAGGCATTTCCGACATCCGCGACGAATCCGACCGCACCGGTATGCGCGCGGTGATCGAGCTCAAACGCGACGTCGATGCGCAGAAGGTGCTGGCGCATCTCTACCGCGTGTCCGACCTGCAAATCACTTTCGGCGTGAACATGGTCGCCATTGCGGACGGCAAGCCCATGCAGCTGTCGCTGCTGGAGCTGATTCGCCGCTATATTGCGCACCAGAAGAACGTCGTCACCCGCCGCACGCAGTACGAGCTCAAGCAGGCGCAGGCCAGAGAGCATATTCTGGCCGGTCTGATGGTAGCAGTCAACCATCTGGACGAGGTTATCGCGCTCATCCGCAAAAGCAAAAGCCCCAAGGAAGCCAAGGAGCAGCTGATTGCGCGGTTCGGTCTGACGGATATTCAGGCGCAGGCGATTCTGGATATGCGCCTTCAGCGCCTTACCGGACTGGAAATTGAGGCGCTTCGCAGGGAATACGCCGCGATTCTCAAAACCATCGCGCGGCTTGAGGGCATTTTGAAGAGCGAAAAGAAGCTGGACGACGTGATTCGTCAGGAAATGACCGAGATTCGGGATCGATACGGCGACGAACGCCGCACCGAGCTGATCGAGGACGACAGCGCGACGCTGCCGGTCGTGGAAAACAAGCCCGCCGCGGAAGACACGGCGATTCTGCGCCTGCGCGATGGGCAACTGCGCCGCATGAGTCCACGCATGGTGGATAAATACCTCGCGCAGCCCGGCGCAAAGGATGACGTGGTGGAAACCATTCAGACGGCGACGGACGAGACGCTCTACTTCTTTACGAACAAGGGAAACTGCTTCATGCTGGACGTTTCCAAAATTCCGGAGACGATGAAGCTCAGGGATCGCGGAAGCCTGCTGACCGGACTGATCGCCGGATTGGCCGACCACGAGCATGCCGTCGCCATGATCTGCGTCAAGACGGAGGAGATGGCGAAAAAAGGCGATTTCCTGTTTATCACCAAGAATGGACAGGTCAAGCGCACGACGGCGGCCGAATACGGAATCCGCCGCGCGCGCTTCGCGGCGATCAGCCTCAAGGGCGAGGACGAACTGGTCGGCATGGTACAGGTGGATCCAGACGACAAGGACGATATCATTCTGATTACCCGTTTGGGTACGGCGCTCCGCTTCAGGCTCGACACGGTCTCCTGCACAGGACGCGCAACGGCGGGCGTTCGCGGCATGGACGTGGGCAAGGACGACGAGGTGCGCTGGTTTGAAATCCCGAAGGCGGGCGATATGCTGCTGGTGCTCAGCGACCGCGGCTTCGGCAAGCGGATGCTCAGCGACGATGTGGAGCGGCAGGGCCGCGCAGGCAAGGGGCAGAAGCTCCTTCCGATGAACAAGACGGGCGAAACCGGCACACAGCTTGCCGCCTGCCTCAACGTCACGGGCGCAAAGAGCGCGCGCGTGGAACAGCGGCACGGCCATGTGACGGTGCTCAACATGGACGAAATTGCCGTGGAACGCCGCACGAGCAAGGGGCAACTGCTCATCAATGTGCTGCTTGACGATGTGGTGGAATACGCCGCACTGACCGCGGAGACCGATAACGACAATTAATACTAATTCTTGTTAAAATGGCTTAATCCGCGCACCATCTTTTTCGCTCTGACTTTGCCTCGTTCCGTTCAACGTACCTCCAGTACGCCTCACTTCACTTGGCTTCGTCAGAACAAAAAATCTGATGCGCTCTGTTAAGCATTTTAACTGCGAATTAGTATAAACAGGATTCCGGGCTGCTTTTTCTGAAAAGAAGAAGCAGCTCTTTTGTATAGACGCGCGGCATGGCAAAGGACAGCGCGCAACAATCCGAATCGGATAGATCATATTGTTCTGAAACGATCAAATGCGGCGGAAATGTGAAATCTTTCTTTTGAGAGAAAAATTAGGGAAGAAACGGGCGGTCTGCTCCGTCTAATGAGTGAAGTTCTAAATGCAAAGCGCGCCACATATAAACCTTCGAGGTGATAAGTGGAGGCGATGCGGATGAACAAAAAGCGCTTCGGTTCGCTTTCCGTGAGGCATTGGGCCATGATCTTCGCGCTGGCGGCTTTGACGGCCGTCTATGTGACGCGAAGCGACGGCTCGGGGCTGATGGCGGCGACGACGACGCGCGAGCTGCCGGTGTATAACGTCGATACAGAGGAAAAAGTGCTCTCCATCAGCTTTGACGCCGCATGGGGAAACGCCAATACAGAGGGGATTTTGAACATTCTGGATCAATACGGGGTGAAGACAAATTTCTTTCTGGTCGGCTTCTGGGCGGAAAAATACCCCGAGCTGGTGGCGGAGCTGCAAGCCAGAGGGCATGAGGTGGGCAACCATTCCGCCACGCACCCGCATATGTCGAAGCTCTCCGATTCGCAGATTCGCGAGGAGCTGAAACGGTGCAGCGATTTGGTGCAGTCCATCACGGGCAAGCCGACCACACTTTTCAGACCGCCGTATGGCGAATACAACGACGAAGTGGTACGCATCAGCCGGGAAGAAGGCTATGAATGTATCCAGTGGAATGTGGATTCGCTTGATTGGAAGAACATCAGCGCCGAAGACATGGTCAGGCGATGCACGAAGAACGTGAATCCCGGCGACATCGTGCTCTTCCATAACGATTCCAAGTATATCCTGCAAGCGCTGCCGCAGATTCTTGAATACTATCAGCGGGCGGGTTACAGGGTCATTCCGATTTCCGAGCTCCTGCTTGAGGGCGAAACGTGGATCGATCATGCGGGCACACAGCATTTGGCCACGCCGCCGCCTTCGGCGTCAACAGGCAATGAATCAAGAAAGATTGAGCAATAAGGAGGACGTACAATGGAAAACGTCATTAACACACTGCATTTGAGCGGTAAGGTTGTGGGGACGCCCGTGGTGGGGCATGAAGCGTTCGGCGAGAAATTTTATTACCTGACGCTGGGCGTGCCGCGTCTGTCCGGCGCGCAGGATCTGCTGCCGGTCACGCTTTCCGAGCGGCTGCTCGACGGCGCGATGCTCTCCGACGGCGATACGCTGGCCATTGACGGACAGGTGCGCTCCTACAACAAAATCATCGAAGGCGCGGGGCGGCTGCTGATTACGGCGTTCGCCCAGAAGATCGTTGAAAACGACGAGCACGAGAATCCCAATCAAATCCAGTTGACCGGCACGCTCTGCAAGGCCCCAGCGTATCGAACGACGCCGTTTGGGCGCGAGATTGCCGATATGATGCTGGCTGTAAACCGGGCATACGGAAAGAGCGACTATATTCCGTGCATCACGTGGGGGCGGAGCGCGCGTTTTGCCGCTAAGCTGGATGTGGGCGACAAGATCACCCTGACGGGGCGGCTGCAATCGCGCGCGTATCAGAAGCAGATGCCGGATGGCAGCGTGATCGAAAAAACGGCGTATGAGGTTTCCGTCGGCCATTTGGAATTGCTGGACGGCGCGCATAACGCCGATCCGGCGCAGGCGCATCCCGCGCATGCGTTTCACGCGGAGGCGGCGCAGCCGCAATAAGCGGTCGCTTTAGTGAAATAAAGAAGAAAAGCGGTGAAACAGAGCGTTCGCCGCTTTTTTTTGCGCGGTATCTGTGCTATAATGAAGTGAAATTGATCGACAGACGTTATGAGGAGGACGGCAGCATGCAGGATCACATCATCAACGATCAGATTGCCGATTTGGCTCGCGCGATGCTTGAGCTGGATAATATGGACGAAGCCTATCGTTTCTTTGAAGATATTTTTACGATTCACGAATTGCAGGCGGTCGCGCAGCGGCTGGCGGTCGCGCGCCTTTTGCAGAAAAAGGTCACCTATCAGGAGATTGCCGAGCGCACCGGCGCGAGCACGGCGACCATCAGCCGCGTCAACCGCTGCCTGACCTACGGCGCGGGCGGATATCAGCTCATTTTGGGCAAAACCAAATTCGGCGATGAAATAAGCGAGGGAAATCCATGAACTTAAACGACCTGAACAGAGAACAGCGGCTCGCGGCGGAAACGCTTGAAGGGCCGCTTTTGGTGCTTGCGGGCGCGGGATCGGGCAAGACCCGCGCACTGACGTATCGTGTGGCGAACCTGCTGGAGCACGGCGTGCCGCCGTGGGCGATTATGGCGATCACCTTCACCAACAAGGCGGCGAAGGAGATGCGGGAGCGCATTGAAAAACTGGCGGGCGCGGGGGCGGAGGACATCTGGGTTTCGACGTTCCACTCCGGCTGCGCGAAAATTCTGCGCCGCGACATCGAAAAACTGGGCTACACGCGCTCTTTCACGATCTACGACGACGACGACCAGATGAGCGCGCTGAAGGAAATTCTGAAAAAGCTGAACATCGACGACAAGTTTTTGCCGCCCAGAGAGATCAAAAGCAAAATTTCCGATGCGAAAAACAAGCTGCTCGGCCCGCAGGACTGGTTTTCGCAGAGCGAGAGAGACTATCGAAGTCAGCTCGTTTACGACGTCTATCAGGCGTATGAGGAAAAGCTGAAAAGCTCGAACGCGCTGGATTTCGACGATTTGATCGTCAAAACGCTTGAACTTTTTGCGCAGCATCCGCCGGTGCTGGAGGCCTATCAGCGCAAGGTTCGGTACATCCATGTCGATGAGTATCAGGATACGAACTACGCGCAATATATGCTCGTGCGCCTGCTGGCGGCGCAGAGCCGAAACCTTTGCGTCGTCGGCGACGACGATCAATCCATCTACGGCTGGCGCGGCGCGGATATCCGAAACATTCTCGATTTTGAGAAGGATTTTCCGGATGCAAAGGTCATCAAGCTGGAGCAGAATTACCGCTCCACGGCAAATATTCTGGATGCGGCGAATCAGGTCATCGCGCTCAACGCCAACCGCAAGGATAAAGCGCTGTGGACGCAGCAGGGACCCGGCGAATTGATCCGGCTGTATCGGGCAGGCGACGAGCGCGAGGAGGCGGCCTGGATTTGCCAGCAGATTCGCGAATTGAAATCGCGCGGCGAGGAGCTTGGCCGCTTTGCCGTGCTCTATCGAACCAATGCGCAGTCCCGCGTCATTGAAGAATCGTTCGTGCAGGCGGGCATCCGCTATCGGATGTATGGCGGCCTGAAATTCTATGACCGCAAGGAGGTCAAGGATATTCTGGCTTATCTGCGCGCGCTGGTCAACCCGGCGGACGATATTTCCGTGCGGCGCATCATCAACGTGCCCAAGCGCGCCATCGGCGATACGACGGTGAACGAATTGGCGCGCCACGCCGCGCAGGAGGAAATGCCGCTGTTGACCGCGTGCATGGATATGCCGGAGAGCCTGAACGCCCGCGCGCGCAAGAGCGTGGAGAAATTCAGCGAGCTGATGATGAGCCTGACCATGATGCAGGAGACGATGAAGCTGACCGAACTGGTGCAGTATGTCATCGACACGGTCGGGCTGGAAAGCCAGTATACCAAGGAAGACAACGACGAAAACCGTTCCCGCGTGGAGAACATTCGCGAATTTGTCGGCGCGGTCAAAGAATTTGAAGAGAAAGCCGACAACCCGACGCTGACGGATTATTTGGAAAACGTGTCTCTGGTGTCCGATCTGGATGAGATGGGCGACGACGGCGGCGCAGTGACGATGATGACGCTGCACAGCGCGAAGGGCCTTGAATTTCCGAATGTATTCATGGTCGGCATGGAGGAAAACCTGTTTCCGTCGGCCAGAAGCCGCGACGACGAGGCGCGCATGGAGGAAGAACGCCGCCTCTGCTACGTCGGCATCACGCGCGCGCGGGAGAGGCTGTTCCTGTCTCACGCATCGCGGCGCATGCTGTATAACCAGATTCAATTCAACGATCGCTCCCGGTTTATTGACGATATTCCGGCGCGGCTGATCGAGGATGTTTCCGACAGGGGCGGCCGGAGCGGCGCCTTTTCGGGAAACAAAAAGCCCGGAGGAAATTGGCAAAGCGGCGGCTGGCAGCAGCCCGCGTGGAGCAAGAGCAGCGGTTTTGCACCGATGCAGCCGCAGGCGGGGCAATCAAACTGGAAGCCAAAGACGAGCTACAACGTCGCAAAGCCGACGGGACAGGCGCAGAGCTTCTCCGGCTGGAATGCAAAAAGCGCGACGGTTGGCGGCGTGACCGTTCAGGGCGTGCAGCGCGGAATGAACGAGCCGCCGAAGGTGGTGGCCTCGCAGGCGCACGAAACGGAGAAACCGTCGATCTACGCGCCCGGCGACCATGTGATGCACAGAAAATTTGGGCGCGGCGCGGTTGTGCGCGTCAGCGGAAGCGGCTCGGACGCCCGCATTATGATTCGATTTGACGACGTTCGTGTGGGCGTGAAGGAATTGGCGCTGACAATTGCGCCAATGATCAGGCTGGAGGAGTGAACAAAGCGTGAGCGAGACAAACGATTTGCAGCGCATGCGCGAGTTGATCGACAAGCTGAACGAAGCCTCGCGCAGGTATTACGATCAGAATGAATCCGATATATCCGACGATGAATGGGATGCGATGTACGCCGAGCTGCGCGGGTTGGAGAAAAAGACCGGCGAGCGCATGGCAGATTCGCCGACCCGACGTGTTGGCGGCGCGGTGATGGAGGGCTTTGAGCAGCACCGTCACATCGCGCGGCTCTGGAGTATGGACAAGGCGCAGAGCGAAGAGGAGATTCTCGCGTGGGCGCAGCGCTGCGAAAAGCAGACGAACGACGCGGGCGGCCTGCCGAAAAACAGCTATTGCGTGGAATATAAGCTCGACGGCCTGACGGTCAATCTGACATACGACGGAGGGAAGCTGGTTCAGGCGGCGACGCGCGGAAACGGCGAGATCGGCGAGGCGATTCTGCCGCAGGCGATGACGATCCGCACCATTCCGCTGACTATCCCGTTCACCGGCAGGATGGAGGTGCAGGGCGAGGGCATCATGCGCTTGTCCGAACTGAAGAAATACAACGAAACCGCCGCCGAGCCGCTCAAGAACGCGCGCAATGCGGCTGCGGGCGCGCTGCGCAACCTCGATCCGCAGGTGACGGCGAGCCGCCATCTGGACGCATTTTTTTATCAAATCGGCTATATCGAGGGCAGGAGCTTTGAAACCCAGCAGGATATGCTGGCGTTTATGAAGGAAAACGGCCTCAACATCAGCCCGTTCGTTCGTCCGGCGCAGACCATTGAGGAAGCGCTGGAGGCCGTGCATGAAATCGAGCAAAAACGGGAGACGCTGGATTTCCTGATCGACGGCGCGACGATCAAGATTACGGACATGCGCACGCGCGAGGTGCTGGGCACGACGGACAAATTCCCGCGATGGTCGATTGCTTTTAAGTTCCCCGCGCAGGAAACCGTCACCAAGCTGCTGAAAATCACGTGGGAGGTCGGGCGCACGGGCAAGCTCACGCCGCTGGCGCACCTGTCCCCGGTAGATATCTGCGGCGTGACGGTGAAGCGAGCGACGCTCAACAACTACGACGATATCTGCCGCAAGCGCGTGCGCATCGGGAGCGAGGTCTGGGTGCGCCGCTCCAACGACGTTATCCCGGAAATCATGGGCGTCGTTTGGGATGGCGAAGGCGAAGCGCCGGAAACGGATATCCAGCCGCCGACGGTCTGCCCCGCATGCGGCGGCGAACTGGTCAAGCTGAGGGAGGACGGCGTTCACCTGTTCTGCCTCAATCGGACGAGCTGCCGCCCGCAGGCGATTGCCCGCATGGCGCATTTTGCCTCGCGGCAGGGCATGGACATCGAAACATTCAGCACGCGAACGGCCGGGTTGTTTTACGACGAGCTGGGCGTTCGCTCGGCGGCGGATCTGTACCATCTGGATCGGGAAAAGCTGGTCGCGCTGAAGGGCTTTGGTGAAAAGAAGGCGGAAAAGCTCTTTACCGAGCTGGAGAAGAGCAAGGACTGCGAACTGAACGCCTTTTTGTTCGCTATCGGTATTCCCAATATCGGCAAAAAGACGGCGTATGACCTGATGGCGCATTTCGGCACGCTGGAAGCGCTGATGGGCGCGAGCGAGCAGGAGCTGGTGGACGTCGAGGATGTGGGCGGCATTGTGGCCGCCTCCATTACGGAATACTTTTCGGACGAAGAAAACCGCCGCTTTGTAAACCGCCTGCTGGAAGCCGGCGTTCGCCCGCAGGTGCACGCGCAGCAGGACGCAGGCACGTTGTTTGAGGGAATGACGTTTGTGCTGACCGGCACGCTGCCGACGCTTTCCCGCGCGCAGGCGCAGGAGATGATCCGCAAAAACGGCGGCAAGGCGACCGGCAGCGTATCCAAGAAGACCAGCATCGTTCTGGCCGGGGAAAGCGCGGGCAGCAAGCTGGATAAGGCGCGCGAGCTGGGGGTGCGCATCATCGACGAGGCGCAGTTTTTGCAGATGATCGAGCAGCAGAAGCGCCCGGAGCCGACGGGCGATTGAAAACGTGTACGCTTGGCGAAAAAATCTGTGGAAGTAGGCCATTTCCTTTTGTAAATCTCTGTGGTATAATCAGGAATAAATCTGCGTGAAAAGAAGGGGTGATTTTCCGTGCAGAGCATGACCGGCTACGGCCGCGGGCTTGTCTGCGAGGACGGGCGCGAAATGACGGTCGAGGTCAAGAGCGTCAATCATCGTTTTCTGGATGTTTCCTTCCGCCTTGCGCGGCCCATCGCGTTTCTGGACGACGCTGTGCGCACGGGCGTGGCAGAGCGGCTGGCGCGCGGGCATGTGGACGTCTTCGTCAATTATGTGAACCATCGCGAGGATGCGCGCCGCGTTCATGTGGACATGCAGCTTGCGAAAGCCTATCGGCAGGCGGCGGGCGAATTGAGCGAAGCGCTCGGCGTGAAAAACGATCTTCCGCTTTCGGATTATATGAATATGCCGGATGTGCTGACGGTGGAAGCCTCCGAGGAGGATCAGGACGCGGTTCGCGCGCTGTTCATGCGGGCGCTGAATCTGGCGCTGGACGATCTGACGGCTATGCGGAAGCGCGAGGGAAACAGCCTGCGCGGCGACATGATGAAAAAGCTCGACGCGATTGACGGTCTGCGCGAAAGCATTGCGACACGCGCGCCGACGGTCGTGGAGGAATACCGCGCAAAGCTCAGCCAGAGGCTGTCCGCGCTGCTCAGCGGCGACATCGACGAGGCGCGCTTCGCCACCGAGGTGGCGATTTTTGCGGATCGCGCGGCGATTGACGAAGAGCTTGTGCGCCTGAGCAGCCACATTGCGCAGCTTCGCGCGACGGCGGAGCTTGACGAGCCGGTTGGCAGAAAGCTCGATTTTCTGGTGCAGGAGCTGAACCGAGAGGTCAATACCATCGGATCGAAGGCCTCCGATGCGCAGATTGCCGGGTGCGTCGTTGCGGCGAAGGGCGAAATCGAAAAGCTGCGCGAGCAGGTTCAGAATATCGAATAACGAAAAACATCGGAGGTATCCGTGGACATCAAGCTCATCAATGTCGGCTACGGCAATTTCATATCTTCAAGCCGCATCATCGCGATCATTGGGCCGGAATCTGCGCCGGTCAAGCGCATGATTCAGGAGGCGCGCGAGGAGCGCCGCCTGATTGACGCGACATACGGCAGAAGAACGCGCGCGGTGATCATTTCCGACAGCGACCATGTGATTTTATCCGCGGTTCAGCCGGAAACGATTGCGCATCGCTTTGATATCAAGGATAACACAACCATCGTCGAGGAGGAAGAACTGTAATGCACAAGGGGAAGAGGGGCGTTCTGTTTGTCTTTTCCGGGCCGTCCGGCGTGGGAAAGGGCACGCTGAAGGCCAAATTGTTTGAAGAATTTGCCGACCGAATCGCGTATTCCGTTTCTGCAACGACGCGCGGGCCGCGCGAAGGCGAGGTGGACGGAAAGGATTACTTTTTCATCTCCAGGCAGGAGTTTGAACGGCGCGTGAAGAATAATGAATTTCTGGAGCATGCCGAATTTGCAGGCAACTGCTACGGCACGCCGCGCGCCTACGTGGAAAAACTGCTGGACAGCGGCATGAACGTCGTGCTGGAAATCGACGTGCAGGGCGCGCTTCAGGTGATGAAGAGCATGCCCGAATGTGTCAGCGTGTTTATTCTGCCGCCGAGCTTTGAAGAACTGGAGCACCGGCTGCGCGGACGCGGCACCGAGACCGAGGAGAAAGTCCGCGAGCGGCTGGAAACCGCCAAGCGCGAATTGCCGTATGCGCCGCAGTACGATTATCAGATTGTCAACGGCGGCGATATCGAGGCCGCATATCAGAGCCTGCGCGAGGTATTTCTCAAGAGCACGGGCGAGGCCTGATGCCCAAAGCGCAATGAATCCGCTTCACGGCGATATTTTAGAGGAGGAAAACCCGATATGTCTATGACCGATCCTACGATTTTGCAGCTTCTTGAAAAAGCGGATTGCCGCTATACGCTGGTTGTTGAAACGAGCAAGCGCGCTCGCCAGCTCATCGACGGCGTTCCGCCGCTCATCGATGCCAAGGACAAGGAGAACATGCCTCTCTCCGTCGCGATTGACGAGGTGAATCGCGGGCTGATTACCTACGAGCGTTCCCCGGAAATTGATGTCAAGTGAGATGAAAAAACCGTGCGTTGTCCTCGGCGTGACCGGGGGCATTGCGGTTTATAAGGCATGCGAGCTGCTGCGCCTGCTGCAAAAGCGGGGCATCGACGTTTTTGTTGTGATGACGCAGAACGCATGCCGTTTTGTTGCGCCGCTGACGTTTGAGACGCTCTCCGGTCATCCCGTTGCGGTGGATACGTTTGACCGCCCGCAGACGTGGGAGGTCGAGCACATCGCGCTGGCCAAACGCGCGGATCTGTTTCTGATTGCACCCGCGACGGCCAACATCATGGGCAAAATGGCCTGCGGCATTGCGGACGACATGCTGTCTACGACGGTGATGGCGACGCGCGCGCCTGTTCTGGTTGCGCCCGCAATGAATACCGGCATGTGGGAAAACGCCGCTGTGCAGCAAAACGTCAAGACGCTTCGAGCGCGCGGCGTTGAAATCGTCGCGCCGGTTTCCGGCCATCTTGCCTGCGGGGACAACGGAGCGGGAAAGCTGGAAGACGTTGCAGTGATTGCCGAACGCGCCTGCGAGCTGCTTTTTGCGAAAAAGGATATGGAAGGCCTGCGCGTCATGGTGACGGCGGGGCCGTCCCGAGAGGCACTTGATCCGGTTCGCTATATATCCAACCGATCCTCCGGCAAGATGGGCTACGCCATCGCGCAGGCGGCGCAAAAGCGCGGCGCGGAGGTGACGCTGCTCAGCGGGCCGGTTGCAATCGAAGTGCCTCAGGGCGTGAAGCTCGTGCCGTTTACGACGACGCAGGAGCTGCTTGACCGGGCGAGCGAGCTGGCACAGGAGCAGGATTTGCTGATTCAGGCCGCCGCGCCGGCGGATTATCGGGCGAAGGAAGTCGCGCCCCAGAAGATCAAAAAGCAGGGCGGCGAACCGATGACCTTCACGCTGGTGGAAAACCCGGATGTTGCCGCGACCCTCGGAAAGGCCAAGCGGAGCGGGCAGGTTTTTGTCGGCTTTGCGGCGGAAACCAACGACGTTCTGGCGCACGCGAGGGACAAGCTGGCGCGCAAGAATCTCGATATGATCGTGGCCAACGACGTGACGCGCCCCGGCGCGGGGTTTGACGTGGACACCAATATCGTGACGCTCATCACGAAGGACGGGCAGGAGGCGCTGCCGATGATGAGTAAGGCGGAGGTCGCGCAGCGGATTCTTGATCGCGCGCTGGCGCTCAGAAGAGAATAAACGATGAACTGCCGTTTGAAAGAAAGCGGCAGTTTTTTCGTAATTGTACGGTTTCAGCGCTCTTTTTTGCTGTTTCACGTGCAGAAAACTTGACGGAATCCCCGTTTACGCATATAATTGAGGATATGCTTATATAGGGCGGCATAGAACCGTTTTGGCGGAGAACACGGCATGGCGGAAGGAGGGCAATACGATGAAAGCAAAGGGATCCCGCGTATGCAGCGGGGCGATTGTGCTTTTTGTATTTGTCTGCCTGCTGCTGGCCGGAGCGGGGCGATTGATCGCCTCGGAAGGCGATGGGCAGCGCATGCCCGACCTGAGCCAAAGGCAGGCGTGGCTCTGCGCCGCGCCTAATGCGGCACAGGAGCCGCTGACGGATGCGCGTCAGGAGATTCGGCCGGGCGGGGAGCATCGTTTCGCCTTTTCCGCGAACCGGGAAGGGCAGCGCGCAGCGGCGCTTTTGCAGCGGCGCGACGCGAACGGCAACATTCTGCCGGGAAGCGAAAGCTATATGAAGACCGTCTATCGGGCATTTCCCTTGGGTGATGGGTTCGCATAGCGCGAAAAATGGAGATGCGAACCTTTCAACAATATCAAAAGCGAGGAAAAACGTTATGGCTAACAAGCATGCTAAGGCGAAAAATCTGCGCGCCCGCGCGCTGGTTTCGCTCGTCGCAATCATTGTTGTCGTCGCTGTTTGCGCCTATCTGGGTCTGTGCGGCTTCGGCAAGGGCACGATGATCAACTACCTCAAGCCGTGGGGCGATGCAATCAGCCTCGGCCTTGACCTGCGCGGCGGCGTTTACACCGTCTATCAGGCGGAAAACAACGGCGACCCGGATTTTGACACCAAGATGGAATCCACGGTGAGCATCCTCACCAGCCGTTTGACCCGTCAGGGCTTCACCGAGGCGACCGTCACCCGTCAGGGCAGCGACCGCATCCGCGTGGAGATTCCGAACGTGTCTGACCCGAACCAGATCCTGACCATCATCGGTACGCCGGCTCAGCTCTACTTTGTCGATGAGAGCGGCAACAACCTGATGGAAGGCGCGATGGTAAAGAATGCGCAGGCGGCGCAGGATCAGGACGGAAAGCCCTGCATCGCCTTTGAGCTGACCGACGAGGGCGCGAAGATCTTCGCGGAGGCCACGGCGGCTAACCTCGGCAAGACCATCTCCATCACGCTGGACGGCGAGACCATCTCCCGCGCGACGGTTAACACCGTCATCGCCGGCGGCAAGGGCGAAATCACCGGCAACTTCACCGCGGACGAGGCGAAGAACCTGGCGACCCTGATCCTTTCCGGCGCGCTGCCGCTGAACCTGACGCAGCTCGAAGTGAGCGCCATTTCCGCGACGCTGGGCGTTGAGGCGCTCGACCGCGCGATTCAGGCGGGCATCATCGGCGTGGCGCTGGTCATGCTGTTCATGCTCTTCCGCTATCGCCTCTGCGGCCTTGTGGCGGATATCGCGCTGACCATTTACATTATGATCGTCGTGCTGCTGCTGGCGCTGACCGGCGCGCAGCTGACCCTGCCGGGCGTTGCGGGTATCATCCTGGGCATCGGCATGGCTGTTGACGCGAACGTTGTCATCTTTGAGCGCATCCGTGAGGAAGTCAAGAACGGCCGCCCGATTGGCTCCGCCGTTCGCAAGGGCTTCTCCAACGCGCTTTCTGCCATCATCGACTCGAACGTGACGACCATT
>ERZ827423.1587-NODE-1587-length-21483-cov-3.468499_pt1 | contig 21483 bp, 26 predicted proteins | sample MGYA00519775_ERZ827423 | MGnify/ENA primary metagenome ERZ827423 (study PRJEB31778, sample SAMEA3449296) | human gut metagenome | biome: human gut; feature: human-associated habitat; material: faeces | place: United Kingdom | collected 2010/2012 ...
GGGGAGGTTGCCGAGCGCCTCGGCTGGGAAAATCTCTGCATGTCCGAGAATCAGGCGGTAGACAGAGCAAATTTCAGACAGGGCTATGAAGCCGTGCTCAACCGCAAGAGGGACAAGCTCAAGCTCTCCGGAGGCGTATATGAACGGCTCAACGCTCTGACGCAGGGCATAGCGAACACGAAAATGATAGGAGGATAAGATGAGGGTAATGCTTGACAGGGGCGCGTATATGCCGGAGCGCGCCCACTCACTTGACGCCGGGTATGATCTGCGCACACCGAGAGCGGTGACTGTGCTGCCATACGAAAGCGTTGTCATTGACACCGGCGTTCACGTAGAAATAGCCCCAAATCATGTTGGCATGATAAAGAGCAAAAGCGGCTTGAACGTAAAGCGCGACATGACAAGCGAAGGCGTCATAGACAGTGGCTACACCGGCAGCATCCGCGTGAAGCTCTATAACCACGGCGAGCATCAGCGGGTGCTGCATAAGGGCGATAAGATCAGCCAGCTTGTAATCATGCCGATAGTCACGCCAGAACTTGAGCTTGTGGATCAGCTTGAAGCTACTGAGCGCGGCGATAACGGCTTCGGCTCCACGGGGCGATGATTAAGACCCCGTGTCCACAGCAATGCACAGGCCGCACGCAGACTTGCCATGCTACGTGCGGCCACTATCTCAAATACCGCGAGAGGAAAGAAGCTGAATATGAAAGGCGGTCGCGGGAGTATATGCTGTCAGACTACGCCGCAACCGCCGTCGAAAAGAGGAGACGCAAATGAAAAAGGGAGTGAAGAAAGGCAAAGCTTCCGGCTCCGCATACGCAGCCCAGAGGCAGACTGAAAAAGAAATCTGGACGATGAAGGTCATAGCGTGGACGGAAATGTCCATGCTCGACACAATGGCTATGACGCTGGCTGATGAGTTTGGTTTCGGAGCCGAGCGCCTTAAGAGATTCCACGATGCTTTCGAGGAAAAATACAGCGAGATAAGGAAGCTTGAACGTGAAGACGCTGACGACAACGAATATGCCATAGCAAAGCAGGAGGAAGCTCTTCGGAGGGCTTACGGTAGGTACTATACGCCCAGAGAAGAGAGGTATCAGATCAAGATAATTGACCGTGAAGGGAGGGAGCACAGGCTTTGACGGATTACGCAGCCTACAGAGAAGACAGGCGCATCACAAATAAGCAGTTTATAGATACCCTGCACAGCGAATATGAGGGCTTCACCAAAATCCAGAGCTCGTACATAAGCCACCCCGACGACTACGCGCTTTGCCTCACGGACGAAGCCGAGAGCGTGCTGATAAAGCAGTACGGCATCGGCCCCGGGCTGGCGCATCACAGGCTGAAAGGCAAGCGGCGCAAGGATAATCGGCAGAAGAAAAACCGCATGATGGTTCGTCTCAGCGACGATATGTACGGCAGGGTCATGTCTCTGATGCACAGCATGAATTTCAGCACTGTGCAGGAGTTCTTGGAGACAACGCTTACGGTTATGGTCGAGCGCGAGGAGGGCGTGGCATGAAGAAAGGTTCCAACGATGCCACGTACTACGATGCGAGATATAACGGCTACTCAGGTAAGAAGCGCTTTGAGGTCGCGCATCCGAGACATGCGGGGCGCTTGACGATCGCTGCCCCGGATATGAACTCGGCTGTCGTCGCCGCTGCCCAGCGGTGGGGAGAGAAGTGGTCGGCTTATGATTTCTATGCATTCTGCCACGTGTTGGAAGTGAAAGGGGGAAAATAGACATGAGTGAGTACATAGAGCTGAATTCAGCAGTCTGCATTGCAGACTATGCAGCAGACGAGCACCCATACGGAAAAGACATGGCAAAGCCGGAGACGTTTTCGGAATACAACCAAGGCTGGAATGACGCTTGCGATTATATACGGGATAAACTGGAAAGCGAACCCGCCGCTAACGTAGTGCCGGTTGAGCTTTTCAACGATTTGAGAAATGAACTGTGTCTCCACTGCGGAAAGTATACATTGCAGCACTTCGGCGCTTGCGACGGTTGCAAATGGAGGGCTGACAATGGCTGAGCTTGGCTATGACCCATGCGACTATTGCGCCTTTTGTGATGCTTGCCCAAGCGCTCATTTTTGGCCGTTCGGGTATCACAAATGCGCAGACATGCGAGATATGAGAAATTGTCAAAAAGAGGAGGACAGCAAGAATGGATGAATACATCGCGCGGGGCAAATTTCTTGACTACATGAAGGGAACGAGCCGATATTTTAACGTAAAATTTGACATTGAAAATTTTCCTGCTGCCGACGTGGCCCCGGTAGTACATGGGCGGTGGATTGGTGCTCCTCTTTGTGGAAACGACAACTGTAGATGCTCTGAGTGTGGAAGTTGGCATAATGTCCATGCAAACTTGCGTGGAGAGATAATACAAAAATACTGCCCCAACTGCGGCGCGAAGATGGATTTGGAGGAAACTGATAATGGATGAATACATAAGACGTGACGCGCTGATAGCTGAATTTGAGCGGTTGTCCTTGGGTGAAAATAGCCTCGTCGAAAAGTTCTTTGCGCACGGAGTATACGCTGTTATCGAAACATTCCCCGCTGCTGACGTTGTTTCGATAGAAGTTCTTAAAAAATGGCTGTATGAAAACGCTCTGAATAACGCAGGCAGTTCCTATGGTTTTGCGTGCGTGGAAATCTCCAAGCGGTTGGACGGACTGCGCAGGTACGCGAATGAATGTCGGGAGGAGAACAAATGACATACATTATCAACCCCATGTGGTTTTACTGGCTTAGTGTTGTGGACAGAGCCTGCCAGCTTGTTCGCACAGCCGCCATCCTGCTGTTTCTTCTTTCTGCTGCTTTATTCATTGCGGCAGCGTTTTGCAAATATGCGGCGGTTTACCGCAACACGGTTGACGAGGAATGTTTTGAATATGTAACCGGAGCGAAAATGCAAAGAATCGCAACTGTCGTTGCCGCTGTTACTGCAATCCTGTTTATAATTTACGTGTTTATTCCGCCAAGAGAAACGCTGATTGAGATGCAGATAGCGAGATTCACTACGGTTGAAAATGCCGAGTGGGCATTGGACGCCATTAAAAGCGCCACCGACTATATCGTGTCGGCAATAAAAGAGTTGGGATGAAAGGTAACATACATCGTAAGCTGTTTCGCTGTGACTACTTCGCGTGGCTGTTTTACCGCAGCCGCGCAAGCGAAAGGCAGCGGCGGCAGGACAAGCACGACGCACGGCGCAGATACCGCAGAATATGTAAAAGAGAGTGTAGGGAGGAGATAAGAGCCTGTGATAAGTGAAACGTTCAATTTCATAGCGCTGATTGTGGAGGCGATAATTCTCGTCGTGATAATAATCTACGTCGATATCATCATGGAAGATGCGGCGGAGATAAGGGAGATCGCCCAAAGCTGTGGATGGGCTGATATGGATAAGGTCAGGGCACTTGACAAGAAGAAGTATGTGCCGGCGGCGAAGGCCGCAAGCGAAGACGCATATTTCACAATGCCTGACGGAGAGAGAATCCACAGGTGCGCAAGCAAGAGCAGGAGGAGATGGTAAGAGATGGTTTATATCGGTATTGATCCCGGTGTATCAGGAGCAATGGCAATCAGGGACGACCTCGGCATCTATCTTTTTAAGTTCGATGAAGAGAAATACGTAGAGGCGCTGAAGCGGGCTCCTGCCAACACAATCTGCTGCCTTGAGCATGTCCACTCCATGCCGAAGCAGGGAGTTGCAAGTTCATTCAACTTTGGCATGAACTTCGGTTGGATTCAGGGTGCGCTTCAGGCTCTCGGTGTCAGGTATGAGCTGGTTCATCCGCAGAAGTGGAAGAAGGAGTTCTCCGTTACGAAGGACAAGAACACTTCAATAGAGGTCTGCAAAAGGCTATTCCCGGATGTGAGTCTGAAGCGTACGGAGAACAGCAAGAAAGACGACGACGGCTTTGCCGAAGCTCTGCTGATGGCCGAGTACGCCAGAAGGAGGCTTTGATGCCAAAAACAAGGCTTATTGATCTGACCGGCCAGCGCTTCGGGAGGCTGGTGGTTTTGGAGCGCACCGGCACGTATAAGGGCTCGGACGGCTCCGGCAGCTCCCCGATATGGAAGTGCCAGTGCGACTGCGGCGAGGTCGTTGAGGTAATAGGACGTAATCTGAGATACGGCGGCACAAAATCGTGCGGCTGTATAAGACGTGACAAATGCCGGAGGCTGAGAACTCCCAGCGAGTGAGAAAGGAGAAATAAAATGCATAGCGAACTGCTGACAATAACCCCGAACGAGGCAAGCAAGTATCTCGCGAACAATCCCGCAAACAGGAAAATAAATGAGAGCGTCGTCAGAGCAATGGCGGAGGACATGAAAGCCGGGCGCTGGATGCAGACGCATCAGGGCATTGCGATAAGCAAAACCGGGCGTCTCCTCGACGGCCAGCACAGACTGTCTGCTGTTATAAAGGCCGGCATCCCGGTTAAGATGATGGTGACATTTGACGTTGATGAGAAGGCTATGGACGCGATAGATCAGGGGCGCAAGCGCTCCACGAGTGATATTTTCCTGTTCAGCGGTGAAGAGGCGTGGATGCGCAATAACTGCACCATAGCGGCTGCAAGATTCCTCTTAGCTCGTGGGAATAACTCTTCGGTTCCGGCTGAAAAGATACGTGAGTTTATGAACAAGTATGCGCTTGCGTTCCATACGTTCTATAAGATGACTACCGGTAAGAAAGGCGGTTCGCGCAATCTCCATGCTTCCATCTCGGCTGCGATAATCGCCGCCAGAATAAACGGCGTTTCTGAGCCTGACTTAGTCGCGTTCTATGATCTCTACGCCTGCGACAGACTACCCAGCGAGGGCTACAACTCGGAAATCGTTCTCAGGTTCAAGTCGTATATGATACAGAACCGGCTGAAGCATATCTCGCCCAATAAGAACGAGCTGTATAAACTTGCCAGCAACGTCATATACAACTTCGTGAAAAACACAAAGACAACGCTCCTCCGTACACCTGAAACGGAAAGATACGTTGTCTCTGTATAATACGGTGGCTTGCTAATATGACGGGCAATATACTGCCCGTCATATTCCAGCTATAATTTTTCGTATTTTGGGATCACTGTAATCAATAGAGAACGGCAATTCACATTGATCTATGGTGCCGTCTTTAACTCGGCTTGCAAAATCATATATTACCATTCCAACAATAGAGTCATCATCAAAACTGCGCAGAGTGATTACTCCGTTGTCATCTTCATCGGCGTAATGTGGGATGTGCTCAGTGGGACGCACATACAGGACATCGAATTGCTTATCATAGTTTATTGTTAATGTCAATATAAAGCGCTCCCCCTTCTTTGTTTATTCCGCCCGCTATTTCTTTTGACGTAAAAGCCGTGACAACTGTTCCCGTTTTAGTCTCCTCATCTATTTCTGCCGCCACTTTTGTATAATACGTAGGGTGGCCGGTCGATTTTGAAAAGTATACATTTCGGGTTTGGCTCCTGCTGCTTGGATAAATAAAAATGGGGCTAACGATAGTGCGGCGTATATCCTCAGGGTGCATATCAGTATGCCCACTATCTTGAATAATATGCTGGTTATATCTTTCCGTACTGAGTGTAATTACGTTGCCAAGAGGATCTTTCTCCTTAAAAAGAACGTCATCCATATCAGATTATGCCTCGTCGTTAGCGGCGGGCACATTATTGCCAACTTCTGGTATGATACCGTTCTGGGCTTCATAATTAGACAATGCTTCCTCAAGTATTTTGTTGAATCTTTTCGCAAGCTGCAATGACATAGCTATTCTTGACACATCAGTGCGTTCGCTGCCAGTAATTTCACCTGTGTTATTATCTATAATGGGCTCAGAGGTAGTGAAGACCAGCCTTACGTCTACCGGACTGACAGCCAGCTGCACAGCATCAGCGTATTTGCTTGACTCCATATGTATCTCTCCTTTTCTATAATATGTCACTATGACATATTATAGAACAAAAATGTGAGAAAAATCAACCCCCAAAAGAGCATAATTTGAGGCTGTCTCTTCGTGAGACAGCCTCTTTTTTTATTTCAGCAGCCCAAGCGCGCGGTAGTAATCCTCCATAGTAAATGTAGAGGTGCTTTTGGCGGTACTGTCATCGGCCTGATGGTTGCGGACTGAGCCTGAAAAAGTCGGGTCAGCTTCCTCTTTGGCCGGGACAATGGAAGAGTAGCCTTCATCGACCTGAGTGGCGTAGTCTTCGTTCACAGCGTAGCTCTTAACGCCACTCTTGACGATGTTGTAAAAGTCGCTGCGCGTTATGCCAGCATAAGTTTCGCGCGCCGAAAGCCCCATGTTTGCCCACGCAGTGTAAACATCGTCTTTGCTGACTGAGTCGTTTACATCTGCGTCTTTCAACGCGGCAGCAAGATCGAGCCACGAACCGAGGTCAGCATTATTACCGGCTATTGTGTTGTAGGCTTCTATACGCCTGACGGTGGCAGACTGCTTACCTCCGGCGTCTGGAAGAACCTGAGTCTTGATGGCGTTGAGAATTTGCTCGTCGCTTTTACCCTCCATGTTGTTGTAGACAGCTATAGCTTTTGCAACATCGGATGCGCCAAGAGACTCCTCAGCATCCTTCGTAGCGCCTTTATTGGAATACCACGCCTCAGAGCCTATGCCGAAGAGTTTGGCGTAGAGAAGAGCATTAACGTTCACCCCGTCGTCTTTCAGCTGAGTTTGAACGCTGGATGGAATTTTTGAGAAGCCGCCTATAAGGTAGTCTATGGCATCATAGTCGGTTTTCTTGCCATCTGCATCCAAAATTTTCTTGCTGACAAGATAGCTGGGGACGTCCTCTTTGGGAACTGCTTCTGTCCATGCGGGAGCGCCTGTATCATAGTCGAGCCCCTTATTGTCAAGATAGCCCTGCTCAGCGGCGTCTTTCGCATAGCCCTTGATTTGTTTCTCAACATCCTCTTTAGCTTTATCACCAAGCTTGTCATACCCGAAAGCCTTGAGCAGCGCATCCATCCCGGAGTTGTAGCTCGCCTCTGCATCCTTGCGGTACTGCTCCTTATCGGCCTTGGTGAGCTCGTAGCTCACCTCGTCGCCGTTCTCGTCGGTGTACGTGAACTGGTCGGGCGGGAGCTTATCTACTGCCTTCTTGATGCTGTCAAGGATTTTGAGGAAGTCGTCAGCGGGGTCGTCCGAAATGCTGTACAGGCCGGCCTTCTTCTTGCCTGCGATATCGGCGGCGGAAGTGCCTTGGCCTGCTCCAGCAAGGAAGCCCCAAAAATCATTACTTGACTGCTTGCTTCTGCTTATGCCGTTTATGATATCGAGCGTCCACATTCCCATGCTGTTCAGCAGTGTGTAAGCGTTGTTCAGCGGAATACCGGCGAGGTTAGCAAAACCACCGGCGGTTTTGCGGATGTTATCTGCTGAAGGATTCTGAGTAAGATTCCAGAAAGCCGATACTGCGTCCTCAATTGCTCCGATAGCACCTATGCCGTTTTCGTAAAACGTTTCGCCGGAAATGATGCTCTCTACGAGGTTGGTCACATCGTCGCCAAAGATTACAGTGCCGCCTACGCCCTCAAAAAAACTCTTGAGAAGCTCAAGGCCGATTTTGCCGGCGTCTATCTGCTGCTCCTCGTCATCGTCTCTGAACTGCTTGAGCTTGTGACGTAAGCCCTTTGCCAGAACGTCCATCGCAGCATAAGCCACATTTGAAGCGAAGAATCCGGTCGCGGCGTTCTTCAGAGCCTTATTTGCTTTAGCGGCGTGCTCTGTGCCCTTGGCAGCCCTCGCTTCGTTTATTGCGGTAAACATGCTGTTGGCGGTGGTGCGCTGCTGCGTCTGGAACATCGTGAGCGCTTTGAGCAGTGCGCTGTCGCCACGGGAAATCTCGTCGCGCATATTCATCGTGTACTGCGACTGAGTGCGCATAGACGCCCGCTGGAACGTCTCGTCAACCATTTCCTTGAACTTGGCGCTGTTGATGTCAATGCCGGGGTTCTTCATCTGCACGTCGTAGCAGGAAGCGAGATAGACCTTGCTGACCTCTCTGACGTCGGCTGCGGGAATCCAGTTCTGGATGCTCTTGAGAACCTTGATCTTTGCCGCCATCTTGCCGAAAAGCGTGCTCTGGTCTTGCAGCGCGTCGGTGATGGAAGAGTCTATATTGCCCTTTGCTCTGAACTGAAGCAGGGGATTGTTTCGCGCGGCTTTTATCTGCTGGTTGCCGGGATTAAGTGATGTGATCGCAGCTTTCGCTACTGCTCTCGGGTCAAGTTCGCTCATAGCAAGCCACATTGATCCCTTCTGCTTGAACGGCGTACCGGGGTTGCCTATGAGAACTGCCGTCTGGAAGTTGTGATTGAGCTTCTGCCACCAGTTGTCTCTGGACTTTGCTCTCGTCTGGTTGATGTCCTGCACGTCCTTGACGTAGTTCTCCATCCAAGCGCCGTACTCGCTGCCCATGTTCTGCTTCACGGAATCTACGAGCGTGGGCGTCCCAAAGGTGTGCATATAATCCATGATGCCGAAGGTATCTGCCAGCTCACCAAACGCTATGTAATCTGCTGCGCGGCGTATGTAGCCGTCAGTTACCTCCACGACCGGGGCGATGTTGACATAGCCTCCGGCTGTTCTCGTGCGCTCCTTCAGGTTCTTAAAGTCAGGCACTCCAAAGTCCTTGCTGTTAGCCTTGTCCCATTCGGAGTTGACGTCTTCGACGCGGGCGTATGTAAGCGGGAAATAATCACCGGGCTTGAACAGCTCATTATCTACGCCGTCGATTGCCTTGGCAACATCCTGAGTCTCTTTGCCGAGCTTTTCGGACATACTATCAAACGCCTTGACATACGCGCTTGCAACCTCATTCTTAGCTATGGCCGTTTGAAGGGCGCTGTACAGTTCGGAGATGTTCGCAGGGTCTGCTTTTATCATATACGGCTTATTATCGCCGTTTTTCAGCGCAAAGCCCTCTATGTTCTGCACCCTGTAGGCATCGGGGCCACCCATAGTCTTTATAGCCTTGTAGAGGCTGACCGCCTCAGACATCGTAAGAGTTTTGCCTCCGAGTCTCACGTTGGTTTTGGTTTTACCGGTGGCGAAGTCGCCGTAGCCTTTCATCTTCACTACATCAGTGAAGAAGTTGTCGGCTTCAACAAGTGTCGTCTGGTTCTTGACAGCAGCGTTTTCAATGGTGTCTGCCATCCGATAGCCTGCGCCCTTCTCCCAGAATTTGAAGCCGTCTATCATCTGGAACATCTGGCGAGGCATGATCTGCCAGCGGATAAACTTTGCAGCGGCCTTCTCGCGGAGGCTCTTGCCTTTTTCACCACGTTCTACCTCACGCCCAAGCTCGGTAGGCTTTCTCTTGCTGCCGTTTTCTTTGACCGCGTTATTCAGCTCGTCAAGCTCTGCTCTGACCTTGCTGGCCTTCTCAATGTAGTGTGAAGTCATCTGCGCAGCCTTGACTGCCGCATGACGATACTTCTCGACATTGTACGGAATCGGGTTGCGGTACGCCTCCTCCGCCAGTTCGCGGGCGAGTTGAACCTGTTCATTTACACGCTCAGAGTACAGATCGCCGAGTATACGGCTGTCCTTCATAGCCTTGTAATACTCAGCAAACTCGGCAAATGAGGTGTGCCCGTCGCCTAACCCAGAAAGTTTGTTCTTGAACTCCGTCACGGAGTCCGAAACCTTGGTGTACTGTTCGTCAGTGAGGTGGCTGGTAAAGGCATCACTTTCAAGGAACGTTTCAAACTCCTCAGCTCTTTGGGTGGCTTCATGGATTGCGTCATGGTTTGCACCGCCGAACTCGGCCTCGGCATCCTTCCACGCGGTTTCATCCGGGACGGGGGCTTTCTGCGCATTCTGCCGCTCCTCACGCCTCTGCTGCCACTGTGCCCATTCCTTCGCATTATCCGGCGTAAGCCTGTCTTCGGCACGAAGGGTGTAGTACAAGTCGTCAGAGATGTGAGCGTCGCGCTCCGCCTGAACCTCCTCCGCAGTGCGGGTGGTGTAGCCGGTTTTGGGGTCATACTCGTTGCCGTTTTCGTCAACGTAGACTCTTTCGGTTGTGTTAGAGCCAGTGCTATGGTTAGCATTATCGGCGTTATAGTTAGAGTTCGCGTCCTGTGTGTTAGTGTTAGTGCCGGAGAGAGCCTTGTCAAGTTCTGCCGCCAGCTCATTCATATCTCCGAAATACGGAGTCCATTCTTCAAGAGCTGCGGAGCCGTCTTCATAGCTCTTGTAGATGTCTCTCATCAGCTCTTCGTCGGTATCATACGATAGACGCAGCTCGTCCGCCTCTTCAGTCTCAACGGAATCAATGCGGCGCTGGATTACTTCTCTTGCGGCGTTTCGGTCTGATTCGCCGAGGGCTTCCCAGCTCGCCTTTTCTCTACTCTGCTCAGAAAATTCGCCACGAACTCCTCGTCCGTCATCGCTTGATACTCCGCTTTCAGATGTCCCAGAGACTTGATTTTTACCAGTGACTTGGTCAGCCGTTCCGTTTTGTCCATTGTCGTAGCTCCCCACTTTGGCACGTGTGAAGCCGTCGGTTATCTTGCCGTCAGCAGTTACGACCAAGCCAGTTTCGTTGAATATCTGGCTCGGAGATGCTCCGTTGGCAAGAAGTTCCTTGGCTCTCTCCACCTTGCTGTTAGTGGAATCTACTTTATCATTGTTTGGGCTATTTTGCAACCTACGCTTTTCTGCTTCCGCTTTAATAGCGGCTTCCTTAGCTGCTATGCTTTCCCAAAACTCTTTCGAGCCTTTGACGGTATGCTTTTCTTTATGCAACTCTCGCTCCGTCTCTGCTATCTCGTTATCGCTCATGGAACCGTTTCGATATTTACTCAGCTTGGCCTTGGCGGTATTGTAGGCTTCGCGCAAACTCTTGATGCGCGTCATTTCTCGTGCCGCGCCGGAGGCGTCGTTCAGCTCCACGGCTTTTTCGTAAGCCTGACGGGCATTCTTGCCCTCGCGTTCAAGCACACGAAGCTGGTCTTCAAGTTCAACTCCGATATCTGCTTTGCGGATTCCCAGCATTTCGAGAACTTCGCTCGGCAAGCGAGTTCCGACGCTCTTGTCAACAGGCTCTTCACGCGAAGAAAAAGCTTCCTTTTCCACCTTGTAGGTATCGTCGAGAAGGTTTTCATCCGTGTAGCCGCCCTCGGTCTTTGCCTCTGACTTCAGCTTCGAGTCTAAAATGGCAGCAGAAAATGCGTCGCGGTTATTTTTCTCTGCATTTTCCTCCATGTTATACGTCTTTTCAGCCATCTTGTTCGCGCCTACGACGTATTCGTCGAAGTCTTCAGCGTCGTAATACTTCTGAAGGAGAGCTTTGACTCTGCCCTTAATCCAATCGTTGGCATTGTAGAGGGAACTTGTCACCGGAATACTGTCGGCTTCGGGGTGCTGTTCATACCACCGCTTTACCGTCTCCTGATAGTCAGCCTTTGCTTTCTCCAAAGCGGCATCTGCGGCATCTTCCGCCAGCTCTTCAGCTGTCTTCTTAGGGTTTGCATTTACAGAATTTTCAGCCTGTCCTCTGTTGACATTTTCCTCTGCGGTGGGTATACTGTTATCAGAGGTTTCCGATATCTCAAGGCTCGCTTCGGGCGTCGCGCGGGGGGCGGCTTCGGCTGCATCTACGCTCTTGGGGGAGGAAGCTTCTTTTTTTGCCGTTTCCATATATGCAGAAACGACTGCCATGCGATTCGCCTTGCTATCTGGGACGGCTTCAACAACGTAGTATGTGTTATCGACTCTTTTCTCAAAACGGATTAAAGGAGCCTGAGAGTTATCTGCGTTCCTATACTCTCTGCTGAGTTTCCAAGTTTCAGAGTCGACGTCTCCCGCGGAGAGAAGTCTCGCACGGTCGGCGTTTTCTACGACGTAGTTTATTCTGCCGAAATCCTCTATATTGGCCATGCTGTGATCTGCTGTCCCATTCACACCGTGACGTTTGTCTATGTGAGCGATTGAGTTGCCTTTTATTTGGTTTTTGAAACCGGTGACATCAAGCCCGGTAGCGTTCTTCACCAAATTGACAACTCTATCGCCGACAGTTTCAGCGAGCGTCACGGTGAACTTATTACGGTAGTTTATATCTTGCAATGACCGTGCTCGCTCAATGCCGCTGATAACATTCTCATCGGCAGCGGCTTTGTAATCGGCAATAATCTTGTTTTCCTCCGCCGTATGCGTAGCGGGGTTATCATTGACAGCTGTGCTTTCCGTCCCGTTCGGGGCGGTATTTTTTTGCACGTCTGCGTTCTGCGTCTCTGCGTCATTGTTAACGGCAGAGTTTAACGTCTCAGGACGCGCTACAGCGTCGCTTGAGGGCGTAGGGGGTGTAGTTATATCCCCTTGAGCCTCTGCCGCGCTCTGAGGCTCTGTCGCAGCCTTCTTGCCGGTCATAAGTTCAAAGGCTTTGTCAACCTCACCGCTGCGCAGTTCGGCGTTTTTCTTTGCGTCGGCTCCGGTCGCTATGCTTACCCCGGAACCTGCTATGCCGAGAGCCGCGCCGACAAGACCGTCATACAGCCAGTCGGAAACCTGCTCCTCGCTGTAGTTCTCGCCGATGCTCTTGCCGTTGTAGATGGCGCGGAGAGTCGGATCAACCGCGCTGGAAACAAACTCCTCGACGAACTCGCCACCGCCGCCGTTGATAATGGTGCGCAGCACGGTGCGCCCGATATCTGTCTTTGCAAGCTTGCCGACGAGTTTCTCAACGGCAGTGTCCGCAAAGCCCTTGCCATAGGCAAGGTCAAGCCCGCCGAACATTTTCTCGGTGAGATATTCTTTAGCGGCGCTTGTTGCACCGTAAGCACCGGCCTGAGCAAGGTTTCCGCCGCCTGCTTCTGCCTGCTGAACGCCGCCGCCGAAAGACCGCCCCATCATCATTGCCATACCTGAACCGGGCAGGACGGCGTTTGCTGCCATATCTGCCGCAAGAGCAGGAACCTGAGACACTGCATCGAGAGCAAAGCGTCCCGCGTCGGAAGCGCCCCATTTTGAACGCTCAATGTCTCTGCCGCCGGATTCGGAAAGCTCTGCGGACTTGTCGGCTATTGCCTGCTGCATCTGCATTGCCTTTTCGTCTTCCTCTTCTGTGCCGACATGGTACAGCGCCGAAAGCTCCTCATTACCGCTGGCTCTGAGTGCTTTGTCAACTGCGCTTTGCCCGCCTGTAGCGACGCGCCCGGTGTAACCGAACAGACCGCCGAGAGAACCTGCGGCCTGCTTTGAGCCGCCCTTGATGGAACCCCACAGACGTTCAAAGATGTTCTGATCTACATCCGGCAGCTCCACATTGTAGAACTCAAGCTGTTTACGCAGCTTGTCCATTTCGGATTCTGCCGCTGCCTTTTCATCGGATGCGGCCTGCAACTCAGAGCGGTACTTTTCGAGTGTAGTGGCGTAGTTCACCCCCGCTTCGGGACGGATTGACTGCACCTTTTTGTCGCTGACGGACTGTGCCTTTTTACTTGCGTCCTTGTACTTATTAGCTGCGTCGGCGTAAGCTCTCTGAAGCTGGAATTTCTCGTCGTCTGACAGAGCGGTTGATATCGTGGTGACATTCGGGTGCTTGTCAAGCCAAGCATCCCTAAGCCCACCGACGAGGCCGCGCCCGCGGCCATCAATGATGTCGCGGGCTTTTTCTGTGGCCTGTTTCTGCTGCATCTGCTCGTTGTAGTAGTCCTCAAGCGGGGAAGTGCGAGGAGAAGATGGTGAGGTCGGAGCGGATGATGTTTGGGTAGCTGAACCGTTGTGCGCGGCTATCGACTGCGCTATAAAGTCAAAGGGGCTTGCCATTTTAATACCATCCTTTATTTGTAAAACATCGACTCGTATCTGTTAATGGTCGTGGGCGTAATAACAGGCTGAGAAGCGCTCGGCGCTGGCTGTTCCCATGAAGGAGTCGGGCCATAGGAACCGTCAGCCTGCATATAATTGCCCTCACCCTGACCGACCCAACCGGAATAGTCGATGTTGGAGTTGCTTCCGCCTCCGCCAAGGCCGCCTGCCGGGATGTAGCCAGCGGGGTATTTGCCGGTGAGCTGCTTGTACTGTTCGGCATCAATTTTGCCTGCTGCGTAGTCGAGAGAGGCTGCAAGCTCGGGGTTCTGCGCTCTCCACACCGCTTCCATGTTCTTTGCCTGAGCTGCTCCGTACAGATTCGCAAACGCAGAGAAGTCGCCGAACTCGGCGAGAATCTGCGCTTTCTTGAGGTCGCGCTGATAGCCGTTGTTGTACTCGTCAAGGAGCGCCTGAGCCTTCTTGTAGTCGTTATCGGCAAGCGCGGCACGGATGTTCGCCTGATACTCCGCCGTGAGGTTTGCCATCTGACGGTCAGCCTCAGCGGTTGCATTTGCTTCAGCGGTGCGCAGGTTGCCGAAGTCTCGCTGGTACTCGCCGCCGCGCGCAAGCGCAGCCTGTGAAGCGACGCCGGAGTTTATTCCGGTCGCTGCCGCCTGATTGTTGAAGTTCTGGCGGTTGCGCTCGTACTGTACCGATAGGTCATTTGCCTGCTTCTGGTACTCCGGAGCGATCTTGTCCCTCGCCGCCTCGTAATCGCTCTTGCTCTTGTCGTAGGCGGCTTTGAGCTCTTCCTCACGCGCCTTGCGCTGCGCGTCGTATATCTGGTTTATGGCGTCGGTACGTGCGGTGTTGTAGCCGCTGCCGAGCAGCCCCTGATTGCTCTGTGCTCCGCCCGTTGCCCCGGCATCAGTAGCCGGGGTTGTGGGAGTCGCGGGAGAGGTCGGCGTAGTCGGCGCAGCTACCGCTGACCCTGCTGCCGGGGTCGTAGCTCCTGCCGGGGCATTTGTCGGAGACGCAGCGCCAGCAGCTGAAGTCGTAACACCGCCGGCGTTTTTCGCCACGGCTTTGATCTGCTGCGCGTCATATGCTTTGGTTATTTCATCTATACTTGCCATGCTTTATCTCCTCAAAAGGGCTGTCCACGTGTTGTTCCCGATGATTCCGTCGGCATGAAGCCCGACGCCGTTCTGAAACTCCATTGTGCGGTTCTTGGTCTTGGCATCAAACACGCTGCTTACTGCCAGCTCTGCGCCGTGAGCGGCAAGCAGTGCCTGAGCAGCTGCAACGTCAGCGCCGCTCATGCCCTCGCATATCATGCGGGGTGGCCAGTACGTTTCAGCCTGCGGCTTATCGTCCGTGGTCTGCTCTGCGCCGTCTGCAAACTCGGCCTGAAACTTCTGAGCGAAGCCATACCGCGTGTTGATGTTGTTCACAGCGGGGCGCTCATACTCGGTGCAGATGCGGCTTGTCGCTTCGTATGTATCTTCGGTCGTACATAGGAAACTCCAAAGGCTGGCGTAGCTTGCCTTCAGTTCGCCGATGCTGAAATCTACCTGCACTGCTTCATTGCCGACGCTCTTGCCGATGTCGTGGGCATATTCGACGAGAGCCTTTTTGCGGCTCCAATACGTCCACTGGCACAGGCCGTAGCCGACAGCGTCATGGACAAACTTTGCCTGAGAAATGGCGTAGCTGTCGGCCTGACGGGTGTACTCGTCATCGGTCAGCGTAGTCATGCCGCGCTGCGCGATGTTGGCTTTGAGGCCGCTTTCCGCCTGCATATTGCCGAGCATCGCACACGCTCCGGCTACAGTCATGCCGTGGCTGCGGAGCCGGTCATATATTGTTTTCGCGCTCATTCAGTTGCCTCCTACTCCGTATACTCCACGCCATACCGGTCGAAAAGCTCTTTAACCTTTGTGTTCTTGAGAATCTTTTGCTGTTGGCCGTGATTCAGCGCATCATAAACCGTCTGCAAAGCTTCTGTTGTGTCTGACGCAACTGCTTCAGCCGCCTGTGTCCATTTCCCTTTACTCATTGACCGTTACCCCCAGCACGTTCAGGGCGTTCTGCATGTCCTGTTTTTCCTCATCAGTTCCACCCTGCTTGATCTCGGCGATTTTGGCAAGGATGACATTCTTCCGTTCTTCAATTGTCATTTCTGTACCTCCAACGCAGTCTCGATTTCTGATAATGCCGTTTCATATTGCGCTACCTCATATTCTAACTGCGCTTTGTAGAGCTTGGTGTATGGTTTCCACGGGGCTATCATCTCCCCGCTGAACGCCTGACCGTCCGTGCGTGTCCACGTCTCGCCGCTCGGCACATATCTGTACCCCTCAATAAACTCTGTACACTTGCCGCCGAAAAAGGGCAAGTCAAATTCGCGCATATTGCCGTCATTAGAGACATGGCACCTGTATTCATTATCAATATAAATTTTCATCTCCTGTCTCCCTTAACTAAGCGTGATATTAGTAAGTGTGGCAGAACTAGTTTTTGCCCCCACTTCGGGATTTATGGAACCGAGCATTTCATATGTCGCCACATAACATTCTGTATTTATTCCGCTAATATCAAGTTCAATACGAGCATCACTGGTGTGCAAGTTAGCATAAGCGATAAAACCTATGTCGGCAACACCCGGAGGATAAGTGCTCCATGAGAACTTGTTTTCGGTTACTCCAATATACCAACCGTTAGCCTCAGATTTTACTACTGTCAGTTTGTTGTATTTCGAGAGGTCAAATTTGTTCCCCGTATAAACACTGGCAGCTTTAGGGAACGTTGCGTCTGTGTTTGTTATACTAAAAGACAACACGTTAGACACGGTTGGTGTAACGCCTGTTCCTTTCCAGCCGCCCGTAACACCTGTATTGTCACCGCCGTCAAACAGGATAAGCTCAAACATCAGCGTTACAGTCTCGACCTGCCCCTCGGCGGTGATTGATACCGTTTTGCTCGTGCTCTTGCTGCCGCTGACCGCCGTGACCGTCCACGTCCCGGCGGAGGGGATAACGAATATCGCCTTGCCGCTCGTGTCTTTCGCCGTCAGCGTCAGTGTGCCGTTCGTGCAGGTGCAGACGCTCCCCAAGGGGTATGTCACTCCGATGACCGCGTAGGGTGTTCCCCCGCCCCGGCGTGTTATGAATGCTTCGCCCATTCCTTTCCCCTCACTTTCTTATGCAGCGTATCTGCAAGGGTATCGAGACTGTCGGCTTTGCCTTGGCGTAGAACGTTATCTTGTTCGCCGCCGTCACCGCGCGGTAAATGAGCGCCCATGCGTCCGCCTGCTTTTCCGCGTCCGCGAAGGTCGCCGACGGCACGAGGTCAATGAGCGGCTTGTCATCTGCCAGAATACCGTTTACTGTCTGCTCCTTGGTATACGGGGCAGCGTCACCGCTCCACGTCGTGTCGAGCGTTACCGTGTAATCGACCGACACCGCGTGGTCTGCAAGCTTCGCCATCGTCACGGCCTTATCCTTTATCTTCGCCGTCTCAACTGCCGAGGCTTCAATGTTCCCCGCCTTTACTGTTATCGGGTCTGCCCCGTCAGGCAGGTGCCGCGCGTTGTGGTAGGGCATCGCCGTCAGCGCCGCGTAGAACGTCGCCTCCGTCCCTGTGTACCCGGCCTCGACCGCCGCGGCGTATGCGCTCTTGCCTGCGGCTCCCGTCTCGCCCTTGTCTCCCTTAGCGCCGCGTATGTTCTGCGTCTCTGGGTTATCTAATCCGCCGTCGTTCGTCCAGCTGAGGTTGCCGGAAGTATCCACGCTCGGCGTGAAGGTGCAGCCCTGTGGGCCGCGCTCGCCGGCAACTCCCTGCGGCCCAGTCTCGCCCTGCGGGCCGGCTTCGCCCTGCGGGCCGGGTTCGCCCTGCTCGCCCTTCTCACCTGTGTCCCCCTTGGGGCCGGCTTCGCCCGTGTCGCCTTTTTCGCCCTGGGGGCCCTGGGCGCCGGGCTCGCCCTGCGGGCCGGTCGCGCCGGTGTCGCCCTTCGGGCCCTGGGCGCCGGTTTCGCCCTTTTCCCCGCGCTCCCCCTGCGGGCCGCGGATGTCCACGGGCTCAGGGTTCGGCATCGCGGCGTCGTTCGTCCAACTGAGCAGCCCGGTCTCCATGTCGACGCTGGGGGTGAAGGTCGCGCCCCGCGGGCCGAGGTCGCCCTGGTCGCCCTTTTCACCCGTGTCGCCCTTGTCGCCCTTGGGCAGCACGAAGTCGAGTACGGCGTGGGTGCCGCTGCCCACGTTCGTTACGGCTGCCTCTTCGCCCCTCGTGACCGTGCCGATCTCGACCGTCGCGCTCTCGCCCGGAGGCCCCTGCACCAGCTTTGCCGCGCCGACGTCGCCCTCCAGAGTTCCGGGAGAGCGCAGTTCGACTTCGATGACCTTCACAGTACCACCTCCGATGCAGCGTCGTACACCGCCAGCGTCTCGGGCCTCAGCACGCCGATGACGTCCCCGCCTGTGAACTTCACGCGGATGTCCAGCGAGACGGAGCCGTTCGCCGGGAAGGAGAAGGTGTCCGACTGAGTCAGGGGCAGGTAGAAGGTGTTGTCCCCCGCCTCGTAGCTCACGTCGCCGGGGTAGAGCTTGCGCAGGCCGTCCCCGAGGCAAAACTCGGCAGCCTCCACGTCCTCGACGCCTATGAGCTCGCCGTTGAGCCTTATCTGTATCGGCAGGGCGTAGGCGTCGCCCTGTTTTATCTTTGTAGCCATGCGTTCACCTCACGTATCCCGTGCCGCGCACCCGGATATCCACGGAGACGACCGTGGCCGTCGTGTCGGCGGTGTTGTTTGAGAGCTTGAGCTTGTAATAGGTGAATTTCTTCGCCTTGAGCTTTATCCTGTTCATCTCCGGCACGCCCGCGGCGTCGCCGGTGGTGAAGCTGTACTCGGCAAAGTCCGCCTTGCGGTCCGTCTCCGCCGTGACGGCCAGGTAGCCGTTGTCCTCAGGCTTGATGCCCACCCAGAGCATGGCGGAGTATTTGCGTTTGAAGTCCTGGTCGAAGGGCATGGAGCCGGATTCCCAATAGGCGTCTATAGCTTCGGCGTTGTCGGCGGGGTGCTCGTCCGAGAAATGCCGGAGCTGTCCGTCGGCGGTGCCGAAGTAGAGCTCGTCCTTGTAGTTTATGAGGCAGGTCGCGGCAAAGTTCGTGTAAACGTACCAGGCGTCCGCCTCGATGCCGTGGACGAGAGCTGTGCCGTCCGCTCCGATGACGTAGTATTCATGGGCGTACTTGTCGTAGAAGGTCTTGGCCGTCGTGAGGTCAAAGCTGCGGATGGTGTCGTCCACGCGCTGGGAGATGCGCTCTGCGTTGCGCTCGTCGCCGTTGATGTTGCCGGAGGAGGTGGGCTTCCACTCCACAACGCTCCTGCCGTCCAGCGTGCGCGGGCGGTTCTCGACGAGCACCGCCTGGCCCGGAGCGCAGTTGCCTATGCTCCGGTTCACAGGCGTCACGCAGAAGCCCGCCGTCACGGAGCCGTCCGCCAGCGTGATAGCGCTGTAGCTGATGCTCCAGGCGCTGTCCAGCTTGAAGGCCAGCAGCCTGTCGTAGTGGCGTATCATAGCCGTGAGCGGCGTGTTGGAGTCGCCGACATGCGCCACGGCAAGCTCCGGGAAGTAGTCGGCGCGCGGCACGCCGTCATAGTCGATGCCGGTGTAGAAGCAGCGGTTCGTGCCGTCGCCGTAGACGAAAATGCGGGAATCCTGCGCGCCGTTGTAGAGTTCAGCGTAGCGCATGGCGCGTATTTCTTCCGCCGTGTCGCCCGTGACCGACCAGCCTATCTCGATGCTGTTCGTCCCCTCTGCGGGGGCGTTCGTGAAGGTGACCCTGCCGTTTGCCGTGTCGGCCGTCCAGCCGTCGAGTTCGTCTCCCGCAGCTGTTGAGCGGACGTAGTCCACAGAGGCGAGGCCCTTTTCCGGCAGCACAAAGACCTTTTCCGTCCCGTCGGGAGAAAATCTCGCGCGCCGCTGCGGGCAGAGCTTGTTTATCTGTTCAAGCGCCGTGCCGCCGCCCGCAGGCGGGACGGAGACGGCCACCATGGGCCGGTAGCCTGCGACGTCCGTCAGGCTCTCGCCGTCCCAGACCTTGTACTCCGAGCCGTTGAGCAGGTACATGTTCCCGCCGAAGCCGAACATGTGGACGTCGGAGCTCGTGTCTATGGCCCCGCAGGCGGTCTTGCCCCATTCGCCGCCCTCGCGCCGCTCCAGCTCCCAGAGGTAGCCGTTGCAGGCGGCGCAGAGCACCTCGCGCCCGCCGACAAAGCCCGACCAGATGCCGCGCACCACGCTGTCCGCGCTGTTGCCCTTGGCCGTGACGGGGTTGAAGTTCCAGGAATAGGTCAGCTCCGTCCAGTGCGCGTAGAGCGTGTTGGTGGGGTTGGAGAGCGTGAAGCTGTCGCCCGCGGTGCCGACGTAATTGCCGCCCGTCGAGGCCGTGTACCAGCCCGCAAAGCTGTAGCCGGGACGCGTGGCCGCGGGAAGCTGCATGGTCGCTTTCTCGAACTGGGCTATGAGGTAGCGGTCCTGCGTGCCCGGGAGGGCCAAGAGGCCCTTGCCGTTCTCGTCGTAGTACTGCTTGTTGTCGTCGGGGCAGATATAGCCCGTGAACTTCTGCGTCACCGTCTCCGTGGTGGGCGTGTTCGCGCCGTAGTTGGGGTAGAAGGTGACGGAGCGCTTGTAGCTCGGCACGGCGGGGTCGGGCAGGGGCTCGCCGGGGTAGGCCCAGATGTACTGGTCGCCTCCCTGCTGGCCGGTCTGGAGCGGCTCCAGCCGCACGGCGCTGTCGTAGGTGCCGGAGAAGGTGCCGCGGTCGAGGGCCGTGAGGCTGTGGCCGGAGCTGTCCGCCGTGCCGTGCCAGATGTAGAGGTAGCCATTGGAGCCTGTCAGCTCCCCGGAATATTGCAGCGTGTGGGTGGAGCCGGGAAGGTCAAAATAGAAGGTGCCGTCCTTTGCCGTGCCGGAGCCGGCGTTGTTGTAGGAGCTGTTCTCGTCGGAGAGAAACTTGTATGCGAGGGTCGCGGTGCTGGATATCTGCCCCTCGGGACCTATCTCCAGGTCTATTGAAAAGTTCTTGCCGGGTCTGGGCAGGCCGAGCCGCAGCTCCGTGACGTAGTTGCCGTTGGGCAGGCCGAGGACGGAAAGGGTGTTGCGCCCGGCCCAGGCTGTGCGCGTGGAGCTGTCTGAGTTGCGCGCCTCATAGGTGCCGAGCCAGCCCTGCCGCTGCGAGCCGTCACAGAACGCGCGGGAGTAGATTCCGCTTATGAGTGTAGCCATGTTCCGCCTCCTCTCAGGTCGTCACGCCGGTGAAGCGGTAGACCAGTCCGTCCTCGGCCCTGTAGTAGTGGCCGATGTAGCTGTCCTGGTTCGCCGCCGTGACCTGCACGGGCTCGCCGGTGAGGGTGATGTTCCCCACACTGTCCACCTCTATGTTGGGGTACATGGGCAGGGAAGCGGCGCTCTCCTGCTCCTCGGTGAGCAGCATTTCTTCCGAAGCCACGAGGGCCTGTTCTTCAACCGTAGGCATATGCGTACCTCCTTCTGCTTAAAGCGTGGGGATGAGGGAAATGATCATGCCGCCGGCGATGACCGAGGCGATCTGCCCGGCCACGTTGGCGCCCGCCGCGTGCATGAGCAGGAAGTTCTGCGGGTCTTCCT
>ERZ827423.1588-NODE-1588-length-21480-cov-3.561914_pt1 | contig 21480 bp, 25 predicted proteins | sample MGYA00519775_ERZ827423 | MGnify/ENA primary metagenome ERZ827423 (study PRJEB31778, sample SAMEA3449296) | human gut metagenome | biome: human gut; feature: human-associated habitat; material: faeces | place: United Kingdom | collected 2010/2012 ...
ACGGGGCAAGGTCAATGAGCGGCGCATCTGCTGCCAGAATGCCGTTTATCGTCTGCTCCTTGGTGTACGGGGCAGCGTCACCGCTCCACGTTGTGTCGAGCGTTACCGTGTAATCGACCGATACCGCATGGTCTGCAAGCTTCGCCATCGTCACGGCACCGTCCTTTATCTTAGCCGTCTCGACTGCGAGCGCAGCGAGTTTAGCCGCCGTGACTGACAGTGCGTCAAGCTGCGCTGTTCCGACGCTCGCGTCGCCGAGCTGCGCCGTAGTCACAGCCTTGTCGGCGATTTTCTCGGTAGTTACGGCTTTATCTTTTATCTTTGCAGTCTCAACTGCAAGGTCTGCCAGCCGTGCCGCTGTGACAGCAAGGGCGGCGAGCTTCGGAGTGGTAACTGCCTCATCTTTTATCTTGGCGGTTTCTACTGCCGCTGCCGCCAGCTTCGCGGAGGTCACGGCAAGAGCCGCAAGCTTTGCGGTTGTGATGGACTCATTGGCAACAGCGCCCTGAGTCATCTCAGCCATCTGCTCTTCAATTTTCGCAAGAGCCGCCTGCACTGTGCTGACTCCGGTAAGACCGGGGACGGCATCAATGCCGACGCTTTCAGCGCCGTTAGCACCGGCAAGTTCAGGTATGAGGGACTCGTTTATGTAGGTTTTGATAGTGTTCGCTGCTTCGTCGAACTTGGCCTTCAGCTCCACCGAGGACATACCCCCGACGTCGTTAGGCTCATCGTCGAGCAGCGATAAGATATACAAATCTGTGAGAAGTTTTGTCAGCATATTTCTCTCCTATTTTGCGTAGCCTGTCTGTCTGACCCGGATATCCGCCGCAAGCAGCGTCGCCGTGGAATCGGAAGAATTCGACTTGAAGATCAGCTTGTAAAACACGAATTTCTTTGCCTTTATTTTGAGCTTCTTCATATGGGGCTTGCGGTTTACCGAAAAGCTCCAATGCGCGAAGTTCGCATGGTCAAAGGTCGAAAGCCTTGATGCAACTACCTTCTCGGTGTAGACGCTCTTCCTGTCGGTCTGAACTGTCACGTACACTTCGCTGTTGCTCTCAGGCTTAACGCCTATCCAGAGGGATGCGGCGTATTTCCGCATGTAGTCCGAACCGAAGCTCATGGAGCCGGACTCCCAGTATGCGTCTATCGGATCGCCGTCGTCGGAAAGGTATTCGTAAGCCATGCGCTTAAAACGCCCATCGGATGTGCCGATGTATAAGTCTCCGTGGAAACTCACCATGCAGGCCGCGTCAAAGCCGGTGTATATGTACCATGCGTCGGCGGCGTAGTTGTTCACAAGCGCCTTGCCGTCATAGCACACGTAATACTCCTGATTGGGGTTGTCGTCGTAGCACTTGCACTCGGCGAGATCAAACTCCGCCAGCGCCGCATATACGCGATCTGACATACGCTTTGCCTGACGCTCGTCGAGGGAAAGATTGGAGGAATACGACGCATTGTTTCTCCACTCGTAGCATTCCTTGCCAAACAGCGTACGAGGGCTGTTTAACACGAGCTGAGACTGCCCGAGGGCTGCGTTACCTATCGTTCTGTTGACCGGCACAGAGTAAAATGCGGCGGTTACAAGGCCGTCAGCCAGCGTGATGCTGCCGTATTCGACGCGGTACGCGCTGTTGCTCTTATAGACCATCAGCGTGGAGTAGTGCCGGACAAGCGCCGTGATCGGGGTATTCGCGTCGCCGATCGCCATTTCAAAAAGGTCAGGGAAGTAGTCGGCTCTGGGCTGGCCGTCGTAGTCAATGCCGGAGTACAGCGCCTTGTTGCTGCCGTCTCCGTAGATGAACACCCGCGTGTCCTGCGTGCTGTTGTAAAACTCGGAGTAGCGCATCGCCGTTACCTGACTGCGGAACGTGGTTCCAACCGCCCAGCCTATTTCATAGGCGTTGACGGACTGAGCCGGTACTTCGTTGAATGTAATGGTTCCGGCCTCAAGGTCAACGGTGTATTCCGAGGTGGCGATGTTCTGGCCAGTGGCGAAACTCTTCACGTAGTCGACGCTCTGAATGTTTTTCTCGGGCAGCGCGAAGGTTTTCTCTTTGCCGTCTGGGGAAATCCATAAGCGGCGCTCACCGCAGAGCCGGTTGATCTCTTCCATCTTCTCGCCGCCCCCGGCGGGAGGTACGGAGACGCGCACGAGCGGTCTGTAACCGTGGACATCCTGAAGCGCAGTGCCGTCCCACTGCTTATACTGTGAGCCGTTGAGCATATACACGATTCCGGAGAAGCCGAACATGTGGACATTCTTGCTGGTGTCTATGTCTCCGAGCGCCACGCGCACAAACTCGCCCGTCGTGTCGTCGTAGAGCTTCCAGAGCTTCCCATCGCAGGCTGCAAGCAGCTGCTCGTGCCCGCTGACGAAGCCTGTCCACATCCCGGCCACCTTGAGGTTGCTGCCCTGTGGGGCGGCGGTGACGCGGTAAAACTTCCATGTGTACCCATCGCCGTCAGCGGTGACGCTGTGCAGCTTCCAGACGTGGCTTGCATCGCGCCGCCAGTAATACCCGGCGTAAGAGGCAGCGTTCGCATGCGATACTGAAACCTCATCGCCGCTCAGGACGATAAGCCCGTCGGTTATACTTGCAGTGGGGAACATCCTGAGCTTGAGGTTTTCAGCTGCGCCGGTAAAGACGGCAGCTGCCGAAGCAGCATCAGTGAGGGAGTATTCCTTGGCAAGCCCCTTGAGGGTCAGCGTGCCAGCCCTGCGCTGCAAGTTGCCGTCGCGGGTGATGGTGAAGTTGCGCATATCTGCGGCTTCACCGAGCTTGAGCTTGGTATCGCCGTCGGGGTTCTGGTTCAAGCCGAGGAATGATTTCAGCTGAAATACTTTTTCGCCTGCTGCTGCGCTGATAGTCGCCATAAATCCTCCTCAGTCGAAGGCGTGCATCCCGCCTACGCCGTCGCTCTTCACCTTGAGAGTTATTTCCCCGGAGCCGCCTGCTCTGTCCATGTACCCGCCGTTGGCCTCCTGCTTGAGCGCATTCATGCACCCGTTCGCGGCCTTGGGGTCAGCCGCCATCTTCCTGACGAGCCAGCTCTCGCGCCTGTCCTTTGCCTCGTCGAAGATATCTCTGTATTCCTGCACCTTGGGGTTCTTCTCGTCCGTAAGGCGCTCTATGTCGCTGTTCCTCAGTTGCAGCTCTCGCTTCATACCTGCAAAGTCCGGGAAGACCCCCATCTCCCCGCACTCGTCGAAGTATTTCTCGACAGCGGCTCTCAGAAGCTTGGGCTGGTTATATTCCGGCCTCGGGCCTTTTGAAGCCATGCTTTTACCTCCTTAACTCCACATTCCGAATTCGTTGTACGGGCTGATTCCGCCGAAAGTGCCGTAGATATCCTCAATATCCTCACTCTCGGCGGGCATACCCCTTGCCAGCATCGTGAGCAGTTCGTCATATCTCTGCTGGAAGAAGTTCGCGGAAGAAGGGTCTTCCTGCATGAGAAGGTGAGCTGCCAAGCCGTACGGCATCACAGACTGGCATATATAGTCATCAAGACCTATCGGCGTGACGAAATCCGTGATTTTCTCCGCGATAGGTCTTTTCCCACTCTCTCCGGTGATGTATGTATCGGAGTAGGGGTACAGTTGACCGCGCAGAATGTTGAGTATAGCCAGCGTCCGATTCTTGTATTCCTTTGTGTCAGTCGTATCAGCCTTGCCTGAGGACTCGTTGAGCTCATCCATCAGGGTCATGGCATATTCAAATACTTCCTGCGCGGTCGTGCTCATTTAACGCCCCTCCGTGTCGCTGTCCTTGGCAAGCTGCTTGCCGATCTGATTAATACCCGTAGCTGCAAGGCCAGACACTGCGCCTATCGCGGCTGCGTTGATCGGATCGTGCGCCGGGAAGTCCGGCATACCGAAATACAGCGCTGCAAGGCCGAGTATGATACCGGCCACACCGCAAATGACGGGGATCCATTTGTTGTCAAGCGCAGTAGCTTTGACACCTGCCGCAATGAGGTACACCAGAACGGTGATAGCGGCAACATTTGCAATTCCAAATTCCATAATTTTCCTCCTACTTTTGCGCCTCTTCGAGGTCGCTTATTCTGTGATTAATTACCTTGATCTGTTCTTCTACGACAGGCATGCGCCGCGCGAAGTTGTTGTGCTCCCTGACCTCGCGTGTCAGCTCCTCAATCTTCGCCTCGGAGACTGCCTGTACTTTGCTGTTGCTGATAAGCACGCCGAAAAGCGTCACTGCCGCAGTTATAAGCGCCACAATAATTGATTCGGGCATTTCGACCTCCGTTTGTGAAATAGGGCGTGGATTTTACCACGCCCTATAAGTTGAATTATGCGGTCGCTTCGGCAACGCCGGAAGGAACGGAGCCGGCCTTGAAAGCGTAGGCTCTGATCTTGGTGCCGGAAGTTACTGCGAACTTCGCGGAGTAAGTCGCAGCGGTGTCGGAGGTCTTCGGGTTCGAGCCATCGGTGGTGTACTTGATGGTCTCGCCGGAACCGGCAGCGAGAGTTGCTTCACCGGACGTGACGGTTATAGTCGGGGTGGCACAGCCTGCGGTGGCGTGGACGTAGATGCCGTCGATCTGAGTGTCGAAGACGAAGCAGTCGTGCAGCATACGCCCCTGAACGATGGAGCCGTCCACAATCCACTGATCGTCGAGGACGCGCATGGTTTCGATTTTCTTCGGTGCGCAGGCAACGCCCTTATGTACGATCATAAAGGTCACACCACTCGGGAGATAGACATCCGGGACGATGCGAACCTGAGCGCCGCCGACGACACCGCAGACGCCATTGACGATGGCCTTCTGACCGACCTTTTCGAGACCGACTACCTGATCTGCCAGCTTCAGCTTGATGGCGTCAGTTTCACCGATAAGCACGACGCGATCGCCCTGCGGAACGAGCTTGTTGCTCATTGCGGCATTGCCGGTGAAGATGGCCTCAACGATAGTGGTCTTGGTCAGCGCGGTGGAGTCGGCTTTGGTGATGCCAGCACCTTCGACCAGCTTCTTGATGCGGTACTTGTCTGCGTAGGGGATAAGCACCATGCGGGACTGCTGCTTGAGGATTCTGCTCGCAGCCTTGATCTTGAGCTGGGAGGTGTTGTTACCCTTGTCTATGCTGCCGTTGAAAGCCTTGTCGTCCTTCACGGTCATTTCCTGAACGGTGTCGCCGACCTCGCTGAGGGGGCCGAAGCGGGAAGAACCGTCGACCTTGCTGCGGTCATAGTCGTTCAGGGGGAGCGGGTCAAGGGAGTAGACCTTGACGGTTGCTACGCCATTCCAGTCATATGCGTTGCTGAAAAGTCCTTCGGTAACGGACTCTCTGGTGAAATGCTCTACGAGCTTAGGGGAAGCTTTTTCTGCAAGATTTATCATTTATTATCCTCCATGTCAGACGGAGTCCCAGCCCTCGTCAAAAGGATCCTTGGCAACTGGTGCGCCCGAGGTCTTGAGTGAGCCGATACTCCTGTCTCTATTCCTTTGGCTTTGTTTCAAAGACTTGAGCTCTTTGTTGAGTCTTGCGATCTCCTTGTCCTTCAAGCCGTCCGCATATTTGCGGTATGCTCCCGCGAGATCGCCGGTGCGGTTGCATTCAGCCCATACCTCGGCGGGGATTGCGTCAGCCTTTACATCAGGAAACTCGTCCACAAAACGCTGAATCATCTGCTTCTTTGAAGCCTCTGCGTCCTCGGCGGACTTCTGACCGGCAGCTTCTGCCGCCTGCGCCGTCTTGTTGCGCATAACGATGTTCATTGCGTCCATTTCGCTCAGCTCTTCACCGGCGTCTTTCTTCTGCTGAATGAGCATCCGGGCGCGGGTGTTGTCGATAAGCTCCTCGACGCTGAGGTTCATGGGGGCTGCGAGCTCTTTTAGAAAAGCTTCGTAGCCGCGGAAACGGTCTCTGTCCTGACGTACTCCGTCGTAATCCAGACCCTTGGTTGCCAGCTTCAGTACATCGTCAAGGCTGTACTGCTTCTCACCGTTGAGGCTCTTTAGCGTGTAGAGTTGGTGTCCCTCTTCCGTTTTGTCCTCCTCCGGCTCCGCTTCGGGCTGGCCGTCCTCTGCGGATTCTTGCTCCTCCGCACCGCTTTCGCTGCCGTCGGCTGCATCATCGGGGGCAACAGTATCGGGATTCTCATCTGAGGCCGGAACGTCTTCATCAGCGCCCAGATCGTAATCGTCGCCATCTGTTTCGGGAGCGTCCTCCCAAACCTCGTCGAATGCCGCCATGTCGGCGTCGGATATAGTCTCTTCGGCTTCTGGTGCATAGGTTGCATCGTTAATGTTTTCCATAATTTTCCTTTCTGCCGTTGGTGTCCCGGCCTAAAGTGCGTTTATATGTTCAAACCGTTGGTGTCCCGGTTCAAATCATCCCTGCGGTACTGCCAGTTTTATTTATCTGGCGCTGTAAACTGCCGTTGCCGCGCCCACCCTTGATTTCGGGGAGCCCTGACTGCATCACGGCTTCAATGCCCTTCGGCTGCGGATTGCCCGCGTCCATACCCTCCGGGAGCATTGGCTGCTGCGCGGCCTTGAGCTCTTCAATGAGTGCCGTGCGCTTCGGTACGTAGTCGTCGGAGACACGCTCAAGGAACTGCACCGGCGTAATATTTCCGCGCATGAGCATATTTTCAAGGGTCTGCATCGACGCGATTTCGGAGTAGTATGTACTTGCGCCGACGTCGAGCTTGAGCAGGAAAGGATTGTCCTTGAAGAAGCCGAAGTCAAACTCAGCGGATATCGTCGCCGGTATAGGCATACCTGCGTCCACATAAGCAGGTTTGAGCTCGTCCGGAGTCTGCATACTCACTGTGCGTGAGCCGTATCGGTCTGCTATAAACTCGTAGTAGATTCTGTAAAGGTCTTCGATGGCCTTGTAGAGATTCTGCTTTGTCTGCTCGCTCGGCGTAGCTGCTGCGCGCTGCAATGCGATGATTGCCGAAGTGTTGTCCGGGCGGGTATCGCCGAGAGCAACTGATGTCGCGCCCAAGCTTTCTTCCGTCTTCGTGATCGCCAGCTCTATGAACTGAGAAACTTGCGGGGAAATGCTCGGTGGGTCTATGACCTTGGCGACTGAGTTCATGTCGCCGCCTGCGACGGGTATCGCGCTGCCGATGCGGTTATCCCACTTCTTGACCCTCGTCCGGTCATACAGCATTTTCGGCCATGCGGTGCGCATCATGGAAACCATTGCCATCGCCGTGGCCTTATTGATGAAAATCTGATTCGGGATAAGGCCGGTTATCATGGCCTGACCGTGGTAGCAGTCCTGAATGTAGTCCCAGCAGAGCCAAACGATAGGGTAGAGCCTGATGCCGAGGGTCTTGGGCTTTGCCACGTCGCAGTTCTGCGTGCTCTCATAAGCCCATACGGTTCCGTCCTCTTCGTTTTTGTACAGAGTCGTTATGACTGTAACCATGCCGTCGGTGCGCTTTGAGGAGTCGACCGCCTGAGAATCATCATCGTCAGGCAGAATCGAGGCGTAGTCCTTGATGCCGTTGGCTTTTGCGCGCTTCTGAATCTCCCTCACAGGCTTGCGCATGGCGATCTGGATGAACGGCTGATTCTGAACGTCCTTGTCGCTGGGGTTGCCAAAGAAAACCCTTGTGTTCTGGATTATCTCGGTCTTGATAAGGCCGTGATTGCCGTTGCCGGCGTCTACATCCTCGTCCCAGAACGCATACATACAGCTGTCGCCGTCGATGGCGGCGTTTCTTGCAAACTCGCGCATCAGTGCCGGTACGCCGATGATCTCCGTCAGGAAATCGAACTCGGCGTTGATTATCCTCACCGGGTCTTCGAGCTTGTCCACGTCCGGGATGTTGCTCATTGCGGTCGCATTGACCTTTATGTTGTCGGTCGTGATCGTCGCCGTGATGAAGCCCACGACGCGCTTGAGTATGTTTATCTGAGGGGTGGGAAGCCCATTGGCCTGAACACCTTCCCATTGTTTGCCGATGTACATATTCTCATTTGCTTTGACAGTGTTTTCGAGATTTATCTGGTTGTTGAAGTCTCGGCCTTTCTGATACGCCTGCCATGCCGTGTCGAACTTCGGTGTGTCGCTGTCCCCGAACAGGAACAGATAATTACTTGCTGCCATACACTCCCTCCAAGGTTATCTTCGGCAGATCGCCGCCGTAGTTGAGGATGCTGTTCAGCCCCTCCTGCCACAGAGCTTCGCTTCTGGCTTCGGCCTTTGCTTTATCGGTTTCGGCTTCGGCGAGGCCTTTCACAGTGCCGTCAAACTCGGCTTTCAGCGCGTCTATATCGGAGCGGAGAGCCTGTATATCCTCAACGAATTTGCCGTATGTCCCGGCCATGCCGTTAAAGCCCTCGTCGAGCACGTCAAAATGCTTCATGTTCTCGTCGGCGAGATTCTTGAGAGCATCAAGCTTATCGGTGTGAGTCAGCATAATCTCCCGCATCGCGGCCTGCGCATCGGCGTAGGCTTTGATTTTCTTGCCTATGATGGTGGAATCGAGCGCGAGGCTGGCCATCTTGGCAAGCTGATCGTTTTTGTACGCTCTTGCTTTTATGAACGCCCACACAGCGAAGGCTGTGAGTATCACGTTCCATGCGAGAATGGCGTATATCATTCAAATTCCTCCCTAAAATCCCATGTAGGCGTCGGTGACGTCGGAGCCGCACATATAATCGTCATAGTCCTGCTCACTGTCGTCATCGTCATAGTCCGGTAAAGTCTCTTCCGGGGCTTCCGCCGTGAATACCCTGCTTATCCTGAAATAGCGCACCATGTCGACGCTGTGCGTGACACTGTGCGGGGTCTTGGAGCAGTCGTTGGGGTTGTTCTCGTCGGCCTGAATATCGCAGATATCGTCCACGCATTTCTGCGTCTCACCCTGAAAGAACATCAGCATCGGGAGGGACTCCGGGGCTTCGCCGCCGAATACCGTCCCGATAACGTAGGGGTCTTTCAGGACGCCCGGAGTCATCGCGTCCTTCATAAGCATGTGTCACTGAACGCGGTTGTTGCTGGCCTTGACCAGAGGTACTCCGTTCTGGATAAACTTTTCTGCGATCTCAACGCCGGTGTCTTTCGACTTTGCCCACATATCCGGCGGCGCATAGGTTGCCTGAATCACTTCAGTGGGCGGGGTGTTGTCCACGATGGCCTTTGCCGCCGCCTGAGCTACGAGCCCTTTCTGCTCGTAGTAGCGGTAGAGCCAGCTGCGCCCGTCCTCGTCAACTGCCCACCAACCGCAGGAGAACATATCGAAGCCGTAGTCGAAGCTGCGGTATCTCGGCCAGTGCGCCGGTATCTTGAACGGCGCTATCGTGTGCGTCGTTGGGGAGAAGTTCTTGAAGTAGCTGCCTGACAGCGCGTCCCAGTCGCCGTAGCGGTGTGCCCGCATGAGGTCTTCCGGCAGCTTTGCCAGCTGCTGCTTGTACTTCGGGGAAGATTCGAGCAGGAAAGGGTTGTCGTCGACCGTCGCCGGGATGAATGTGTAATCCTCGGGGTTTTCATTCTTCTCTGGGTTTGGGTCGTTCGTGATGTACTTCTTGCTGACGAAGAGCCTCTTTACCCACCTGTGGCCAACGCCTCCGGGGTTGCAGGTCAGATACATCCTGCGCGGGTAGTTACCGACACCTCGGACGCAGCCTGAGAGGTAGCTGAAGGCTCGCTCGCTGAGCTGTGTAGCCTCGTCTATGAAAACGCAGTCATACTGCGCGCCCTGATACTCGTTCTCAGCGGCGTCGCCGTCGTAGTGCCCGAACTTTATTTCCGAGCCGTTGTTGAACCGCATAAGATGCAGCGTCCCGTTGTATGAGTACATTTCCTCAGGAACCCACTTGAGGATCGGGCGAACGAGGTTTTCCTCCAATTCGGGGTAGTGGCAGCGGATCATCAGAATCCTGATCCCCGGATAGTTCAGAGCCATACCCACGGCCTTGACTCTGGCTATGTGGGTCTTGCCGCCGCCTCTCGCGCCGCCGTAGCAGGTGTAGAAGGTCTTGCTTGCAAGAAACTTTGCCTGCGGTTCGCTTACCGTGCCGAAGTCAAGCTGTATGTCTTTCTTTGACTTTGCAGCTGATTTTGCCGATCTTCTCCTTGCCATGTTTTCTCCCAAAAAACAAAAAGAGCCATAACCCAGAGAAATAAACTTCCCTGAGCTATGGCTCATTGCCTCATTCCGGCGCGCTGGGTCAAGCCCTCACGAAGGCGCGCTCATATTGACGATTTTGACAACATCTTGCTGAATTGCACGAAGATTCCAACTGATAGTGTCGGAAATGCCCCGTTTTTGTGAATATGGTGATGTCACCATTTTCGTAAGTGTGGCGTCACATGAAGGGCTCGAACCTTCGACCTCGCGGTTAACAGCCGCGCGCTCTGACCAACTGAGCTAATGAGACGTATGGTTGCAGGAGCCGGACTCGAACCGACGTGTCTGGGTTATGAGCCCAGTGAGCTTGCCGCTGCTCTATCCTGCAATATGACGGGGAGGCGTGGCTGAACCTCCCCTATGCAGCCCCGGCAGAGGAAAAGGAGAAAACCCCGCCGGGGACGTACATCAGATTTCGATGCGTACCGGGAAATGGCAGTTCTTGCTGGGACAGATGACCTCAATTCCGCCTGCGTGAGCTCCGAGGTATGCAGCGCCGAGCTTCTTCCGGCACTTGGGGCATCTTATTGCCCCACCCTCTATCAGAGCTTTCCGAGGAGTCCTACTATTTTTCCGAGGCTCGTTAAAAACACCCACACCCTGTATTTTCTGCTACCCCCTATCCGCTTTCCTTAACCAGAGATTATTATTTATCAACCAATCTGTCAACGTATAATATGACACGGAGCATAAAAAAGCACCCGACAGCTTGGGCACGGCCTTGAGTCGGTCTGAAGTGTCTGAAAATTATAATATATATATAATCACTACAGACTCTCTTTTTCCGCTACCCCCTGCTTCGATACTTCTATCCCGGAACGGTTGTAGCTTCACGGCAGCCCTCTACCCCGGCGCAGGGGCTAATCGCCCCAGCGCCTGCCTCCCTGCCAGCCTTAAACTGCGCAGCTGGGTGAGGGGCGGGTGCTTGTCTCACTTCCTGCTTCTGGTTCAGCTCAGGTGCTGGTCGGTATGTACGAATATCCGAGTAGGAAGGTGCGTATATCTTTCCCACTAATAGCTTATATAACACTACAATACCGGTATATATACTATGGTGGATAGAGGGAGAGGTATCTGAAGGTGAAAGGCTGGTTGAGAGGTAGGGGAGAGGGGAAGCGTAGAGTGGGAGGTTGACGGAATACACTGGTAATATAACACCACTGTACTGTAGGTAAGAGAGGGAGGAAAAGGACGACCGCTGCGGCGGAAGATGCCTTCGGGGCGGACGGAGAAAGTGCGGGATTACGCTGCGGGTTGCGCCCCTCTCCGACACTGAACGTGGCTCCTCTCTCTACTCTCCTAAGGTTGGCACAGGAGTAAAGCGCTGCGAAAGCGCACGGCCTGCGCTGCTGGTGACAACGTGTGTAGCGCTTTCTTGCCGTTACGTGAGCTTCTTGACGAATTTTGAGAAACTTTCCGACTTTGCGCGTCGAAAAGTTTTCAAAATTCAGAAGCTCTACGCAACGGTCTACGACGCTTGACTCTCTGTGCTGTAAGACTGGTGAGCTTCGAGAGGAGCATCAAGAAAGTAAAAGGAGATTACACCAATGAAGAACACCAGAGAAAATCAGTGCATCGAAACCATCAAGGACGCGCTCAACAGCTACATACAGAACGGCGATAGCGTCAGATTCCACAACTTCGTAAGGCGCATCACCCGCTACGAGCTCACCGGCAAGCCAGCCATCGACGCAGGTACAGACGCAAGAGAGTACAGCAGCATGAAGCTCTACTTCGGTACGAAGTCCGGCTTCGAGGTCGTCATCGACACATACTTCGGCACAGTCTCCGCAGGGGATGACAGGGTCTGGCTCGCAGACGCAGTTGTGGACGAGCTCAACAAGATCGGCGAGCTCTTCTACAGCTACTCCGACGACGAGGTCAAGGAGGATGCGTACAACGAAGATCGCAGCATCGAGCCCGAAGACGACGATTACTGGGATAAAGACAGAAGCGAGTACGTCAACCGCTTCACGGAGGATGTGGAGCACAACTGGGACGCAAGATATAATCACTACACGCCGATCTTCAAGCGCAGCTTCCGCGACGATGAACCGGAGTCCAGCGGTACGTTCTACAACTCGCAGTACGCAGAGCTCAAGGAAATGAATCGCAGGCGCTTCGAGGCGGCGTCGAAGAAATCCAAGTACAAGCTCTGGGCAGAATGAGAGCACATAAAACGAAGCCGGGAGGGTCAACCAAGACCTTCCCGGCTATTTTTTTATTCGTCATCGAAATGCACATCGCCGGAGTATGTACCATAAGCTTCCCTCCAAGAGGCATGGTCAGTGCCGACCCACCAAGTGCCCTTAGCAGGTTTTGCATAGCGGCCAGTTTTTGTAGGCTTTTCTTGTTTCATAAGCACAGTTATAGCCTGCCGCTCCTCTTTTTTGCGATAATCTCTTTGACGTCGTTCGCGGCATTCTTTACTGCAAGTGCGAGGCGGAGACAGTTTGTTTTCTTTGTAAAACTCCTGCTCCCCAACAGTCCACACGAACCTTCGCCCGCATTCGGCGCATTCTCTAACGAGGTCTTTACTTGCGGCGCTTTTCGGGGGCTTGTGGATTTCCTTGGGAGGCTTTTGCGGGGGCTTCGTTTCTTCCTCGGGCTTAGGCGCAGGTTCAATTTCCTTTGTCCTTTCAGGGAGAACGAGCGGAGAATTATTCCAAGCAATCCACATATCTGTGGGCGACATGAAAAGCCTCCTGCCAAGTGCCGAAAACGGCAATTTATGGGCGACGCCCTCATAATAGAAGCCAAAGCCCTCGTTATCAATATAAGCAACGATGACGCACTCGGGCTTAAGACTGTTTTTGTTTATGTAATGAAGTTTGCATCCTATTTTAATCAAGCCAATTACCCTTAGCATTAAATCTTTCTTGAACGTTCAATAAATACGTCTCTCGATTCAAACGGCAGCGAGTTGACGCGCACTTGCACAGTGGACGGTATGAACTTGCAGTATTTGTAATACGCACGTTTATTTTGGAAAAACACATATTTTATGCGATCCCAAGGAATGTGATCTTCAATCTGAACTTCCGCTTGCGAGTCAGTAGGAAACTTTGGCGGTAAATCTGGTGGGCGTGAAGAACCATGAAACAGATGCTCAAAGCCGCTTGCGCCGAAGAGCGGGAAAGCATTGACACCGGCGGCATTTGAGGTGAAGAACCTCGCTTTGCGCTCCATGAGTACGCGGGCGTCTATCCACAGCACAGCCCAGTCATCAAGTTGGTGCTGCTTGCGTTTGTAATAAAACATCCTATGGTTCGGAAACTCAACAGATGTGCATATGGCATCAGAACCATCGTAGCGATCTGAGTCGCTGCATTTATGCGAAATATTCTGACGTATTAACTTCTTTCGAGATAATAAGCCAAACATGAATATATTCTCAAGATTGTCTGCGTTTGTAAAGTGAGTTAAGTACCGGATACCGCGCGCTTGTAGGATTTCAGCATATTCCGGGAAGAGTGCACTATCTAAAATTTCATCTGCGGGTAAGGGTGAAACAGGTGTGCTTATATTTGGAGGAGGGTTATCCTCGAGAGAGACGTGTTCGCGTTTGTCTCCGAGAGCTGATGTGCTTGCATTTGGAGGTGGATTTTTGCTTGAATGCTTACTTGCAATACGATATACGAGCCAAATAACAGCCAGAGCAAAAACAACAAGTGCAAACGATGTGAAATTGCCCATGCTTTACCTCACCATTTCTTCCCCAGCTTTTTAGTAGATAATAATCGAAAAAGATGCTTTTGTGTATTCGCAATATATATATGCATTCCGCCGAAAGCTCTTTCCTGTATACCTACTCTACACCAATCATCCATCGAAAAAGCGCGAAAAACGTCGAATAAGCACAAAGTCTTGAAAATTGCAAGGCTACGAAAACTTTTTCTTTTCGCTGAGGCGACGAAAAACTTTTCTCGGCCTACGGCAACCTTGCAATCTCCAATCCTTCGCGCTTATTGAGTAAGTGTCGAAAGACAGAAAGTAAATAAAAGGAGAAACAGAAATGAATACACTTATCCGAATACTCGAACGCAGTAGCGTTGCGGCTCGCAGGTGCGCAGATAGAATGGTACTTGACTTCATCGTATATTGCGATGACGAAAACAGGGTTGTGGTTTCGTTGCGCCCCGGAATACATGCAGTCATTAAAGCTTGCTGCCGCTATAGTAAGTGGGCGCTCAACCTCGCGATGCGCATCAAGCTTGAGCTGGCATGGCGACATATGCCCATCGATGATGAGCGTGCTCAGGAGGCTCTTCCGTTCTGAATAGCACAACGCCTTCGCCGAGTCAAGGGTTCCGTAAGCGCCCTTGACACGGTTTGGCGTTGCGCTCCGGTTTTGTTCGTACATAGTAAAAACAAAAAATTCAAGCTGACCTATCGGCTCATCGGGGAGAAGGAGAACAATATGCTTAATCACATCGACATCATGGGACGTCTCGTAGCAGACCCCGAACTCAGAAGCACTACCAGCAACATCAAGGTCGCGTCATTCAGAATCGCCTGTGACCGAGAAGCTTACAGCAAGGACAAGGCAAAAGAAACAGACTTCATCGACTGTGTCGCTTGGAGACAGAAGGGCGAGTTCATCTGCCGGAACTTCCATAAGGGAGACATGATCGTCCTCTCAGGCCGGCTTCAGATTCGTCCTTGGGAAGACAGAGACGGCAATAAGCGCTATGCCACCGAGATCATCGTGAATGACGTGTACTTCGGCGGCAACAAGAAGAAAGCTGTGGATGCAAACTCGGAGGAGCAGGACGCTGTGTTCAAGGAAATCGACGGCGATGATGACGACCTTCCCTTCGCAATCGACGATGAGGAGGCGCTGCCGCTGTGAAAAACATAATCAGGTTTGCCAGATCGCGTATAGGTTACGCGGTCTGGATTTTTTATACGCTGAATCAGCTGAAAGGAGAAGCAGCATGAAAACATACACATTCAACCTTCGTTTCAGGAACGGAGAAAAGATAAAGAGAACCGAGTGGGGGCGCAGCCGCTACGACGCTGTAAAGACCCTTATGAGCATCTACGGTCTGCTCAATAAGGACTTTTTCATCTGCGAGGAGGTTGTCAAGGCATGAGGATATCGTACAAAGACAGGCTTCCGACCCGCGTCCAGTATCGGGACACGAAGCTCGGAGATGTTTTCCTCTTCGATGAGAAGGTCTGCTTCCGTGTATACGGCAACAGAGCCGTTAACTTGGAGACAGGAAAGTTCGTAGACCTCGGTTGGTCGGATCACATCCAGATGCTGGATGCAGAATTGCTTATAGCATAGGAGGCGCGTATGGAACAGATCAGAAGAGTCAGAACAAACAATGCAGAGCGCTACTGTCTGTACTACCCGGATGAGGGGCGGTACTCGAAACTTATGACGCTACATCAGGCAAAGCTGCTGGCACGTCAGTTTGAAATGGCGTACATCGTGAACGTCGAGACAGCGGAGGTGCTTTTCTAAGACTTATTCAGAATTGAAAAATCAGGAGCGTCCTTGAAAGCCGTGAGGAGATCGCGGTTATCAAGGACGCTCCTGCACTATGAAAGGAGAACAAATGAGCGCAAAAGGCAAAAAGGTCATATACAACGGCAACATGCACGACAGCTGTCCGGAATTTTACCCGCCAGAGGGCACAGTAGGCAGGGTGGTTATAGAAGAAATCTGCACTTACCGCGTCGAGTGGCCAAAGGGCACGACATCCGACAGCGACTACTGGTGGGCGAGGAAAGAGGACTGCGCAATTATAAAGGAGGAGAACGAAATGGATACTGAAAGATGCTGCGACGATTGTGGCGAGGAGATCGCAGAAGGCGACGAGTTCTACGAAACTGCTGACGGCAGGATAATCTGCGAAAGCTGCTATGAAGATAGCTACTTCACCTGCGAAGACTGCGGTGATATTTACCCGATGGATGACGTAGTAAGCGTAAACAATGGGGAGATATACGTCTGTCAGGATTGTGCAGATAATACAGGCAACTATCATCACTGCGTCAGCTGCGATGAATACTTCACGTCGCGTTCTCGCGGCTACTATGAACTCGCAAATGGTGATTGCGTCTGTGACAGCTGCGCAGACGGCAACGTTGCGGAATGCAATGACTGCGGCGAGTATTTCTGGATCGACGATATGGAAGAGGACGAAGACTGTTGGGGCGATACGATTTACTTCTGCCCGAACTGTGCAAGAGGGAGGAAAAAGAAAATCCACGATTACAGTTACAAACCTGCGCCGAAATACAAGGTACATAACCACGATGAGTTCTGGACGGATGATTCCATAAAAGAGCTTCTCTTCGGCGTTGAGCTTGAGATTGACAAGGGCAATGACCCGGAGGGCGTTGCAGAGGAGATAACCGAAGCTCACGACGATATCTACTGCAAGCATGACGGCAGTCTTGACTACGGCGTCGAGATCGTCTCCCATCCCTGCACTTTAGAATATCACCTCAAAGACCTCGGTTGGGATGATATCTGCGGCATTGCACTAAGCAATAACTTCAAGAGCCACGAAGCGCGCACCTGCGGGCTGCACGTCCATGTTGGGCGCAGACAGCTCAGCGAGAACATTTCAGAGCAGAACGATAATATCGCCAAGATCATCATCCTTGTCGACAGGCATTGGGATAACATCGTGAAGTTCACGCGCCGTACAGAGTCGCAGCTTTCACGTTGGGCTGAAAGGCCAGAGATCATCAACAGAGTAAAATCGCTCAGTGACGGTGTCATCGGGCGCAAAGTAATGAATACGATCGATAATTGTGGGCGTTATCAGGCGGTCAACCTTCAGAACAGAAACACGATAGAGTTCCGCATATACAACGGAACGCTGAAGGTGTCGACGCTTTATGCAACCTTGCAGTTCACGTCGAACGTCTGCAAATACGCCATGACACACAGCTTCGACGACTGCTTCGCTTCACAGTGGAAGGATGTTGCGGAATACGAAACATACCCGGAACTCGCAGAGTATCTCGTGTCGAGAAACCTTGACGACGTGCCGTACCTTGAGCCGATAGCGCGCAATACGGTTGCTGTCTCAGAAAGCGGAGAGATAAAAATCGGCAGCAGCGTTCGCATCGTAAACGCCGATGGCAGTCAGGTAGGTGCGCTGGATCGCCACATAGGCGAAGTGGCTACGGTCATAGCAATCGCAGACGAAGACGATTGCTATGACTTTGCTTTGGAGTTTGATGAAGGCGATTGGGACTTCCATAGCGCCGGCGGTCGTGGGCATTCAGGCCGTTGCTATTGGGTTTACGCAAAGAATATAGAACTTGTAAAAAATGAAGGAGGAGCAGAAACATGTGCATAATAGCAGCAAAACCGGCGGGAGTTAAGATGCCCGCAAGAAACGTGATTGAGAATATGTGGATGCACAACAGTGACGGAGCCGGTATCATGTATACCAACAAAGGCGGCGTTCGCATTGAAAAGGGCTTTATGACCTATGATGCGTTCGCAAAGCATCTGGACGAGCTCTCAAAGAAAATTGATCTGGACAAGATATCCGTTGTGATGCACTTCAGAATCACAACTCACGGCGGCACAAAGCCTGAGAATTGCCACCCATTCCCGGTGACGGATTCTATCGGGATGCTGAAGAAGCTCACGTGCGATACCCGGCTCGGCGTCGCGCATAACGGCGTCATAGACATAGCGCCGCGCAAGGATATTTCGGACACGATGGAGTACATAGCCTCTCAGCTTGCTCCGCTGTATAAGGGAGTCCCAAAGTTCTATGAGAACAAGCATCTGATGCAGATGGTGAGCAACGCCATAGACAGCAAGATGGCATTTCTTCTCCCCAGCGGTAAAATTTATACCATCGGCGATTTCGTGGAGAAAGACGGCATCATGTATTCCAACCACTCATTCGAGTATACGACATCATTCCGCGACTACAAGAGCTATGCGTGGGATGATGAGCGTTGGCTGGCTCTTGAAAGCGGGATGCGTGATTACAGCTACAAGAACCTTATGTGGCTGGATGATACCGCAGGTGACTTCGCCATGGATGAGAAGGGCGAGCTCTGGACTGGCGATTTCGCAGTAGACAGAGACGGCTTCGTCTATGAGTACGACGGCGTAGAGGATGCGATGACGCTGTGCCCCGGATGGCGTGCCTACAATGCCGAAGGCATGACCCTGACATACGACGAAAAATCACAGCTCGCTACACAGGAAATAGTTCTGTCGGAAGCGTAAACTGCGTTTTTACTCACAAAATTACTCACGAATTTCAGAAGTGTAGTGTTTTCAGTGGGCATAGACGAATATTTGGAGGGTTCGAATCCCTCACTCTCCGCCAGAATGCCACCGTAATTTTGATAGAATTACGGTGGACTTTTCCTATGCCCGAAAACCGCTTGAAATCAGGCATTTCGGCTATTTTGGTATATAAGCGACCCCCGCTACAGAGCAATTCTGCGGCGGGGGTCTATGTGTTTTATAAACTGTACCCATAAAAATGGACAGGAAGAAAAAGAAGAATCCAAGAAACAGGACAAAAGCGGTTTCTGAAAAAGATGGCGGTACCCAGAGGTTCGTACAGGCGGCTTTTCGAAAACCCATAAAGCTGGACAGGCTGCAATTTAGAATCCATAAAAATAGACAGCCACCAAAAATACTGTCCCTGTAAACTGGACAAAATAGCTTTTGACACGGGTTCGGATTGAGAATAGAATTATCTTGATCAGAATCGGAGGAAAGCGAATGTCCAACAAAACTTTTACACAGAAGGAAATTGAAGTCCTGAGGACAAGCCCCTATGTTCAAAATGTGTCTCAATCCATGGTGTTCTTTTCAGCATTGTTCAAAGAACAGTTTTGGAAGATGCTATGCGATGGGAAAGCCCCGAGGGACATCGTAATTGCACTCGGTATAGACCCGGATATATTGGGAGATAACCGAATCGCCGGGCTTAAAGCCATCGTAAAGAGAGAGGTCAAAGCCGGCAAGGGCTTTCGGGACTATATAACGTATACCGGAGGAAGCAGCAATTACATGAGTCCTGAGGCAAGAATAAAATACCTTGAGCAGCAGGTAGAGTACAAGGATCAGGAAATAGCGTTTCTAAAAAAATAGTATCTCTGGGCAAAGGGGACAAGGATTCTTGAGAATACCGCCTCACGCCAAGTATGAGATTATATATGAGATGACAAAGCAGAATGGCAATCGGCTGAGTGTTTCGACGCTTTGCGAGATAGCCGGTGTCTCCAGATCAGGTTATTACAACTATCTGTCCACAGAAGATGTTCGTTTAAAACGAGAGGAACAGGACAGAAAAGATTTTCAGAAAATTCTTGAGGCATACAGCTTCCGTGGCTACAACAAAGGGGCACGCAGCATATATATGCGGCTGCTGCATATGTCGAGATACCGAAGATAGGCGTAAATCTGCCCATCTACCACAGCACAGGGGATGACAGCCTTGACCGGGGCGTTGGGCATCTGCTCGGCAGCTCTCTGCCGGTCGGCGGAGAAACTTCTCATGCAGTGTTAACAGCGCACTCCGGGCTTGCCGGACAACGGCTGTTCTCGGATTTAGACAAGCTGGAGTGCGGCGATACGTTCTATGTCCACACGCTTGATGAGACTATGGCGTACATGGTGCTCGAGATAAACACTGTGCTCCCGGAGGACACTTCCAAGCTCGTGATCCTGCCGGAGCATGATGTGTGTACATTGGTGACATGCACGCCATACGGAGTCAACACTCACCGCCTCATGGTACGCGGGACTAGAATACGAAACGACCAAGCAGAGTATGTAGAAAATCTGAAAGCCGAACGTGACGAGCGCGAGGGCGTCACGCAGTCCACTTGGCAGCAGGAATATTTCAAGGGTATAGGGCTCGGTGCTATCTGCATAGCTGCCATCGGGATAGTCTATGAGATAAACCGCATACGTCCACGGCGGAGAAAGCGAGGTCTGCATGAAAAAGGCTAAGCTAGTTCTTCTTATTCTTATGGTGCTCCTCGCAATTGCTGGACTTGTTGTTACTTTCAAACCGCTCATGATCGAAGAAAACGGAAGGACTCTTTTAATTGCACCGCATGCACAGAAAGACTTTAAATCACATGAGGTACCGGATCCTGTATATGCGGGCTCGTCATCATTAGAGATTAACAGTCTGCGGCTCTGCTCACTTGTTGCAAAACTGCATGGGTGGGACAGAGAAAGGTCATACCGGGTCCCGGGCAAATACAGTACAGAACACAATGTTGTAATTTTCAGGCTTTATGAAGCAGAGACAATTGAACGTGTAGTGTCCAGTTAATACACTAATACGGCACAAAAATCTGAGATTTTGGGGCGATTTGTAATAATTGTAGGGCAGATATGAGTTGATCAAAAGCAAAAGACTGCAATTAAATAGAGCGGTATGAGGTGTGCCTCATGGTGCGCAGCTCCTGAACTTGCTAAAATCATACGAAGAAATTAGCAGCACAGGAGTCTAAAACCGTGAGAGAAGAATATACAAAGATACTAAAGAGCCTCTTTTGCGAAAGCCTTTCTGCATGTCAGGAAGACCAGCAGCTTACGTTGGATAAAATGGCAGATCGTTTGGAAATGTCGACCCGAAGCTATGCAGATTTGAAAAGCGGTAATAACGGATGTAGCGGACTAACATTAGCGTTGTTCCTGATCTATGTGTGCCCGGATGCATCTGAATTTCTAAGGAAGCTCCGTGATGCGCTTGAAGCCAGCGGCAACAAAGCCGCATAGGTTTTCTACACTTACTGCATATAGCTATCGGGTTCCGATGAGAGTGAGAAAGATACTCGAACTTACAAGTGGCAGCACCTTCCCGATTTGTCCAAGATGCCATTGCACGTTAGATAGAGACTACCAGCGGTTTTGCGATCGCTGCGGTCAACATCTTTCATGGCAGCTTTATAATTTTGCTGCCGTTGTAAAATGGACACCAAAGTCAAACAACAGGTAAACTTTTAGGTGAATATATATAATTAATATAAATTTGATGTGTAGTTTGATTTTAAATGATGAAACAAAGAAGAGCAGGTTCAGGGCTATGAACTATATGAGTTTTTGATAATGTACAATAAGTTGCGCAAATTGAAAAGAGCAAAAAAGAAGACATAGCTTGCAGGCTCTGGTAGAATGAAGTTGCGAGACACCATTCTGAAAGGAGACAGCAAACTATGTCCGAGAAAATTGTACAGCTTAATGAGGAAAGTATCAAGGGGCAGCTCAAGGAATTGGTCCGCGGCAGCGTGGAGGAAACCCTGAACGAGCTGCTGGAAAAGGAGGCGGAGTCGCTGACGCAGGCGGCCCGCTATGAGCGCAGCGAGGCCCGTCAGGGCTACCGCAGCG
>ERZ827423.1600-NODE-1600-length-21367-cov-3.158971_pt1 | contig 21367 bp, 16 predicted proteins | sample MGYA00519775_ERZ827423 | MGnify/ENA primary metagenome ERZ827423 (study PRJEB31778, sample SAMEA3449296) | human gut metagenome | biome: human gut; feature: human-associated habitat; material: faeces | place: United Kingdom | collected 2010/2012 ...
AAAAATACCCCACAAGGTCCGAAAAAAAACGCCGGCAATGTGCCGACGTCTTTGAAAAGAAAGGATTGTCTATGTTATCGCCCGTTATTCATTCAGCCGGGTTGACTTATCCGCGCCAATTGCTCGAAATAGTCTGGAAAAGTTTTAGCGGTACATTTTGGATCAAGAATCGTCACAGGCGTATCTGATAATGCGACCAGCGAGAAACACATCGCCATCCGGTGATCATTATAAGTGGCGATCTCAGCAAATTTCAGTTTTTCCGGTGGCGTAATGCGAATGAAATCATGCCCCTCTTCGACTTCCGCACCGACTTTACGCAGTTCTGTTGCCATCGCAAACAGGCGATCGGACTCTTTAACACGCCAGTTATAGATATTGCGCAGCGTGGTGGTGCCTTTTGCAAATAACGCCGCGGTGGCAATGGTCATCGCCGCATCGGGAATATGGTTCATATCCATATCAATGGCGTTCAGTTCACCACGCGTGCAGGAAATATAATCATCGCCCCAGCAAATGGTCGCGCCCATTTTTTCCAGAACATCAGCAAAGCGAATATCACCCTGCATACTGTTGCGTCCAATGCCGGTCACTTTTACAGTGCCGCCTCTGATTGCTGCTGCTGCCAGGAAATAAGAAGCCGAAGATGCATCGCCTTCAACCAAATAAGTGCCCGGAGACTGGTAAGACTGCCCCCCTTTTACGACAAATTGTTGATAGTGCTGATTTTCAATTTCAACACCAAACGTCTTCATCAGATTGAGGGTGATATCGATATAAGGTTTAGAAACCAGATCGCCTTTAATACGAATCACCGTATCTTCCGGCGCAAGAGGCGCAGTCATTAACAGTGCGGTGAGGAACTGGCTGGAAACGGAGCCATCAACATCAACGTTGCCGCCAGTAAAGCCGCCCTGTAAACGCAATGGCGGATAATTTTCTTGTTCCAGGTAAGTGATCTTCGCCCCGCCCTGGCGCAGCGCATCCACCAGATGACCAATCGGGCGTTCTTTCATTCGCGGTTCACCGGTCAGTACAATATCATTGCTACCCAGGCAAAGTGCTGCCGCCAGCGGACGCATTGCCGTTCCGGCGTTACCGAGGAACAACTCCCGGGCACTTTCTGCGTGTAATGGACCACCGTTACCGATAATTTCGCAACGCGTACGATCGGCTGAAAGCGTATAGCTTACCCCTAACGCTGTTAATGCATTCAGCATATGGCGCACGTCATCGCTATCCAGCAGATTGGTTAATACTGTTTTGCCGTGTGCTAATGCCGCCAGCAATAAAGCGCGGTTAGAAACGCTCTTGGAACCGGGCAGATTAATAGTGCCATCGACACGAGCGATGGGTTGTAACGTTAGGGATTCCATGAACTCAACTCTCTACAACAGAAATAAAAACCCCACAGGCTGGCTGTGGGGATTATGCAAAATTTCGACATTAGCCGTGACGACGTTCGAACTCAACCATGAAGTCTGTCAGTGCTTTAACACCTTCCAGCGGCATGGCGTTATAAATAGACGCACGCATTCCGCCGACCACTCGGTGACCTTTCAGCGCATGTAAGCCCGCAGCGAAAGACTCTTCGAGGAACAATTTATCAAGCGCGCTATCCGCCAACTGGAACGGCACGTTCATCCGCGAACGGTTAGCTTTCGCCACATCATTGCGGTAGAAATCGCTGTTATCAATCACCCCATACAGCAGTTCTGCTTTTTGCTGATTGATCTTATCCATTGCAGCCACACCGCCGTTCGCTTTCAGCCATTTGAAGACCAGGCCAGATAAGTACCAGGCAAATGTCGGCGGCGTGTTGAACATGGAATCGTTATCGTTGAGGATGGAGTAATCCAGAATCGATGGGCAGGCGATATTCGCTTTGCCCAGCAAATCTTCACGAACGATGACGATTGTCAGGCCAGCCGGGCCGATATTTTTCTGCGCGCCAGCGTAAATTACACCATAACGGCTGACATCAATCGGACGGGAAAGAATGGTTGAAGAGAAGTCAGCGGCGACCACCACGTCTTTACCGAAGTCTGGTGTTTCATCGATAGCGATACCGTCAATGGTTTCGTTCGGGCAGTAATGCATATAAGCAGCATTATCAGAGAGTTGCCATTCACTCATTGGCTTAACTGCGCGAAGACCATCAACGGTCACTTTCGCATCAAACACATTTGGTGTGCAGTATTTTTTCGCTTCTTTGATAGCACTTGCTGCCCAGTAACCCGCATCAACATAATCTGCAGTGGTTTTATCACCAAGAATATTCAGCGGTACAGCAGCAAATTGACCGCGACCACCGCCATGGCAGAACAATACCTTGTAGTTGGAGGGGACGTTAAGAAGATCGCGAAAATCCTTCTCGGCTTCCTCTGCAACCTGAATGAACTCTTTGCCACGGTGACTCACTTCCATCACCGACGTACCAAGACCGTTCCAGTCGCGCAGTTCCTGTTGAGCCTGTTTAAGCACCTCTGCCGGTAGCATTGCCGGACCAGAACTAAAATTGAAGATTTGAGCCATTTCCCCTCACCACGTTGCGTTGCCATTAACCCGCGGTCAATCAATTGCGACCACAGGCAATACATTATTCCTGTGGCTATCGGTTTTATCATTCAGTGACACGCATCGCAATGAGTAAAACCGTTGAGGGCAAAAATGAGGCACGCGTCACACAAAAGAATCTCTCGGATTATTTTCAAAAAACCGATGTTTTGGCTGTCAGGTCACCCGTTTAGCCCGACTTGCCTTCGTCCATTCTGGATTTGCACAGCGCGGACATAATTGTTTTTCCCCCGCGTTCATATGAATGATTTCACTGCAACGGATGCAGGCATAGTCCGCCGACTCCGGCACCACTTTGTAACGCTGAGTACAGTCACTGGGTAAAATAAGTAACCCCGGTTTCACCTTGTCATCTTCAAAGAAATAAACACTGATTTGCCCGTTGGTTTCGAGAATCGCCAGACGTACCTGCCCCAACTGCTCTACACCGCGCAATCGTAGCTCCATAAAGAACTCAAATTCCGTCATGTTGGAGTTATTGAGTTTCGACCAGGCCAGCTCGCCATCTTCAATAATGACAACCGGCTTGCCTTCCAGAAGATCTTCCAGTTTTTCACTGTGCGCCATCAACCACATTACCAGGCGGTATAACAACGCCAGAGTAATAAAGACGATAAGTACCGGGACCATCGGCACATCATCATAAAACCCCACATCTCCCGCCGCTGAACCCAGTGTCAGAATGATTAACACTTCAAACAGCGACATCTGCCGCACACCGCGTCTTCCGGTCATTTTGAGGAACAAAAAAACCAGTACAAAGGTATAAAGACTACGTAGTGCAACTTCGCCAAGGAAATCAAAAGGCACTTTATCAAATGCCATACGGTGGAGATCGAACGCCTTCATTTTTATGCTCTTATCGTGGTTTATCCGCTAAAAGCATAGCCAACAGTTCATCGGCATGGCGGCGGTAATAGCGCCTTTGAGATAAAACCCGTATTATTGTGCGCTTTCCGTACGACTAAAGTGATTTTCATGACGCAAACATTTATCCCCGGCAAAGATGCCGCTCTGGAAGATTCCATCGCACGCTTCCAGCAAAAACTTTCAGACCTCGGTTTTCAGATTGAAGAGGCCTCCTGGCTGAATCCGGTGCCTAACGTCTGGTCTGTACATATTCGCGACAAAGAGTGCGCACTGTGTTTTACCAACGGTAAAGGCGCAACCAAAAAAGCGGCGCTGGCTTCTGCCCTCGGTGAATATTTCGAGCGTCTCTCAACCAACTACTTTTTTGCGGACTTCTGGCTGGGCGAAACCATCGCCAACGGCCCATTCGTGCATTATCCCAACGAAAAATGGTTCCCACTGACCGAAAATGACGATGTACCAGAAGGGCTGCTCGATGACCGTCTGCGCGCATTTTACGATCCGGAGAATGAACTGACCGGTAGTATGCTGATTGACCTGCAATCCGGTAACGAAGATCGTGGTATTTGCGGTCTACCGTTTACGCGCCAGTCCGACAATCAGACCATTTATATTCCGATGAATATCATTGGTAACTTGTACGTTTCTAACGGTATGTCTGCTGGCAATACCCGTAACGAAGCACGCGTTCAGGGGTTGTCCGAAGTTTTCGAACGTTACGTGAAAAACCGCATTATTGCTGAAAGCATCAGCTTGCCGGAAATCCCGGCAGACGTGCTGGCACGTTATCCAGCAGTAGTTGAAGCGATCGAAACGCTGGAAGCGGAAGGTTTCCCGATCTTCGCTTATGACGGTTCGCTTGGCGGCCAGTATCCGGTGATTTGCGTGGTACTGTTCAATCCTGCTAACGGTACCTGCTTTGCCTCATTCGGTGCGCATCCTGATTTTGGCGTTGCACTGGAACGTACCGTGACCGAGCTGCTGCAAGGTCGTGGCCTGAAAGATCTGGATGTGTTTACTCCACCAACCTTCGATGATGAAGAAGTCGCTGAACATACCAACCTCGAAACGCACTTTATCGATTCCAGCGGTTTAATCTCCTGGGACCTGTTCAAGCAGGATGCCGATTATCCGTTTGTTGACTGGAGCTTCTCCGGCACCACGGAAGAAGAGTTCGCCACGCTGATGGCTATCTTCAAAAAGGAAGATAAAGAAGTTTATATTGCCGATTACGAGCATCTGGGTGTCTACGCTTGCCGTATTATCGTGCCTGGCATGTCCGATATTTATCCGGCTGAAGATCTGTGGCTGGCGAATAACAGTATGGGCAGCCATTTACGTGAAACGATTCTTTCGCTACCAGGTAGCGAGTGGGAAAAGGAAGATTACCTGAACCTCATCGAGCAACTGGATGAAGAAGGTTTTGATGACTTTACCCGCGTGCGTGAACTGTTGGGTCTGGCGACCGGGTCGGATAACGGCTGGTACACTCTGCGTATCGGTGAATTAAAAGCCATGCTGGCGCTGGCTGGTGGCGATCTGGAACAGGCTCTGGTCTGGACCGAATGGACGATGGAGTTTAACTCATCAGTATTCAGCCCGGAACGCGCCAATTATTATCGCTGCCTGCAAACGTTGTTATTACTGGCGCAGGAAGAAGATCGCCAGCCGCTGCAATATCTGAATGCGTTTGTTCGCATGTACGGCGCAGATGCCGTGGAAGCCGCCAGTGCGGCAATGAGCGGCGAAGCGGCGTTTTATGGCTTGCAACCAGTAGATAGCGATCTGCACGCGTTTGCTGCACATCAGTCGTTGTTGAAGGCCTACGAAAAGCTGCAACGCGCCAAAGCAGCATTCTGGGCAAAATAAAATCAAATAGCCTACGCAATGTAGGCTTAATGATTCGTCTGAGTTATATTACGGGGCGTTTTTTTAATGCCCCGCTTCACATATATTTGCATTAATAAAATAATTGTAATTATAAGGTTAAATATCGGTAATTTGTATTTAATAAATACGATCGATATTGTTACTTTATTCGCCAGGTGCTCCCTTTTAATTAACTGTTTTAGCGGAGGATGCGGAAAAAATTCAACTCATTTGTTAATTTTTAAAATTTATTTTTATTTGGATAATCAAATATTTACTCCGTATTTGCATAAAAACCATGCGAGTTACGGGCCTATAAGCCAGGCGAGATATGATCTATATCAATTTCTCATCTATAATGCTTTGTTAGTATCTCGTCGCCGACTTAATAAAGAGAGAGTTAGTGTGAAAGCTGACAACCCTTTTGATCTTTTACTTCCTGCTGCAATGGCCAAAGTGGCCGAAGAGGCAGGTGTCTATAAAGCAACGAAACATCCGCTTAAGACTTTCTATCTGGCGATTACCGCCGGTGTTTTCATCTCAATCGCATTCGTCTTCTATATCACAGCAACCACTGGCACAGGTACAATGCCCTTCGGCATGGCAAAACTGGTTGGCGGCATTTGCTTCTCTCTGGGGTTGATTCTTTGTGTTGTCTGCGGAGCCGATCTCTTTACTTCCACAGTGTTGATTGTTGTTGCCAAGGCGAGTGGGCGCATCACCTGGGGTCAGTTGGCGAAAAACTGGCTAAATGTTTATTTTGGCAACCTGGTCGGCGCACTGCTGTTTGTACTTTTAATGTGGCTTTCCGGCGAGTATATGACCGCAAATGGTCAATGGGGACTAAACGTCCTACAAACCGCCGACCACAAAGTGCACCATACTTTTATTGAGGCCGTCTGTCTTGGTATCCTGGCAAACCTGATGGTATGTCTGGCAGTATGGATGAGTTATTCTGGCCGCAGCCTGATGGACAAAGCGTTCATTATGGTGCTGCCGGTCGCGATGTTTGTTGCCAGCGGTTTTGAGCACAGTATCGCAAACATGTTTATGATCCCGATGGGTATTGTAATCCGCGACTTCGCATCTCCGGAATTCTGGACCGCTGTCGGTTCTGCACCGGAAAATTTTTCTCACCTGACCGTGATGAATTTCATCACTGATAACCTGATTCCGGTTACGATCGGTAATATTATCGGCGGTGGTTTGTTGGTTGGGTTGACATACTGGGTCATTTACCTGCGTGAAAACGATCACCATTAATGGTTGTCGAAGTACGCAGTAAATAAAAAATCCACTTAAGAAGGTAGGTGTTACATGTCCGAGCTTAATGAAAAGTTAGCCACAGCCTGGGAAGGTTTTACCAAAGGTGACTGGCAGAATGAAGTAAACGTCCGTGACTTCATTCAGAAAAACTACACTCCGTACGAGGGTGACGAGTCCTTCCTGGCTGGCGCTACTGAAGCGACCACCACCCTGTGGGACAAAGTAATGGAAGGCGTTAAACTGGAAAACCGCACTCACGCGCCAGTTGACTTTGACACCGCTGTTGCTTCCACCATCACCTCTCACGACGCTGGTTACATCAACAAGCAGCTTGAGAAAATCGTTGGTCTGCAGACTGAAGCTCCGCTGAAACGTGCTCTTATCCCGTTCGGTGGTATCAAAATGATCGAAGGTTCCTGCAAAGCGTACAACCGCGAACTGGACCCGATGATCAAAAAAATCTTCACTGAATACCGTAAAACTCACAACCAGGGCGTGTTCGACGTTTACACTCCGGACATCCTGCGTTGCCGTAAATCCGGTGTTCTGACCGGTCTGCCAGATGCTTATGGCCGTGGTCGTATCATCGGTGACTACCGTCGCGTTGCGCTGTACGGTATCGACTACCTGATGAAAGACAAACTTGCACAGTTCACCTCTCTGCAGGCTGATCTGGAAAACGGCGTAAACCTGGAACAGACTATCCGTCTGCGCGAAGAAATCGCTGAACAGCACCGCGCTCTGGGTCAGATGAAAGAAATGGCTGCGAAATACGGCTACGACATCTCTGGTCCGGCTACCAACGCTCAGGAAGCTATCCAGTGGACTTACTTCGGCTACCTGGCTGCTGTTAAGTCTCAGAACGGTGCTGCAATGTCCTTCGGTCGTACCTCCACCTTCCTGGATGTGTACATCGAACGTGACCTGAAAGCTGGCAAGATCACCGAACAAGAAGCGCAGGAAATGGTTGACCACCTGGTCATGAAACTGCGTATGGTTCGCTTCCTGCGTACTCCGGAATACGATGAACTGTTCTCTGGCGACCCGATCTGGGCAACCGAATCTATCGGTGGTATGGGCCTCGACGGTCGTACCCTGGTTACCAAAAACAGCTTCCGTTTCCTGAACACCCTGTACACCATGGGTCCGTCTCCGGAACCGAACATGACCATTCTGTGGTCTGAAAAACTGCCGCTGAACTTCAAGAAATTCGCCGCTAAAGTGTCCATCGACACCTCTTCTCTGCAGTATGAGAACGATGACCTGATGCGTCCGGACTTCAACAACGATGACTACGCTATTGCTTGCTGCGTAAGCCCGATGATCGTTGGTAAACAAATGCAATTCTTCGGTGCGCGTGCAAACCTGGCGAAAACCATGCTGTACGCAATCAACGGCGGCGTTGACGAAAAACTGAAAATGCAGGTTGGTCCGAAGTCTGAACCGATCAAAGGCGATGTCCTGAACTATGATGAAGTGATGGAGCGCATGGATCACTTCATGGACTGGCTGGCTAAACAGTACATCACTGCACTGAACATCATCCACTACATGCACGACAAGTACAGCTACGAAGCCTCTCTGATGGCGCTGCACGACCGTGACGTTATCCGCACCATGGCGTGTGGTATCGCTGGTCTGTCCGTTGCTGCTGACTCCCTGTCTGCAATCAAATATGCGAAAGTTAAACCGATTCGTGACGAAGACGGTCTGGCTATCGACTTCGAAATCGAAGGCGAATACCCGCAGTTTGGTAACAACGATCCGCGTGTAGATGACCTGGCTGTTGACCTGGTAGAACGTTTCATGAAGAAAATTCAGAAACTGCACACCTACCGTGACGCTATCCCGACTCAGTCTGTTCTGACCATCACTTCTAACGTTGTGTATGGTAAGAAAACTGGTAACACCCCAGACGGTCGTCGTGCTGGCGCGCCGTTCGGACCGGGTGCTAACCCGATGCACGGTCGTGACCAGAAAGGTGCTGTAGCGTCTCTGACTTCCGTTGCTAAACTGCCGTTTGCTTACGCTAAAGATGGTATCTCCTACACCTTCTCTATCGTTCCGAACGCACTGGGTAAAGACGACGAAGTTCGTAAGACCAACCTGGCTGGTCTGATGGATGGTTACTTCCACCACGAAGCATCCATCGAAGGTGGTCAGCACCTGAACGTTAACGTGATGAACCGTGAAATGCTGCTCGACGCGATGGAAAACCCGGAAAAATATCCGCAGCTGACCATCCGTGTATCTGGCTACGCAGTACGTTTCAACTCGCTGACTAAAGAACAGCAGCAGGACGTTATTACTCGTACCTTCACTCAATCTATGTAATTAGATTTGACTGAAATCGTACAGTAAAAAGCGTACAATAAAGGCTCCACGAAAGTGGGGCCTTTTTTAGCACGAGAGCCTTTTTTGTCAGCTATCTATACTTTAAGGTGACTGCCAAAACAGACTCGACGTAGCCTTCGAGCTGCGCACCAACACGGCCTCAGATGGGCCACATCTGGAGAAACACCGCAATGTCAGTTATTGGTCGCATTCACTCCTTTGAATCCTGTGGAACCGTAGACGGCCCGGGTATTCGCTTTATCACCTTTTTCCAGGGCTGCCTGATGCGCTGCCTGTATTGTCATAACCGCGACACCTGGGATACGCATGGCGGTAAAGAAGTTACCGTTGAAGATTTGATGAAGGAAGTGGTGACCTATCGCCACTTTATGAACGCTTCCGGCGGCGGCGTTACCGCATCCGGCGGTGAGGCAATCCTACAAGCTGAGTTTGTTCGTGACTGGTTCCGCGCCTGCAAAAAAGAAGGCATTCATACCTGTCTGGACACCAACGGTTTTGTTCGTCGTTACGATCCGGTGATTGATGAACTGCTGGAAGTAACCGACCTGGTAATGCTCGATCTCAAACAGATGAACGACGAGATCCACCAAAATCTGGTTGGAGTTTCCAACCACCGCACGCTGGAGTTCGCTAAATATCTGGCGAACAAAAATGTGAAGGTGTGGATCCGCTATGTTGTTGTCCCAGGCTGGTCTGACGATGACGATTCAGCGCATCGCCTTGGTGAATTTACCCGTGATATGGGCAACGTTGAGAAAATCGAGCTCCTCCCCTACCACGAACTGGGCAAACACAAATGGGTGGCAATGGGTGAAGAATACAAACTCGATGGTGTTAAACCACCGAAGAAAGAGACCATGGAACGCGTGAAAGGCATTCTTGAGCAGTACGGTCATAAGGTCATGTTCTAATTTCCCCGTAAAGCGGCAACTTTATTAAGTTGCCGCTTTTTTGTGCACAGAAAAGCAGAGTGTGAAACAGTAAGTTCACACTCTGCTTGAATTCATTTACACGTGAGCCACGGGTTTCGGCGTATGACCGGCGTTACGAAGCAGCATCAGCAAATAGATAAACGATACGCTGGCGATCATGATAAATAATAAATTATCGGAGAAATTCTGCATTAGCATAGCGGTAAATGACGGGCCAAGCAGGCTTCCCACGGTATAGCTCAACAGTAAGGCCTGGTTCATCGCTACCAGTTGATGATGTTCAACTTTCTCACAAGCCCAGGCCATCGCCACCGGATATAGCGTAAAGCCAGCGGCACCGAGGATGAATAACGCTGGGGCCATCGCCGCCTGGCTAAGCATCGCAATACTGCCGAGAATGACGACAAAGACCTGAACACGCAACACCAGCAGTCGACCAAACTTATCCGCCAGACGTCCAATCGGCCATTGCCCGAGGATACCCGCACTGACCAGTACCGCCATCCAGAAACCAATGCTGGCATTGCTCACCCCTTTGTGATTGAGGTACAGCGGCATCAGGCCATATAGAGATCCCAGCACGATTCCTGAGATAATGCAGCCATTCACGCCAAGCCGCGCCTGACGGAGTTTTAGCATTGACGTAATTGACGTCGAATCATGGTTTTCAGCCTGCTGATTCAGGACATGCGTAAACAACAGCGGTAAGATTCCTGCCAACGTCAAACCTGTAACCCACGGCAATACACTCATCAACTCGGTTGAGACTTTGCTGACCAGTAACTGGCCTAAAAACGTTCCGACGTAATAAACCATCATATACGCAGCAAGCAACCGCCCGCGGTTACGCGACGTCCCACTGCACATCAGCGCACTCTCAACAACCACCCAAATCATGGCACAGCCGATGCCCGCGACAAAACGCCACGCCAACCAACTCCAGAATCCAATCATCAGGCCAAGGCCGGCACAGCCAGCGGCAAAAATGAAGGAGGCCAGATAATAGCTACGGTTAAAGCCAATGCGTTTAATGACATACCCTGTCAGCAATGTACCGACAAGGTTGCCGGTAAAATAGGATGAGCTGACAACGCCTACCTGCCATGTAGACATGTGTTCCTGGGCGAGCCAAAGCGGCACGAGTGTATTTAACACCGCAATCGCCAGAGTCAACAAAAGCAGGCCAGACAGCAAAAGCATGACAGGCCGGGTATACGTGGACATGAATTAAAACCGTGAGGAAGTTCAAATTTCATGCGCATCATGCCACCGCCAAAAACATTGTCAATGGGTGAAAATACGCGCATATCGCAGCGGCGGTATTATCGATTTATATTACTCATTCATAACGCTAATGCTGAAGAGACGATTAATCTCATCTGATTGTTTTTATTGATCTAACACAAATTTCATACGCTTCGTTCAGTCGAAAAATTTCATGGTCACAGCAAACTCATATTTCCCGTCTATGCTTTCAGAGCAATGCATCACGTCTGACCGATTTAGACGTACCACTGACTCTCGAAAGGAGAAGAGGATGACCAAACCGTATGTTCGTCTTGATAAAAATGATGCTGCCGTTTTGCTTGTTGATCACCAGGCTGGTTTACTTTCCCTTGTACGGGATATCGAACCCGATAAGTTTAAAAATAACGTGCTGGCGCTGGGTGACCTGGCTAAGTATTTCAACTTACCAACTATTCTTACCACCAGTTTTGAAACCGGTCCTAACGGCCCATTAGTTCCAGAACTGAAAGCACAATTCCCCGATGCACCTTACATTGCTCGCCCGGGAAATATTAACGCCTGGGATAACGAAGATTTTGTAAAAGCTGTCAAAGCGACAGGTAAAAAACAGTTAATTATTGCCGGTGTGGTAACCGAAGTTTGCGTGGCATTCCCGGCGCTTTCAGCCATTGAAGAAGGGTTTGACGTCTTTGTCGTGACTGATGCGTCAGGGACCTTTAATGAAATTACCCGGCATTCGGCATGGGATCGCATGTCGCAAGCTGGTGCGCAATTGATGACATGGTTCGGCGTGGCGTGCGAGCTGCATCGCGACTGGCGTAATGATATTGAAGGACTGGCGACGTTGTTCTCTAACCACATTCCTGATTATCGTAACTTGATGACCAGTTATGACACGTTAACGAAGCAGAAATAAAAGCGAACCGGGGCCGAAACCCCGGTTGTTACTGATTAACTTGCGACAGCCATCCCCACGGTCATATGCAAACCATAGAATACGCCACGACCGATTAATTCCCCTGCCAGAAGCAGAATGAATGATACAGAAAGTAGCGGAACCGCAGGCTGATAACCTTTTAGCTGTGGTGCAATCCACAAGCACAGGGCAACGGCCAAAAGCACAATCCGCCAGGACATCAGCGCACCATAGTCCGGCACCAGCGCTGCGGCCTGCTGCACAGAGCTATGAATAGTCGCCAGCTCTGCGCCCTGCATCACTGACATCACGCCACTCACTACCAGTGCCAGAACAGAAATGGCTGGCAGCAGACGCATCGCCCAGCCATCGACACCAGCCAGACTCAGCAACAGGTAACCCAGTAACGGGCCGCCCATAAACATCGTCAGGAAGAAGCCCATCAGTGTCCAGATGCTGTACCAGGTGGGTACTGTATCGATGCTGTTATACACACGCACCATCATCCAGACAAAGACTACGCCAAGAACCATCGTCACCACCAGCCAAAGCGTACGCAATGCCGGTGAAAGCTTTTTCAGCATTGCCAGCAACCAGCCGATGCCGCCTACAGCAAAAAAGATCGAACCGCTGGCGATTTCGTTACTGAGTGCTGAAGCCCCTACCCGATTGAGCGAGTTAAAAGCGCGCATCGGTGAACCAAGATGAAGCATAGAGGCGATAAAGCCAATGCCCATCAGCACCCATAAACCCAACATGCAGGCGATAACACGCTGCTGGGCTTCTGCTCGCAGGTCGCCTTTGAGCAGCGCCAAAGCCAGAACGATAAAACCACCCGCTACACATTGCCCGAAAACCGTGAAGATCATCAGCGGCCATTCATGCCATCCACTTCCCATCTCACACCTCCTTCGGGTTTGCCAGATAGCCAGTGGTATCCCCGGTTGGGCGGCTATTGGCGTTAGGTTTGATCACAATATTCGGTTTGGTGAAGTGCGCACGCGGCAACGGCGCAACAGCCGCCAGATCGCCGTGTTTTTTACGCAGCTCGTCGATAGGTCCGAAATCCAGCGCCCGTAGCGGGCAAGATTCGACGCAGATCGGTTTTTTACCTTCTGCGACGCGGTCATAGCAACCATCACATTTGGTCATATGACCTTTGGTTGCGTTGTACTGCGGTGCGCCATACGGGCAGGCCATATGGCAGTAACGACAGCCAATACACACATCTTCATCGACAACGACAAAACCATCTTCACGTTTATGCATCGCACCGCTTGGGCAGACTTTGGTACAAGCCGGATCTTCGCAGTGGTTACATGAAATCGACAGATAGTAGGCAAACACGTTCTGGTGCCAGACACCGTTATCTTCCTGCCAGTCGCCACCAGCATATTCATAAATGCGGCGGAAGCTGACTTCTGGCGTCAAATCTTTGTAGTCTTTACAAGCCAGCTCGCAGGTTTTGCAACCGGTGCAACGGCTGGAATCAATAAAAAATCCATACTGGGTTGTCATCGGTTACTCCTTACACCTTTTCAACCTGAACAAGGTTCGTATGTGATGGATTCCCCTTGGCAAGAGGAGACGGACGTTGAGTGGTCAGTACGTTAATACAACCGCCCTTATCGACACGTTTTGTATCCGGGTCATACCAGGCACCTTCACCCAGTGCGACCACACCCGGCATCATTCGTGGCGTCACTTTCGCCTCAATATGAACCTCACCACGATCATTAAAGATCCTGACTTTATCGCCGTTGCTGATACCGCGTTTTTGCGCATCAAGCGGGTTGATCCACATTTCCTGACGGCAAGCTGCTTTCAGCACATCAACGTTGCCGTAAGTTGAGTGAACGCGAGATTTATAGTGGAAACCCGTAAGCTGCAGCGGATACTGTTTGTTCAGCGGATCCTGATAACTTTCAAAGCCCGGCGTATAGATCGGCAGTGGATCGATCACATCACCTTCTGGCAATTCCCAGGTAGCGGCAATGTCAGCCAGCGCCTGTGAATAGATCTCAATTTTGCCCGATGGCGTGGTCAATGGATTAGCCTGCGGATCTTCACGGAAGGCTTTGTAAGCAACGTGATGCCCTTGCGGATCGCGCTTTTTAAAGATCCCCTGCTTACGGAACTCTTCAAACGTTGGCAGTTCAGGAATCGCTTCCCGCGACTGGGCATACAGATGCCGCATCCACTCTTCCTGAGTACGACCTTCAGTAAACTGTTGTTCGACGCCAAGACGTTTTGCCAGTTCGCTGGTCATCTCATAGATAGTCTTACATTCAAAGCGCGGTTTAATGACCTGATCATTGAAAATAACGTAAGACATATTCCCGCAGGATGCATCCAGTGCAAAGTCCATCTGTTCGGAAGCGGTGCAGTCAGGCAGCAAGATGTCAGCATATTTCGCCGATGAGGTCATGTGGCAGTCGATAACCACAATCAGCTCGCACTTCTTATCATCCTGAAGGATTTCATGGGTACGGTTGATTTCAGAATGCTGATTAATCAGGCAGTTACCGGCATAGTTCCAGATCATTTTGATCGGCACATCCAGCTTATCTTTCCCGCGCACACCATCACGCAGCGCCGTCATTTCCGGGCCACGTTCAATGGCATCGGTCCACATAAACATAGAAATGCTGGTCTGGATCGGGTTTTCGAGAGTCGGCATACGGACAAACGGTAAGCTGTATGAACCTCGCGCGCGCCGCTGTTCCCCCCGTTAATACCAACGTTACCGGTCAGAATCGCCAGCATCGAGATAGCACGGGTTGCGATTTCACCGTTAGCATGACGCTGCGGGCCCCATCCCTGGCTGATAAACGCCGGTTTGGTACTGCCGATTTCACGAGCCAGTTTGATGATTTTGTCTGCCGGAACACCGGTGATTTGCGAGGCCCATTCCGGTGTTTTAGCCACGCCATCGGGTCCTTCACCCAGAATATAAGCTTTATAGTGACCATTTTTCGGCGCACTGGCTGGCAGGGTTTTCTCGTCGTAGCCAACGCAATATTTATCGAGGAATTCCTGATCTACCAGGTTTTCGGTGATCATGACATACGCCAGACCGTTAACCAGTGCGGCATCTGTTCCCGGACGAATAGGGATCCACTCATCTTCACGCCCGGCACCGGTGTCGGTATAGCGCGGATCGATGATGATCATGCGAGCATTAGATTTCTGGCGCGCCTGTTCAAGATAGTAAGTCACCCCACCGCCACTCATTCGCGTTTCGCCAGGGTTATTACCAAACAGCACTACCAGTTTACTGTTTTCGATATCCGACGGGCTGTTACCATCTGCCCAGCCGCCGTAGGTATAGTTCAGACCTTCCGCAATTTGCGCGGAGGAGTAGTCGCCATAATGGTTCAGATAACCGCCGCAGCAGTTCATTAGCCGCGCGACCAGGGTATTTCCCGGCGGCCACGAGCGGGTCATGGTGCCGCCCAGCGTACCGGTGCCATAGTTCAGATAGATAGACTCGTTGCCGTACTCTTTGATCAGGCGCTGCATTTTGGTCGCGATGATGTCGTAGGCTTCTTCCCAGCTAATGCGCTCGAATTTGCCTTCACCGCGCGCCCCGACTCGTTTCATCGGATATTTCAGGCGGTCCGGATTGTAGACACGGCGACGCATGGAACGCCCACGCAGACAGGCGCGAACCTGGTGCAGGCCGTCGTAATTGTCATCGCCGGTATTGTCCGTTTCGACATATTTGATTTCACCGTCCACTACGTGCATACGTAGCGGGCAGCGACTACCACAGTTAACTGTACAGGCGCTCCAGATAACCTTTTCGTCTGATTTTGTTGGAATAGCGCTATCGACAGCGTGCGCAATCCGACTAAAAGGTAATGTTAATGCGCTGCTGGCCATTGCCAGGCCGCCGATCGCTGTCGTTTTTACCAAACCACGGCGACTCACCTCAGCAGCCAATACCGCATCAGGGATTTTCGTTTTCATAATGGCTCACTCAAGCTTGCTCACGATTGATTCCAGTAACAAACCGTATTGTGTAATTATTTCTATAGCAGATCGCTATATAGGCTTGTATACATCGAATAATTTGAAAATCAAAGAGATAGGTAGATTTTCACTCGAAAGTAGTATTACTTGTAAGTGAGGAGTAATTATTGTTCGGTATCAAAGGGAGACAAAAAAAGCGCCCGCAGGCGCTTTTTAGATTCAGAAAAATTGGGTATTAGCCAATATATTCCAGTCCGTTCATATACGGACGCAGAACTTCTGGTACTTCAATACGACCATCAGCCTGCTGATAGTTTTCCATTACTGCAACCAGCGTACGACCAACAGCAAGACCAGAACCGTTCAGGGTATGAACCAGACGGGTTTTCTTGTCCGACTTGCTACGGCAACGTGCCTGCATACGACGTGCCTGGAAATCCCAAACGTTGGAGCAGGAAGAGATCTCGCGGTAGGTGTTCTGTGCCGGGATCCATACTTCCAGGTCGTAAGTTTTGCAAGCGCCAAAGCCCATGTCGCCGGTACAAAGGATGATTTTACGGTACGGCAGGCCCAGCAGCTGCAGGACTTTTTCCGCATGACCGGTCATCTCTTCCAGCGCCGCCATTGAGTCTTCCGGGCGCACGATCTGCACCATTTCAACTTTGTCGAACTGGTGCATACGGATCAGACCACGAGTGTCACGACCATATGAACCAGCTTCAGAACGGAAACATGGGGTGTGGGCGGTCATCTTAATTGGCAGATCATCTTCATCGATGATTTCACCGCGTACCAGGTTGGTCAGCGGAACTTCTGCCGTTGGGATCAGCGCATAGTTACTGGTGTCTGCTTCTTCTTCCAGCGGACGAGTATGGAACAGATCGCCAGCAAATTTCGGCAGCTGACCCGTACCGTACAGCGTGTCCTGGTTAACCAGGTACGGAACATAGTTCTCACTGTAGCCATGCTGTTCGGTATGCAGATCCAGCATAAACTGCGACAGTGCGCGGTGCATGCGAGCAATCTGCCCTTTCATTACCACAAAGCGGGAACCAGTCAACTTAACTGCGGCTGCAAAGTCGAGGCCAGAGTGCATTTCACCCAGCGTCACATGGTCACGAACTTCAAAGTCAAACTCACGCGGGGTGCCCCAGCGACTGACTTCAACGTTGTCATTTTCGTCTTTACCTACCGGCACTTCATCTGCAGGCAGGTTAGGGATGGTTAGCGCGATATCGCGAATTTCAGCCTGTAAAGCATCCAGCTCGGCTTTTGCTGCATCCAGCTCTTCGCCCAGTTTGTTCACTTCCAGACGTAAAGGCTCGATATCTTCCCCGCGCGCTTTCGCCTGGCCAATGGATTTCGATCGGGAGTTACGCTCCGCTTGCAGGTTTTCCGTTTTGACCTGCAATACTTTACGACGCTCCTCAAGAGCGCCCAGCTTATCTACATCCAGCTTAAAGCCCCGGCGTGCCAGTTTTTCAGCGACTGCGTCTGGCTCATTACGCAGCAGATTGGGATCGAGCATGCTTATCCTGTGCTTATCGAATTAAATGGGAGATGTGGCCACAGCCTGCGACCACAGGGATACATTAACAACATTACCGCAACGATAACATTAACGGTAGCGTTTTATGGGGCTATTTTGATCCTGTTCAGCCAGCCAGGCGAGCTTTTCGCCAATCTTGCCTTCAAGGCCCCTGTTTGTCGGGAAATAATAGCGTGTTTGTGCTATTTCCGGCGGGAAGTAAACCTCACCGGCAGCATAAGCGTTTGCTTCATCATGAGCGTAACGATATTCCTGCCCGTAGCCCATTTCCTTCATTAATTTCGTCGGCGCATTACGCAAATGAACCGGCACGTCATAATCCGGACGTTCGCGAGCATCGGCCAGCGCGGCTTTAAACGCAGTGTAGACAGCGTTGCTTTTTGGCGCACAGGCCAGGTAAACAATCGCCTGAGCAATGGCGCGTTCACCTTCCGCCGGGCCAACGCGAGTAAAGCAATCCCAGGCCGCAATTGCCACCTGCATCGCCCGTGGGTCGGCATTGCCGACATCTTCGGAAGCAATTGCCAGGCAACGACGCGCGACATATAACGGATCGCCACCGGCGGTAATAATTCGCGCATACCAGTAGAGCGCCGCATCGGGTGCGCTACCACGTACCGACTTATGCAGTGCGGAAATCAGATCGTAAAAGCGATCGCCTTTGTTATCAAAGCGGGCGCTACGTTCACCGGCGATTTCGGTCAGTAATTCAGGCTTCAGGACCCGCTTACCGCTATCATCGACTTCGGCCATATCCGCCATCATTTCCAGCGTATTTAACGCCCGGCGCGCGTCGCCATTCACCAGTTCAGCAATGGCGCGTCGTGTTTCATCTGGCAGAACAATATCCTGACCACCATAGCCACGGGTTTTGTCTTCCATCGCCTGAGTTAGTACTTGCTCAATATCCTCTGTACTCAGGGATTTCAACAGATAGACACGGGCACGGGAAAGCAGTGCCGAATTAAGCTCAAACGACGGGTTTTCAGTGGTTGCGCCAATAAAAGTGATGGTGCCGTCTTCAATATGTGGCAGAAATGCATCCTGCTGGCTTTTGTTGAAACGGTGAACTTCGTCAACAAAAAGAATAGTGCGGCGACCTGCATTGCGGTTTTGCCGAGCGCGCTCGATCGCCTCGCGAATCTCTTTCACACCAGAGGTGACGGCAGAAATACGTTCCACATCAGCGTTCGCATAGCGGGCAATCACTTCAGCGAGGGTTGTTTTGCCGGTACCCGGCGGCCCCCAGAGGATCATAGAATGCAGATGCCCGGCTTCGATAGCGCGCGGCAACGGCTTCCCCGCAGCCAGCAAATGTTGCTGGCCGATATACTGTGCTAAATTTTCTGGCCGCATACGCGCGGCCAGAGGTTGAAAAGTATTATCCGAAAAATCGAGCGACAGATTGCTCACTCAGGTGCCTCTACTTACGTTGATCATCTACCGTGACGCCTTGCGGCGGGGTGAAGGTAAATTTCGCTGCATCCACAGCCCCATTTTGCTGGGATTTCAGCTGATAACTGCTGCGCTGATCGTCCTGCTCCACCGCGCTAAACTGATGGATTGTGCCATCACGTCCCACGTTAATGGTGAACTGCTTCAGATTGCCATTGCTGGCTTTCGGCGTCAGAACAAAGTCATCGCCATTCTGTTTGATATTGTACTGCTGCCAGTCGCTGGACTGGTTGCGGGCAATCAGCATAAACGGCGTATTACCGGTGGCATCTTTCAGCCAGGTTGCCGTAGCTTGCTCAACGAACGGGTTATAGAACCACAGTGTTTTACCGTCAGAAACCAGAATGCTTTCATCAGGTTGAGTCATATGCCAGTTGAATAAGTTTGGACGTTTCACCCACAGATCGCCCTGACCTTCCTGCACCGCCGCGCCGCTACCGTCAGTCACTTTCTGTGTGAAGCTGGCGTGGAAGCTGCTGACTTTATCCAGGCGGCTTTTAAGATCGCTTGCGGCATCAGCCCAAACGCTGCTTGCTACTAAGCTTGAGAGTAATGCACAGGTGATGGCAATTTTTTTCATCATTATTCCTCAAATTACGTCACTCCCAATCGGGAGTTCCCTCTACTCTCTATTCCAGGCTAATAATCAGCTTGAGGAAAGAAGAAAATACTGAATTTTCAGTTGATAGAATACCGGATGCGACGCTATCGCGTCTTATCCGGTCTACGTTGCATTAATTAGTCAAATGGCGGTGGGGCCAGCACTTCACGATTACCGTTGTGCCCCTGTTCGCTGACAATCCCCTGCGCTTCCATCTGTTCGATAATACGCGCTGCACGGTTATAACCAATGCGGAACTGACGCTGTACGCCAGAAATTGACGCTTTGCGTTTTTCAGTGACAAACTGCACCGCCTGATCGAACAACGGATCCAGTTCTTCAGCGCCATCGAAACCGCCCACGCCACCTTCGCTTTCACTGTCGGAGGTGATGCCATCAACATACTGTGGGCGACCACGCGCTTTCCAGTCCTGCACCACGGCATGAACTTCCTGATCGCGAACAAAAGCACCATGGACACGTACCGGCAACGTGGAGTTCGGCCCAGAGTAGAGCATATCCCCCATACCCAGCAGTGATTCCGCACCAGCCTGATCAAGAATGGTACGTGAGTCAATCTTACTGGATACGGTAAAGGCGATACGGGTCGGAATATTCGCTTTAATCAGACCAGTAATAACATCAACCGATGGACGCTGCGTTGCCAGTACGAGGTGGATACCCGCGGCACGGGCTTTTTGCGCCAGACGTGCTATCAGCTCTTCCACTTTTTTACCTACCGTCATCATCAGGTCGGCAAATTCGTCCACCAACACCACAATGTATGGTTCTTTTTTCAGCACCGGATGCTGCGCATCCATACTATCACCCGGCTTCCAGTACGGGTCTGGAATCGGACGCATCATGCGATCGGCTTCAGCAATTTTTTCGTTATAACCCGCCAGATTACGCACACCCAGCGCAGACATCAGTTTATAACGACGCTCCATCTCGTTAACACACCAGCGCAGCGCGTTGGCGGCATCTTTCATATCAGTAACAACTTCCGTTAACAGGTGCGGAATGCCTTCATAAACCGAAAGCTCCAGCATTTTCGGGTCGATCATGATGAAACGTACATCTTCTGGCTGTGCTTTATAAAGCATGCTCAGGATCATCGCATTCACCCCGACAGACTTACCGGAACCGGTAGTCCCCGCAACCAACAAGTGCGGCATTTTCGCCAGATCGGCAACCACCGGCTCACCGGCGATATCTTTACCCAGCACCACGGTTAATGGCGACGGATTATCGCGGAATTTGGCGTTATCCAAAACTTCGCGCAGATAAACGGTTTGTCGTTTTTTATTCGGTAACTCCAGACCTACATAGGGTTTGCCAGGAATAACTTCAACGACACGCACCGCCACCGTCGAAAGTGAACGGGCAAGGTCACGTGACAAGTTAGAAATGCGCGCTGCTTTTACGCCCGGTGCCAGGTTCAATTCAAAGCGAGTGATAACTGGCCCCGGAGAGTAATTGACAACATCGGCTTTAATACGGAAATCAGCCAGACGCGCTTCTACCAGGCGCGCCATTTGTTCAAGCGCAAAGGTATCTACCGGCTCCACTTCGCTCGGCGGCGGTGTCAGCAAATCCAGAGAAGGCAGTGGCGTCGTCGGTTTATGCAACGGACGGCTGTCGCCATTACGCATCAACAGCGGATGAAGCAGGGTATCCTGCGGCTGTGGTACAACCGGCTGTTGCGGCTGCTGATACTGCGGCTGCTCATGCCTGTAACACCTGACATCGGC
>ERZ827423.1602-NODE-1602-length-21364-cov-6.194800_pt1 | contig 21364 bp, 18 predicted proteins | sample MGYA00519775_ERZ827423 | MGnify/ENA primary metagenome ERZ827423 (study PRJEB31778, sample SAMEA3449296) | human gut metagenome | biome: human gut; feature: human-associated habitat; material: faeces | place: United Kingdom | collected 2010/2012 ...
ACTATCCTGATGTGTTATCAGAATTTGAAGATAACACAAAGAGAGCTTTTGGAGGAAGAAGACAGTATTGCTTTAACAGCAGAACATATCATAAGTTTAGTGAAAAAATAATAAGAGCTCTTGCAGAGCACTATAAAAATGAAAAAGGAATTGTTGCATGGCAAATAGATAATGAGTTTGGTCATGAAGGAAGCGATATTTGTTTCTGTGATGAATGTAAGAGAGCTTTTAGAGATTATTTAAAAGAGGCTTATAATAATAATATAAATAGACTTAATGAAATTTGGGGAACAGTATTTTGGTCGCAAGAGTACAATGACTTTGATGAAATACCTCTTCCAGCTAAAACTATAACCACTCATAATCCTTCATTACGTATGGAGTGGGAAAGATTTAGAAGTTTAAGTGTTGAAAGATATGCAAAGATGCAAGTGGATTTATTAAAGGAAGTATTAGGTGAAGATTCTGTAGTAATGCATGATTTTTCAGGTGGATATTTTGATAAGAGCTATGATTTTTCAAAAGTTGCAAAATACCTAGATGTAGTTGCATATAATAATTATCCTGTGTGGGGAGGGCAAAGGGAGCCAATTCCTGCACATGAAATTGCTTGTGGCTTAGATTTTATGAGGGGGGCTAAAAGACAAAATTTTTGGATTACAGAAGCTATAATGGGAGCACAAGGACATGATGTTATTGGTTATTTACCAAGACCAAATCAAGCTAAAATGTGGTCTTATCAAGCAATGGCTCATGGATGCAATTCTCTTATGTATTTTAGATATAGAGGCGCAACACAAGGAGCTGAACAATATTGCTATGGAATAATAGATCAGGATAATCAAAAAAGAAGAAAATTTTATGAGGTTCAAGATTTTTTCAATAATATGAAAGAAAATGAAGATGTTATAAATAGTGAAATAAAATCAGAAATAGCAGTAATTTATGATTATGAATCTATGGCTTCATTTAGAATTCAAAAGCAAAGTTTCTTAATGGATTATAAGAATGAAGTATATAGACTTTACAGACCATTCTATAATAAGAATATAAATATTTATATTAAAAAACAATTATTAAGTTGGTACTTTACTTGTTTTAAAAATATTTTTATATAGCTGTGTTCCATCTGTACTTCTTATATTTGATAAATTAATAGTAATTACTCCGAGTTCTAATTTGTTACTTTTAAATTTATCATTATCTTTTATAGGTATTATTCTTATTATTTTTTCTATATCATTTTTAGGTGTAAATGATAAATTAGTGAAATCTTTATTCGGTATAACTTCATAATAATTAACATCATACATTTCTTTTAATTTATTAACATAATTTTCTATTTCAATTCTAGTTCTAAAACCATTATGTGCTACAGGTATGGGAAATTTATCCTCATCCATAAACATAAATAAATCAAGCGGCGTGTCATAATTATTATGATAATCAATTAAGTCATAATAAAATGAGTTTCTTAAATTTAATTTTTTTATTTCTATTTTTGTACCTAACTTTTCTATTTCTATGTCATCAATATATTTAGAAATTAGTTTTTGTTTATTTGTTTTATCTAAATAATTCCAACGAACAAACAAATCAATTATATTTTCAGGGTGAAGATAATCTTCTATTTCTTTTTTATCTTTAATAAGCAATAAATCATCCATAGTAAAGTTTAAATTTTCATATTGTTTGCTATCTTGCTCTTGTTTTTCTAGTACTTGTCTTTTATATTCTATTTGTTTTAATTCATTATCAAATTCATCCAGTTTAACTATACCTTTAATGTATGCTGTTTTAATCCTATCTTTTTCTTTATCTAGTTCTTTTAATTCCTTTTTATAATCTATTTTATTATAATCAAGTTTTGACTTTATAAAAGGCGTATAATAGTCGTTAAATAGGTCATCTATATAAACAAGTGCTAATAGTTCTAAAAGAATCAAATCTTCAATAGAATCTTCTTTTAAATTAATTTTACAATGATTACATTTATAGTAGTAATACTTTTTATTAAGTTTCTTTTTAACACTAGCTTTACCACCAAAATAATTACCACATTTAGAACATTTTAATTTGTTAGTAAAAAGATATGTTGAAGTTCTTTCATAGTGTCTTGCATTTCTTAATTTTTGATATTGACAAGATTCCCATTTATCTTTATTAACTAAAGGTTCAACTACATTTTCATAATATGTTGGATGTTTAGTTCTTTTACCATGAATATAATCACCTTTATATATTTCATTAGATAATATCTTTTGAATAGTAGAATCTCTCCAAGTTTTACCTAAAACATTTTCTTTATTGTAGATGTTTGCTATTTTTTGGTGACTTTTACCTTCTAAATATAAATCAAAAACTCTCACTACAATATCTTTTGTAAGTGGATTGGGAACTAACTTTTTATTTTCTCTTTTATAACCCAGTGTAGTTCTACTTGGCAAGTGTCCTTGTTTAATTGCACCTGCTAATCCGACTTTAGTTCTTTCAGAACATTTTTCTATTTCATTTTGACTTACACTAGTCATAATTCTCATAACCATTCTGCCATTTGAAGTAGTAGTGTTAGATTCATCAGCTAGACAATCGATATCACACTCTAAATCATTAACTATTTTCATTAATTTTTCAATATCATAAACACTTCTAGTAAGTCTATCAAGTTTAAATGCTACAATTACATTAATATTCTTGCTTTTTATATCCTCAAGCATTTCTTGATATGCTGGCCGTTTATCACTTTTAGCACTGATTCCTGCATCTTTATAAACTTTAAATATTTCATATCGTTTAAACTTACAAAACTCTCTTAATCTTTCTTCTTGTTCTCCTAAACTAAAACCTTCACGAGCTTGATCCTCTGTACTGACCCTAATGTAAATACCTGCTATTTTATTTTCTTTATTCATATTTTTTAAATATCTCCTTTCATATGTTTGGCATCTTAAATGAGAAAAGTTAAGTCTAAAATTTTAAAAAATTTAAATATGCTTCTCATATGTTTGGCACTTTAAGCTTGAAAAGTGTAGTCTAAAATATAGATATTTTAAAAGACACCTCTCACTTGTTTGACATTTTAAAGTTAATTTTACGAAGTCTAACATTTAAAAAGATTTTTAATGACTATTTATATAATCTTCTAAATCTTTAAATACTATTTTGTTTTTAAATGTATTTACATAAACATTATCACATTCATCAAACATTAGGTATTTATTATTCTTAATAACTATAATATGTGGCATAACATAAGCAACATTTGTCCCCGTTATATTTTTAATTGAACCATTATTTATAATTGGAGTAGTATTAGTAAATCTTCCAATCATCTCAATTTTTCTTTTTAATTTATCACTTATTTTTAATTCTTTTGTTTCTATATTTAACATATAATCAACTCCTTTACATAACAAAAAAACTAACTATTTCTAGTTAGCATTTATTACTCTCAGAAGTTAATTTCCGAGTTTCCTATCAATCTGGAGCGATAGTTGAGTAATTACACAACTTTTTCTCATATGAGGATGATATATAAATCATCCAACTAAAATGATTATACTATATTTTTTTCTGTTTTTAAACTATCTATTTAAATATTTTATTATTAAATTATTTAAATCTATCCATTCTTCCACATGATAAGTATCTTTTTCATCAATGCTATTATATGGATTTGGAGTTTCAATAGCTTTTACTAAAAAATCTTTCAAATCACTTTCCGGACATTGTTTAATATCTTTTTTTGCTTTTTCCCAACCATAAAATTTATCTAAGTTTTGAATATTAAAATTATATCCAATTCCATATGAACCAGTTGATACACTGATGCAATCTAATATAAATAACATTAAATTATTTTTATTTATTTTTTTCTTTATAAAGGACATATATTTTTCATCATCAAATAATAATATCATATTGTATCTATTATAATATTCATTACTATACATATTTATTTTATTAGTTTTAATATTTTCTAGCAGATTTTCGTACAGGCTATTAATAGCTTCATATCTTGAAGTATTAACTAATTCATCATGCCTATGTTCTGGTTTTAACCAATATGCTATCTCTCTAATAAAATATAAATTTTGATAATCATCTTTTATTTCGTCAATAAATTTTACAAAATCATCATCTGATAACATTAAAATTAAATCAGCTATAATTATTTGAGTTCTACTATTTGCACTCAATTGAAAAAATAGTGGCGAATTATCTATTTTATAATAAGAAAAATACATAACTAATAACAATGGTAAGAGTTTATCTTTATTTATTTTATCTAAATACATTTGAAATGTTTCTAAAGTGTATTTTTCTACCCATCCAGGATATATTCTTTCCATTTTAAAATATTGTTTATATAATTCTTCAGGCTTGAAATTATTATTATTTATAAATGAAATAAAATTATTTATTTCTTCATTTATTTTAATAAATTCATTTTCAGTTTTATTAAAGTATAGGTTAAAGTACTTATTGTTATAAATTCTTTTGTCAAGAACTGAAGCTCTATATTCTTTCTTATTAATATATGTTTGATGTTCTGGAATAAATTCAATTTTTTCTTTTTTGCTATATATATTTTCATCAAAGTATTTTTTAATATTAGGAAATAAATAACATAATATTTTTTTATATTTATTAATTTCATATTTATTTTTTCCAAATAAATCATCAAAATATTTTGTTGTATCAATATTATACTTTTCAGTACTATAAATATATTCATCACCATATACATAGCGATCCTCTGAAATATAATAAGTGCTATTATTATTAATTTCATTCCATAATTCTGGATTTTTCATCGCAATAGTTTCAATAAGCAACATATCAAGACTATTAAGATCTTTCATATTGTTAAAGCTTGCGTTAAATGTTGAATTTATTATTCTTTTAAAGTCACGTAAATCTTTAATGTTTTCCATAATGATTTTAATTAATTCTTCTTGCTCATCATCTTTAACAATTAGTTTTGAGTGACTTAAATAATTACTTAAACATATTTTTATTACATTTTGTAATACGTTTCTATCTAATTTTGGTACAGAAAACTCTAATTGTACTATTTTTTCTAAATATGAATAATCAATATCTAATTTAGATTCAAAATGCTTTTTCATAGCTGATTCATCATAAGATAAAATGTATATGATTCTTTTAAAATCAAATAAATTATGAATTGTTTTTAAAATAAATAGAATTTGCTCACTTGAACATCTTTCAAGATTATCTAAGACTAAAACTATTTTTTTATTATTAGATTCTAAATAGTTATTAATAATTTCTTTAATTCTATCAATATTCGTTGTATTTTCAAGCAAGTAATTAATTGAATATCCAATATTTGTAGTAATTGTTTTTAGATATGTTTTCGTAAATTTATTTATTTCATTTATTCTGAATCCACAATTGGTATTTTTCATTATAGTATCGAAAAAAGCAACTAATAAGGCTTTATTATCACCATATATCCATGGCTCAAAGTCATCTATAAATACTAAATTTTCTTTTTTTAAGTTATCTTTAACATTATTTAAAATTGTTGTTTTACCAGAACCCCAATCTCCCTTTAGAGACATTACAAATTTTGAATTATTATTGCAATTAATAATAGTACTTGTTATTTGATTGATAACTTTATTTCGTTCTAACAAATCATAATTTACTGCTTCATCTCCTATAAGAATAAATTCAGTTTCTTCAGGAATTGTGTTGTCATATAATTGTTTTAAGTCAAAAACATTTGGATTGTTTTTGTTATTGTTTTTTATATTTAATATAGTAATATACAAATATCTAAAAACTAATAATATTCCAATTATAATTAAAAATATATTTGAACATATCTCCTTGTATGGATATATTACAAGAATATTTTTAAACAGATGTAACATGATTTTATAAAGACCAATAGTAGTCAAAACAATCATACTATAAAAATCTATATAATTAACAGATTTTAAGAATAAAAGACTATGTAGTTTAAGCGATAATATTTTTATTAATATAAAAAATGATAGACAAATTATAATTGGTAGTTCTAATTTATTATATGCAAATGTAAATAGATTAAAATAATCGATAGCTATAATCATCAAAAGCAATGCTGCTATTGTTAACAATAAATTAATATACCTATATTGTTTATGAATATTTTTAAAATACATAACATAATCCATAATAACCTCCTAACATAAAACTACTATTCTATAGAATAGTATAAAATTTATTATTACAATTGTATCATAATTTTTAATTATTCGAAAAATTTATCCATAGTTATTCCTAAAACAACTGATATTTTATATAATGTTTCAATTGAACAGCCAACAGCACCCTTTTTGTATTCAAGTCTTCTGATAAAATCATATGATCTACCAACATCTACTGCTAATTGTTCCTGAGTTATGCCAGCAATTTTTCTATATTTTTTTATGTTTTCAGAAATATTGAACATTATATTTTCATTAAAATTAAAATCTCTTTTAAAAGTAGCCATAAATATTTCACCTCTAATATATTGTCCTATTTATGGCTTTTTATGTCCGGGAACAGAAAAGTCCTGTTAGGGTATTCACAGGTCCTGTTTTTTGGTGTATAATGAATTTGAAAGGAGTGACATGAAGTGGTGAAAATGAAAAAGTGTAAGTCTTGTGGAAAAGAAATAGCAAGTAATGCAAAAATCTGTCCTGGCTGTGGTGCTAAGAATAAAAAACCTTTTTATAAAGCAATATGGTTTTGGGTTATTGTTGTTATTGTAATTTTTGCAATTGCTGGTAGCGGAAACGACGAATCTTCTGATGAAAAAACAAAATTTGAAAAAAATAAGGGTACGAAAGTTACAGTTGTTGATATGAGCGGAATGACTGAAGCTGAAAGAGACACATGGTGTAATGACAAAAAAGTTAATTGTATCACAAAAACAGAATATTCTGATTCAGTAGCAAAAGATGGCTTTGTAAGTCAAAGTATAGCTGCTGATAAAGAAATATATGAAGGTGATAAAATTACTATAGTTATTTCATTAGGAAAAGAACCAACTTCTGGTCAAAAAAATGCTTTAAAAAAAGCAGAATCATATTCATCTACAATGCATATGTCAAAAAAAGGAATATACAAACAACTAACATCAGAATATGGTGAAGGATTTACCGCTGAAGAAGCACAATATGCTATTGATAATATGAAAGCAGACTGGAACGCAAATGCATTAGCTAAAGCAAAAAGCTATCAAGACTCAATGAGTATGTCAAAATCAGCAATTTACAAGCAACTTACGTCAGAATATGGTGAAGGATTTACTGCCGAAGAGGCACAATATGCTATTGATCATTTAGATGATTAATAAAAAAAATGGTAATGTTAAATTGCCATTTTTATTTAATTTCTATTAGTTCATCACTAATTTTTTCTTTAACATATTCTAATTTTTTCAATGAATCATTATTTTTTAGTAGTTCCATTTGCTTTTTTGCAATATTATTTAACTTTACCAATCTATCACTTTGAGGAATATTCATTTTGATTAATTCTGCGTTTATATTTTCTAGATTATTTAATATTACTAAATGTAGTAGGTCTGTATAGTCTCTTATATTGCCATTTTCAGCTAATTTTGGATTTTTGTTTCTCCATTCTTTTGCAGTTATACCAAATAAAGCAACATTTAGAACATCTGCTTCTTCTGCATATATGAATTTTTTTTGTTTCTCTGTAAGAGTAGGAACAATAATACTCTTGATAGCATCAGTATGAACTATATAACTGACTTTTGCTAAAACTCTATTAGCATGCCAGTCTATTTTGTTTTGATATGCTTCATTTTTCTTTAATCTTTGAAATTCCTGAATTAAGTATAATTTAAACTCTGGACTTAACCAACTTGCAAATTCAAATGCTATATCACTTCTAGCATATGTTCCACCATTATTACCTGATTTGGAAATCATTCCTACTGCATTTGTTTCTCTAATCCACTTTTGGGGAGATATTTTAAATTTATTACTACCAGCTTCATTTTTAAACGTGTCGAATTCGACACCTTTGAAGTTTTCGTTATTAATACTTTCCCATAAGCCTAAATAAGAAATAACATCTTTATTCCTCATCCAGTTTTGTATCGGATATCTTGGATCGTCCTCATCGGCGTATCGTGCTAAATCGGTTAAAGATATATATTCATTATCATCTATTCTTATTATGTTAATAACCTGATCTTTTACTATCATTTGTGCTTTTACATTATCTTTATTCATGATTCACATCCTTTCTATAATTGAATAAAGTTTTCTTAATTAGTTATTATATCATTTTATAACTCAAAATCATCCTTTTCTTTTATATTATTTTTATTATTTAAAATTTCATCTATAGTGTCATTGCTGATAATTCTATAATCTTGCATATCCTCTAACACTTCTAAGTAAGTTTCTTTCTTACTATCTTTTTTTATCATTCTCTTAAATAGATTTATTAACTTCTTGAAAAAATCTTCTAATTGTTGCAATCTATATTTAAGATTAAAATTATCTTGTTTTAAATCACTAATTAATTCTTCTTGATTTTCTGTTTTAAAAGTGAGATTTTTAACTCGCAGTTCTAGTGCTTTATTATTTTCGGTAAGTACCTTAATTGCTTTTTTATCTTCTTTTATGGTTTGACTTAAACTATTAAGTGAAGAAGAAAGACCATTTATTTTTTTATATTCGTTATTAGTTTTATCAATTTTATCAATATAATTTTCTAATATTTTTTTATTTTCGCTTGATAGAAGGTAAGTATCTTTTTTTAAGGAAGCTTTTTTAAGATTTAATATTTTATCTTTTATATTGATTGTGTCTTTATCAAGTTCAATAGAATTGTTATTAATGATTTCAAGATTCTTTTGACTTTTTTCAATCAAATCTTTAGTGTCTTGATAATTAATCATATCAGATACATGAATATCTTTATTTCTACCTTTTAATTTTTTCTTTAGAGTAGCATCTAAATTATATTCTTTGTTATATTCTTCAATACATAAAATTCTCATTTTATCCTGTAATTCTTTTAGTGAATTTCTTGTAAAAACATCAGTTTTACCAACTTGCATAGACATACCAGTTTTACAATTATATTTTATGGGTACACCAACTATATGAAGATGTGGAGAAGTTTCATCATAATGAATAATAGCACTACAGATTTTAAAGTTTGGAAGTAATAGTTCTAAATCATCAACTTGTTTTATAAAAACATTTGTCATTTTATGCTTATATATCATTGATTTAGTATCCCAGAATTTTTTATTTCCAAGTTCAATTATTATTTGTACTGCTAAATCACTTTTTGAATTATTACTAATTTTTTTGAAATAATCATCTATTTTTCTGTCATCTCTTGTTTGCTTATTGTTATATTCTAATCTTGCTTCTTCAAATTCATTTTTATAAAAATTCAGTACATCATTATATAGTGAAGTAGTTCCTTTTATAACCACAATTTCATCTTGTCTATTATCATATTTTCTATAATTATGTTTATCAGCTGTTGATAATTGCTTGGCATTTTGAATAGAGTTATTACTCATAGAATTAGTTCCACTAACATTATTTTTTGATGTTAATCTTACACTATTTTTCTTATTTTTATCACTTCCAATATGGAAAGAGTAAGAAAGTTCCTCCATTTTATCACCATCCTTTTTTAGGTATATTTTGTTTTGACATAATATATAACCCCCTAGGTATCTTGTCATACTAACAAGATACCAGTGGGCTAAGGTTTAACACCTTAGAATCCGTTTGCTTTATTTCGCAATATTTCAAAACTTTGTAATGAAATAAAACTACATAAAGAATTGATATAAAATACTATCGCCACTTTCATTGAACAAGTTCAACAAAACGTGCCACGTATTTTATTTTTTTATTAATTCAATTTTAATAGGTTTACTAGGAACATCTTTTAAATCTCTTAAAGGTATAAAAGCTGCTTCGGTAGGAATATAGTTAAATAATTTATCTAACTCATCTTTATCTTTAGTTACAACAATGTTATCTTCCTTGATATATATAATTCCGAATCTATATTCTTCCATTTTTATTTCTGGATCCTTTTTATAATAATCTTCTAATGGGAATACTCTTACAATAGCAGAATTATCTTTTATAAAGTTAAAAAAGAAAACTTGATTTTTGACATAGTATGTTGCTTCAGTATAAGATACGTTGTAGAAATTTTTAAGCCTCATAACAATTTCTCCAACTTCTTCTTCAGGTAAGTAATTACTAAACCTTAATTCTCCAACAACGTTTCCAAATACAGCAGGAGTTGGTCTATCAATATAACCTTTATCATATAGTTCGTTGCATGGCTTTGCAATTGATTCTCTAAAGTTAATATTTTTAACAAAGCATTCTTTTCCGACTAATTCAAGTTCAATAGTATCTACATAATTCATAACTAAAATTGCTTTTTCTTCACGAGTTCTTTTATTCCAAGTTTTAATTCTTTCTTGATATTCTTCTGGGTGAAGCTTACTATTTATAAATGCGACATCACGAGATATCAGTATATCTTTTGCTGAATAATTAAATACTTCAAATTTGTCAGCAGTATTTATTTTTTCTTCCAGTGATTTAATTGTATCTTCTATTATTTTTGCCTTTGCTTTATAATCATCAAGAGTAAATGCACCATCTACATAAGCAAGCTTAGCTCTTTCTAATCTTTGTTTTTGTGTATTAATTTCCTTATATATTTTGTCTCTTGGTTCGTCGAAATTTTTAATTACCATTGGAACAAAGAACTGATTAACAATTGAATCATACTCGGTTAGTTGATCAACAACTTCTTTAAAACCTCTTTCAATTTCCGATTCTTTTATATTTAGTTTACAATCCCTACAATAATAATAGAAATATTCATTACCTTTTTTCTTGCATGCCTTTCCACCTAAAATTTTTCCACATTTAGGGCATAGACATTTTTGTAAAAATATATAAGTCAAAGTTCTAGAATATGCTCTTGAGTTATTTCTTTTTTGATGCTGGCATTCTTCCCATAATTCTTTACTAATAATTGGTTCAACAACATTTTCATAATATGTAGGATTTTTAGTTCTTTTCCCATGAATGAAATCTCCTTTATATATTTCATTTTCAATAATATGCAAAATTGTATTATCTCTCCAATTTTCTTTACCTAGAACTTTTTCTTCTTTAAATAAATTAGCAATTTTTTGATATGATAATCCATTATGATACAAATTAAAAATTCTAATAACAATATCTTTAGTTGATTCATCAGGAACAAGCATTTTATCTACATGTTTATAACCAATTGGTGCTTGATGTGGAATGTGTCCTTGTTTTATTGCTCCAGCAAGTCCAACTTTAGTCCTTTCAGAAGTTCTTTCTATTTCATTTTGAGATACACTCATCATAATACGTGAAATCATTCTTCCATTTGAAGTAGTGGTATTAATATCATCATATACAAAATCTAAATAAGCTTCATTTTCTTCCAAAAAACTTAATATATTTTCCCAATCATAAATACTTCTAGTGATTCTATCTTGTTTTAAAGCAATCATTGTATTAATTTTTTTGTTTTTAATATCTTCTTTTAATCTTTCCCATTCAGGTCTATAGTTTCCTTTTTTAGCACTAATACCAGCATCTTCATAATAATCTACTATTTCAAAATTATTTAACTTGCAGTAAGCTTCTAATCGTTCTTTTTGCTCTGGTAAACTAAATCCTTCACGAGCTTGGTCTTCAGTTGATACCCTCATATAAAGACCAGCACGAACTTTAATGTCGTTATTTAATATTCCCATAAACTCAACTCCTTTACAAAAAAAGAGGAGAAAGTAGTATTAGTAAAGTCTAAATACTACTGACTCCTCAAAACGTTAATTATTATAAAATTTTGTTTACATATATATTTTATCATAGATGTACCTCTCTTTCTAGAGAATACTCTTTCATTGGTTATTTATAATATCATTTTTGAAAACAATGTCAATAGCTTACAAACTTTTAATATATTCTTGTAAGTCACTAATATTAATGCGTTTTTGTAAGTTTTCCACATATACATCTTTGTTATGATTAAATGCAAGAAATGTAGTACTTTTAATTATTATTTTGTTTGGCTCGATATAATTAATATTTGTTTTTTCAATTTTACGAATAGAACCGTTAATAAAAGTTGGTTTAACATTACAAAAATCACAAATAAACTGAATCTTTGATTGAAGTTCTTCGTCAATTGGAACTTCTTTTGTAATAATATTTGACATAAATAAAATCCTTTCTTATCTTAAATCTTCATCCCATTCAGTATATGGAACAGGAGCAGCTATTAATTTTTTAGATTCTGAATCGTACTTAATATACTTATTGATTCTTAGTTCAAGTAAAGCATCTTTTATTGTTTCTTTATTATCAGTACAATATTTTTGAATGTCTAATCCAATAATTTCATCATTAAATAAAACAATAGTTAAGAAACCTTTAGCATTTAAAGATAAGTTTTTATCTGTTAAATATTTCATTGTTGACTTGTAAATATTAAATTGTTTCATTATTTTCACCATCCTTTCTTTTTTGGATGGATGATTTATAAACACAAAAAAAATCATTCTTTCGAATGATTCATATATGTAAGTTCGGATTTTCCGAACAGATTCCTCAATGGAGCAAGTGATGGGAATCGAACCCACGTCTCAGCCTTGGCAAGGCCACGTACTAGCCGTTGTACTACACCTGCAAATATACATTTTTTAAAATGCATATTTATAATAACATAATTATTTAATATATTCAAGAATATTATTGATATTTATTTCTAAAATTTCATCTTTATTTCTTCTTTTTAATTCAACGATTCCTTCACTTGCTTTTTTACCAACTAATATTCTATAAGGTATTCCTATTAAATCCATATCATTTAACTTAACACCGAGTCTTTCATTTCTATCATCTAATAGTGGTTCGATATTATTAGATATTAATGTATCATATAAATTATTTGCAACATTCATTTGAGTTTCGTCATTAATATTAACTATTATTATTGAACACAAGAATGGTGCGACTGACATAGGCCATATTATACCTTTTTCATCATGATGCTGTTCAACTATTGCAGATATACATCTACCTACACCTATACCATAAGATCCCATTACTACTGGTTTTATATTATTTTCTTCGTCTAAATATGTAAGACCTAAGCTTTCTGCATATTTTGTTCCTAGTTTAAATGTATTTCCAATTTCTATTCCTTTTTTGAAATATATTTTCCCACCACAAATAGGGCATATATCATTTTCTTCTACATTTACAATATCTGCAATAACATCATATTTAAAATCACTAATATTTGCATTAATATAATGATATCCTTCTTTATTTGCACCTACTACAAAGTTAGTCATGTATTTAACTTCTTCATCAATAACTATTTTAGCATTAGTTAAATTTATTGGGCCGGTGTATCCAGGTACAGCATTAGATTTACTTATTAATTCATCATTTGCAAAGTTAACTTCTTTAGCATTTAATAATTTACATACCTTAGTTTCATTTAAGGTTCTATCTCCTCTAATAAAGAATACTACAAGTTCACCATTAATATTCATAAGAAGTGCTTTTACGCTCTTTTTAATATCTATATTTAGATAAGTGCATACTTCATCAATAGTTTTAGCATCTTTTGTTTCTACTAGTTCTAATTGTTTTTCCTCTTCGCTACTAACTTCTATTTTATGAGTAGATACTTCAAGATTAGAAGAGTAATTACAACTATTACAAAGTACTAAAGTATCTTCACCAATATCAGTTTCTGCTTGGAATTCTTCTGATAAAAGTCCTCCCATAACACCAGTATCAGCTTTAACTATTCTATAATTTATATCCATCCTGTCAAAGCAATTTTTATATGCATCATACATTTTTTTATAAGATACATCTAGTCCTTCTAAATCTTTATCAAATGAATATGCATCTTTCATAACAAATTCCCTTACTCTAATAAGGCCATATCTAGGTCTTGCTTCATCCCTAAATTTAGTCTGAATTTGATATAAAGAGTAGGGCATATCTTTATAAGATTTAATATTTGGAATACTTGCGATTGTGAATAATTCTTCATGGGTTGGTCCTAAAATATATTTTCTGTTGAATCTATCATTTAAAGAAAATACACTACTACCAAAGTTTTCTGTCCTTCCTGTTTTACTATATATTTCTTCTTGAATTAAAGTAGGCATAGATAATTCTAATGCTCCAGTTTTATTCATTTCTTCACGAATAATATTTTCTACATTTTTAAACACTCTATATCCTAAAGGTAAAAACATATAAACACCAGCAGAACTTTTTTTAATCATCCCACTTCTTACAAGTAAATTTCCACTAACTGAATCTTCATCTTTTATATCTTCTCTAATTGTATAAAAATAATTATTTCTTAATTTCATATTCCCACTTCCATTGCCATTATATCACGAAAAAAAGACTATCGCTAGTCTATTTGTTCGCTTATACTATTTTTTATATAATTATCATTAGGTTTAAATACTTTTTCATAGTAATTTGTTTGTAAAATTAAATTAGATATTTTAAATTGGTTATCCACAAGATTATTCATATAATTTATGTATGTTTCATCTATTTTCTTACCATCAATACTAATTACAGAGTTATTCACAGAATTATATTTAATTTTATCTGTTATAAAACTTCTATTTGCAAATACTACTAATCCCTCACTATCTGAAAGTAAGTCTTGACCTATTATAAATCTTGAATCATATTCTATTCCAAATAAATTAAGTAAAGTAGGAAGTACATCAGGATTTGATCCAACTTTAGTAACTGTTACAGCTTTTTCCATTGTATTATTCCATATTATTAAATCTGAATGATATAATTCAAAATCATCATCTCTATTGGTTTCTGATATTTCATTTATTTCTTTATTAGATAGACCATATGGATAATGATCAGGTGTTAATACTATAACAGTATCATCAAGTTTTCCAGAGCTTTCTAATCTATTAATTAAAAGTTCTAAAGCTTTATCAAGTTCAATATTACTTGCTAAATATCCTTTAACTTTATCACTATAATCTAAATCTTTTACAAGATCCCAGTTTTTTTGAACTAATTTATTAGTTTTTGAATAAGTCATGTGCCCACTTAGTGTAATATAGTAAGAGAAGAAAGGTGTATCACTATTCATATAATCATCAGTAGTTATATCAACCATATCTAAATCACTTTCATGAAATGAATTACATGGTAAATCTAATCCATAATAACATGATTTGAAATTTTTATAACCTAGTGAATCAAAATAACTTTTTCTATTATAATAATCCCCGTTATAATTATGATATACATTTATATTATAATCTTTAAAACTGTTAACAAATAGGTAAGGACTATATACATCTTTATTAGCATATAAAGTTAAAGTATCACCTCTACTTGATATTAGTGACCATTCCGTTCTAAACTCACCATCTGCTGTACTTGCTGGATATAATGGAGTATAGTAATTTGTAAAATTAAACCCACTATTTGCAAGTTTATATAATGTAGGAGTTAGATCTTTATCTATTGCAATTGGATCTAATGATTCGGCTAGAAAGAATATAACATTTTTACCTTTAAACATGCCAGTATACTCATTCTTTTTTGTACCATCCATAGTTCTAAAATATTTATGAAGTAAAGAAATTATTTCATCATCTTCATTATCGATTAAATCATCAAAATCAATATCAGTTATATTATAAGAATCTTTTGAATTATTTGAATTTGGTTTTTTATCATCAATTATTATTTCAATTTTTCTTTCATTCATTCCGAATATTGATCTATTTAAGTCTAATGTCATTGTAGTAAGCAATCCAAATTTTTTAGATGATAGTATAGGTGCATGTGTATTAAAATATAAATTATATGATGAATATATTGCTTTTTTATCTAGGTTAATGCATGTAAATGTAACGGATACTAAAAATACATATAAAGCAAGAGATACACTTAAAGTAACAAAACTATTTCTGCTAAAGTCAAATAATTTATTTTTAATAATAAAATATAATACTACAGGTATTAATAAACATATAAAATTATATATATTATCTATAATTGTGGATAATATAGTTCTCCAAAATTCAAATACCTGTCCACCATTAGTCATTGAATAGACTGAAAATACACTATTATATACTTTAAAATATACCATTTGTGCTGCAAATATAAAGAATACTAGTAATAGAGTAATTGTACTTATTTTTTTATTTGCTTTTTCACTAAATAGAGTAGTTATAATATATAAAAGTATACTTACTGGTAAACAAAATATAATCATTTGTATAAAATCACTATCTAAAATATTTTTAAATAGAGTCATTCTATATATACATTCAAATGAAATAACAGTAAAAATCCAAAAGATAATAAGCATTATTTTCTTTTTATTCATATTACCACCTTACTTATTACCAATTACATATGTAATTCGTAAATTATTAATAATTTGTAATAAATTATCTAACACATTATATCACATTTTACAAAACTTGACAAATATTTTAAAAGTAGTATAATAACAGACACTTAAAAAGGAGTGATATTATGGAAAATGAGAGAGTTATAGAAACAAATAAATCTAATACTAAAAGATTAACACCAGAACTTTATCATGAATTACAAACTGAAGTGTCATCTACAGTATCTGATGAAGGAGCAAGAATTATATCATTAGAAGAAGAAATTCGTAGTGGTTATGAATCAAGAAGAATCTTAGAAGAACAAATACAAAGTATTGAAGAAAAAATTAATAGTATTGATAATCATATATCTGTTTGTGAATCTGAAATTAAGGAAAGTCAAAGATCAATAAAAGTAAGTACAGCATTTTTAACTAAATTAAATAGAGCAATGAACAAAGTTATGTCTGCAAATAAAAGTGCACAAGTAGATGCTGAAAGAATGAAAGTTAAAGTTTATAGAAGAAAATAGGGTATCCTATTTTTTTATTTTTTATGACCTAAAAAACCATATTTATTAGTAATTGGATCTTTAAATAATGGAATTTTAATTGGAAAAAATGTAAGAGTTAAATACATTATAAATATTAATATAAATAAAAATAATGATATATAATTAAGTATTCTATGTGTATTATCTATTTTAAGAATTAAATACATAAAATATTCTGAAGATAAAACTGCAATAAAAAATGATGATATATCAATAGCTGGTATATCTTTTTTTAATATACTTTTATACCCATAAAATATAGCCGGAATTACTATAATTACAGTTAAAACACTTACAAATTTTGCAAGAAAGTAATTTGGTCTATCAAGATAAAAAACTAAATCAATAATTGTATATAAAAACATTGGAGTAAGTGCAAGCTTAATATGTTCCCACACACTTTCATTAACCGCACTAAAAATGCCTACAACTTTATTATGTTTACTAATGTCATATGTAAAATGTAATAATACACCAAATATACATACAAATATTGTTTCTAAAATAAGTATCATATAATCACCAATATATTATATAAAAGTAATTTTAAAATATGACTAGGTATAAAAATCTATTTATAACTCATATAATTTATTATGAAAATAAAAATTTTTTTGATAATATCAATGCTTATTAATATATTGTTTTTTATGCATACTTATAGTGTTCACGCGGTTAAAATTAGTAATGAAGAGGCTAAAATAGAAAACAAAAGTGATAAGATGAATGTTATTATTTATTATCCTTTAACTAAATATAAAATTTTAAATATAAATATTAAAAGCAAAATAAATGAATATATTAAAGAATTTAATAAAGGTATAAAACAAAGTGCACTTCCAAATCAATATTACTCACTTATTATTTTATACGATACATATGAATATAAAAATTATATATCTTATATTTTTAGAATAGAAAATTTTATGGGTGGAGCACATCCATCACATCGTATTTATACAGTTGTTTATAATAAAGATACTAATAAAATTATTACTATAGATGATTTAATAAAAGAAAATACAAATACATTAGAAATATTTAAAGAAGAAAGTAGAAATATATTAAAAAATAATAAAAGAATAAGGATAGCATCTATGCTTTATGAAGGAACTACATCAAAAAAAGAAAATTTTAATAATTTTGTATTTAGTGAGTACGGAATAATATTATTTTTTCCACAATACCAAGTTGCTCCTTATAGTGAAGGTGAGTTTAATGTATTAATACCATATGATAAAATTTTAAATACAGAGTAAAAAATTACTTGTATAATTTATTTTCGCATAATCTATTGTGAGGACAAGTAATTTTATGAAAATAATAATTACAAAAAGTGTAAAAATTAGTAATAAAATAATGAAATATTAATGTATAATAAACTTAGAGGAAATGGTATGGAAGAGAAAAAAGAATTAATAAAAAGAGTTGTATATAAATTTATGGAATTATCTAAAACAAAAGATACAAAAGTAAGAGATGATTTTATTAATAAATTATGTTCTTGCAATATAGATGATTCAGTTGATTTAATATTAATTTCTTTAAGTGATTTAGTAAATAAAGATCTATTAAGTACCGAAGATATTATTTCTAATGTAGATTTATTATTAGATTTAAATAGAAATAAATATCACACTATAGATGATTTAATTAATAGATTAAATTATATTAAAAGTATGAATTTAGAGCATCCTAGTATGTCATTAAGGGAAAATCATGAATTAGTAACTTTAATATTTGATAAATTTAATGAACTAATTCAAACTGATTTTGATTGCTTTTATACTGGTGGATTAATGGGATATATTGCAGTTAATCATCCACTTAAAAGATATCATAGTGACCTAGATTTATTTATAAATGAAGAGCAATTATTTGCATTATATGAATTAGTTAAAAATAGTGATGACTTTGAATTTATAAGTAATATGGAACATAAAAGTAAAAACGGGCATGAATATAAAATAACATATCGTAAAACACCAATTACTATAGGATTATTTTTATTTAGTAGACTAACTAACAATGAAATGGTATTAAAGGAATATTATTATGAAAACGATCATGAATTATATGTGGATGAACATCATTTAAAAGAAGAATATACTAATTTAGCATTCCAAGATGATATAAAAGAACATAATAAAACCTTTTATAGAATGCAAACACTAGAAGGTATATATAATGCTAAGAAAAATTCAAGACCAAAAGATAAATATGATGCTAATGTAATAAAACCTTTTATTGATATTAAGATTGATCATAAGTTAGATAATGAAAAAGGTAAAAACTATGATGTTAATCATCAATTAGCAGATGGGTCAGTAGTAGAAAAATTAGAAGAAGTTATTAAAAAAGATAATATCAAAATAAAGTAGATACTAATAAAAAAATAAATTCAAACTAATGACTTTTAATTAGTAAATTGATGTTTTATAAAAGAAGATCAATGTATAAATATTGAAAGATAAATATTATATAAAGGTGATTAACTTGATAGAAGAAGTAAAGAAAGAAGTATATGAATTATTAAATAAAGATAATTCTGGGCATGGAATGAATCATATAAATAGAGTTTTAGAACTATCTTTAAATTTGCAGAAAAAGAAAATGCAAATAAAGACGTAGTAGCGTTAATCGCATTATTACATGATGTTGATGACTATAAATTGTTTGGAGTAGAAACTGCAGAAAATTTAACTAATGCAAAAAGAATTATGTCAAATGCAAATGTAGATAAGAGTATTCAAAAACAAGTATTATCTTCTTTAAAATGTATTGGTTATAGTAAATCATTAAAAGGTATTAGACCAACATCTATAGAAGGTAAAACCGTATCAGATGCAGATATGTGCGATGCTTTAGGTGTTAATGGAATATTAAGAACCTATAAATATAGTATGAAAAATGGTAAACCATTCTTTGATAAAAACGCTTTTCCAATTGAAAATATGAGTGCTTCTAAATATGCAACAAGAACTTCTGATAGTAGTGTTTGTCATATATTTGAAAAAATATTAAAATTAAAAGACTTAATGATGACAGATTCAGGAAAAGAAGAAGCAAAAGAAAGACACGAAATAGTTGTTGATATATTGTATCACTTATTCAAAGAAGAAAATGCTTTAGAATGGACTACGTATTTAGATAAATATTTAAAAAATGATACTAATTTATAATGCTTTAGGATTCTTTCTTTTTAAATATATATAAGCTATTCTATTATATAGGTAGTGGAGTAATTTAATTCAAAAAGTAAATATTAATAAAACATTAAAAGGTAACATAGAACTTAGATATGAAGGTGTAACAAAAGGTAATATTGAAAGATAATTTTATAAAGCGGATTGGAAAAACCATTTCACTTATTGATAAAATTATAGAATTAGCAATTAGTTATAGTGATAAATATTATATTTAGTATTTTTTAACTATAATAACATAAAGGTAAGCATGCAAGAGCATCTTACTTTTATTATAAAATGCTATTTTTTGAGTATTAGCTTTAAATGAAACAATAACATGGGTAATTTATGAAAAAATATAAAGTAAAATAAAAAGACTAGCTATATTTCAAACTAATCTCACTGATAAATTGTAATTTATGATTATTTATTTCTTTTAACGAGTATTACTCCAATTACCGTTATAACAATAATCATAAATGGAGCTACTTTAAAATATACCCACTCAAATGAATGCCATATAGTTCCAATAACTGCCCATTCTGGATTACTATAATCCCAATTTTGATATGGACTACCTAACAGTGTTAATAAGATAAATAATAAAATCAAACAAACATCAGCTATTATTAAAGTATTAACAAATATATTTCTTTTTTGCTTTTGTTTTTTAGATAGTTGTTCATTAATAACCTCTAGTTTCTCTGATATTACCTTTAAGTCGTTTTTTTCCTGTTTATCAATGTTCTCTCCAAGAATTGTACTAACTGGTGTATCAAATACTTCCGATATAGATATTAACATTTCTGCATCTGGAACAGATAATCCTTGTTCCCATTTTGATACTGTTTGTCTTACAACATTTAATTTAACGCATAATTCTTCTTGAGAAAGTCCTTTATTTATTCTTAATGTTTTTAAATTATCTTTTAACATTTATAATTTCTTCCTTTCATTAAATAAATTGTATGACAAATACCCTGTTGCTACAAGCAATGCATTTTAACATATCTATTAAACACTGTTACATCATAGTTTTCAACTAATTTATAAATTGTAATTTATGATTATTTATATAATCTAATAACTTGATATTCATAATGATCATTGGCATTT
>ERZ827423.1604-NODE-1604-length-21337-cov-39.732873_pt1 | contig 21337 bp, 18 predicted proteins | sample MGYA00519775_ERZ827423 | MGnify/ENA primary metagenome ERZ827423 (study PRJEB31778, sample SAMEA3449296) | human gut metagenome | biome: human gut; feature: human-associated habitat; material: faeces | place: United Kingdom | collected 2010/2012 ...
AATTTATACTGAAAAGCGGCGCGCATATACCCATAAGCCGCAGCCTTTCGCGCCAGGCGAAGGAAACTTTTCTGTTCGCCGGGCCGCGGTTTGGCGGTTGAAACGGCGCGGTAGGATAAATTATAAAACGGCCTCCCTGCTGAATGCGGGGAGGCCAAAGCTTATTTTATGCTCAGTTCCAAAGCCTTTCGGTATACACGCCCTTTTGTTTCAGCTCTTTGAGCTTCTGCATAACAACGGGCTTGTCATCCTTATGCGTTACGCCGAACCAAGCGTCGTGCGTGGGTTCAACATGTACCCGCACCTTGCCCGCCTGTATTGCGCTGCAAACGGCAACGGGCAGCAGATCCTCGTACTTCATGGGGTTCTTTTCAAGGCCGGCGGCTATGTTGGCACGGAAATTATCGTCCAGAATATCAAATATGCTGTTTGAAAATCCCCAGCAGTTCATGGATACGGTGGTTCCCTTGGGTATGGCTATGGTGGTGCCGTCGTCCTCCGTGGCTACTGCGCCGCAATCCGCGCAGGCAATGCGCATACGCTCGACTATCGAGGTAAGGTAGCCTTCGCCGTTCACCTGGCATACGCCGCGCGTGACCTCGCCGTTTTCGGGCAGGGTGTTTTCCACGGGATAACCCACGGCAAGGTGCTCGTTTGCGCCATGCTCGCTTGTGAGGAATTTATAAAGATGCTCAAACGCTTCCGGCCCATAATAATCGTCCGCATTTATAACGGCAAACGGCCTTGTGCCCACGGCGGGACGCGCGCAAAGCACGGCATGGGTGGTGCCGAGCGGCTTTTCGCGGCCTTCGGGCAGGGTTATGCCCTCCGGCAGCATATCGAGCTCCTGATAGGCATAGCTCACTTTAAGATATTTGGACACCCTGTCGCCAATGGCTGCGTGGAACGCGCCGCTTATGTTTTTCTTAATAAGGAATATCACCTCGTCAAAGCCGGCGCGGTGAGCATCGAACACGGAAAAGTCGATTATTATATGCCCTTCTTCGTCCACGGGGTCTATTTGTTTAAGGCTGCCGTAGCGGCTGCTCATTCCCGCCGCCATTATGACTAATACCGGTTTTTCCATTCTTTGGTTTCCTCCTAATTATTTTGGCTATATTATACCATTTATGCTGCCGCGCGTCATCCCCAAAGCAGCACGCGCAAAATGCCCATAACGAAAAGGTGCGCCGGATAATAAACATAAAAAAGCTTGCCCATGCCCTTCCACTTGCCGCGTTCGCCGTTATAAAGCCGCAGCAGCGGTATCGTAAGGCAGGTAAAAAGCTGAATAACGCCGTATATTTTATCAAGGAATATGAAATACACCGCGGCGTAAGTGGCGCTCCATATCATCATCCAAATCATCTGCTGCTTAAAATTGCCGCGCGCGTTACCCATGAAAAGAATTGCAACGGCGGCTACGCAGCTCCAGTCCGACGGGAAGGTTATTGCGCACACGGCGAAAACTATAACGGCCTTCAGCCAATGCGGCAGGCGCTTTGAATCGTTTATCCTGAGCAGCACCAGGCCCCACGCCAGCGACCACGCAACACTTGTTTGATTGAATACGCTATCCTTCAGCGGAACAAACGATATGCCGAAGCAGAAATTGTATGCAAAATGCGAAACAAGCGCCAGTATGAACAGCCTCAGTGTATATTTATTCACATCGTGCGTATAATGATAGCCTTCCACTATGAAGAACCACATTATGGGCGCGGTCAGCCGCCCCATTATGTGGCAGGCTATTGCGGCGGGGTTATGCGAATACCCGGGCCAAAGCGTCCATGCAAGGTGGTCTATCGTCATTGCGGTTATGGCTATAAGCTTTAATTGGTTGCCGTTAAGGCCGCGCCGCGTCAATGTGCTTTCCATGCTTTTTTCTCCGTATAAGCAAAATTATCACAGGGATTTTACCACATGCGGCGCTTTGCTTCAAGTATGCAAAAAGGGCAGGCATTGCGCCCGCCCTTTTTATGCTTTATTTAAGCCGTATGTGATTTTTGAATTACATGCCTTCCACTATGGTGGCAACGCCCATGCCGCCGCCTACGCACAGCGTGGCAAGGCCGTACTTGGCATTGCGGCGCTTCATCTCGTAAAGCAGGGTCACGAGTATACGGCAGCCGGATGCGCCTATGGGATGGCCCAGGGCTACGGCGCCGCCGTTTACGTTTACCTTATCCATGTCGAAGCCAAGCTCGTTGGCAACGGCAACGCTCTGCGCGGCGAAGGCTTCGTTGGCCTCGATAAGGTCTATGTCCTTCAGCTCCAGGTTGGCCTTCTTAAGGGCCTTGCGGGTGGCGTACACGGGGCCGATACCCATTATGCTGGGATCTACGCCCGCGCTGGCGCCGGTAACTATCTTGGCAAGGGGCTTTACGCCAAGCTCCTTGGCCTTTTCGGCACTCATGATGACCAGCGCGGCCGCGCCGTCGTTAATACCGGAAGCGTTGCCCGCGGTTACGGTACCGCCGTCGCGCTTGAAGGCGGGCTTGAGGTTGGCAAGCTTTTCCGCAGTGCTGTCCGGACGGGGCTGCTCGTCTACCTTGAACTCTACCATTTCCTTCTTGACCTTTACCATTACGGGAACGATTTCCTCATCGAACTTGCCGGCGGCGGCGGCTACGCCGTACTTATGCTGGCTGTTGGCGGAGAACTCATCCTGCATTTCGCGGGTCACGCCGAAGCGCTCGGCCACGTTCTCGGCGGTGATGCCCATGTGGTAATTGTTGAAGGCGTCCCACAGGCCGTCGTTGACCATAACGTCAACAACCTTGCCGTCGTTCATCCTGTAACCGAAGCGGGCATTGGGCAGAGCATAGGGCGCAAGGCTCATGTTCTCCATACCGCCTACTACCATAACATCCGCATCGCCGGCGGCGATCATGTCCGCAGCGAGGTTGACGCATTTGAGGCCGCTGCCGCAAACGTTGTTGACGGTCAGCGCGGGCACGCTCTCGGGCAGACCGGCCTTTATGGCGGCCTGACGGGCGGGGCTCTGGCCAAGACCGGCCTGCAGCACGTTGCCCATCAGCACTTCGTCCACGTCCTCGGGCTTAATGCCCGCGCGGCGAACGGCTTCCTTTATAACCAGAGCACCAAGCTCCACAGCGGGGGTGTTAGCCAAACTTCCGCCAAACTTGCCTATAGCGGTACGGCAGGCGCCTGCCAATACGATTTCCTTAGCCATTGTATTTTCTCCTTTATATTTTTGTTATTTCGAGCGGTTTTATAAAAGCTTACGCTTCAAAACCGGTCATGTCCATCTTCTTGAGCTCGGGCCCGATGATAAGATCGGCTTCCGTAGCAGCTATTATCTGCTCCAGCGTGAACTCGGGATTGTATTCTATAAGCTCAAGGCCCTTATCGGTAACGTTCATAACGCCCATTTCGGTAACTATCATGTTTACGCAGTTTATCGCGGTGTAGGGCAGGCGGCACTTCTTCAGTATTTTGGGATTGCCCTTGGCGGTATGCTCCATGGCCACTATGACCTTCTTTGCGCCTACGAGCAGGTCCATTGCGCCGCCCATGCCGGGCATCTTCTTGCCGGGGATTATCCAGTTGGCAAGGCTGCCTTCTTCGTCAACCTCAAGGCCGCCCAGAACCACCGCGTCCACATGGCCGCCGCGGATAAGGGCAAAGGAATCGGAAGAATCGGTGAACGCGCCGCCGAGTACCACGGAGGAGGGGCTGCCGCCCGCGTCAACAATATGCATAGGATCGGCATGCTCGGCATCGGGCGCGGGACCCTGACCGACTATACCAAGTTCGCTATGAACGGTAACATGAATGCCCTCGGGCAGATAGTTGGTGCACAGCACCGGCAGGCCTATGCCAAGGTTGACAACCATGCCGTCAGTGAATTCCTGCGCGACGCGCTTTGCTATAAAGGGTTTGATCATGCTTTTTTCCATTTTATTTGCCCTCCCTGACTACGATATAGTTGACCAGTATGCCCGGAGTCATAACGTTTTCGGGCTCAATCTCGCCAACCTCAACAAGCTCTTCGGCTTCTACTATTACAAGATCCGCCGCGGTGGCCATCACGCGGTTGAAATTCTGCGCGCTGCCCTTGTACCATACGTTGCCGGCCTTGTCCGCTTTGTATGCGCCTATCAGCGCAACGTCCGCGCGCAGGGGCTTCATTACCAGGTAATCCTTACCATCGTAATTTACCTTGCCGCGTACCAGCGGGCTGTCCTCAACCAAAGTGCCTACGCCGGTGGGGGTGATAACGCCGCCAAGGCCTGCGCCGCCGGCACGGATCATCTCTGCCAGGCTGCCCTGGGGAACCAGGTCAACCTTCAGTTCGCCGTTGGCCCACTTTTCAACCGCTTCAGGGTTGGTGCCAAGGTGGCTGCCGATATAGCCTTCTATCTGGCCGTTATGTATCATTTTTGCCCAGCTGTAATACTCGTCGCCATCGGGACCGTTCAGCTTGGACGAATCGTTGTGAATGGTATGGAAGTGACCCTTGTTGCTCTTGGACAGGGCATCGATGATGGAGAGCGCGCTGCCGCAGCCAACGAAGCCGCCCATCATGATGGTAGCGCCATCAGGAATGAGATCGACAGCCTGCTGCGCAGTGATGATCTTGTTTTTCATAGAATCCTCCGTGTAAGTTTATGATTTAGGCCGCGCGAACGCCGCCCATAGTTATGGGGTTATGCGTATAATCCCGCATAGAATAATTTTACGCCACGCGCAGGCTAATGTCAAATAATTCTGGGCATTTGTGGCGAAAAAGTACATATTTATACATGGATTTGTGGATACAATCAATAATAAACGCAAATTTCACATTTATATCCATGTGCCGTCTTTTTTTTGAAATGGAAAACGGTTATAATGCTCATAATGAAGCTATTATAAATTTGAAAGGAGCATCAACGTGAGCGTAAAAGAACACGAGCCCCCAAAGAAACCGCTTATATATTACTGCACAGTCGCATTGGTAGTGCTGCTGCTGCTGAACATCTTCGTTTTCCCGCTCATATTCGAAAACCAGGTTGAGGAGGTTGGCTACAACGACTTCCTTGCAATGGTCGATGCGGGCGAGGTTGAGGAGGTTGCCCGCGACGACAACGCAAAAACCATAACCTTCACCGCGCATAACGGCAAGGACGGCCGCCTGCGCTATTATCAAACGGGCATTTGGCCGGACGATACGCTGCTTACAAGGCTTGAAAGCGCAAACGTCAAGTTCGCTTCCTCCATACCCACGCAGGCTTCACCCCTGCTTACAATACTCATATCATGGGTGCTGCCGATACTCATATTCAGCTTTATAGGCAAGCTGATAATGGGCCGCATGACGAACGGCGGCGCAATAGGCAACGCGATGAGCTTCGGCAAAGCCAATGCCAAGATATATGTTGAGGCACAGACCGGCAAAACCTTTGCCGACGTTGCCGGCGAGGACGAGGCAAAAGAAGCGTTGCAGGAGATAGTCAACTTTTTGCACGAGCCTGCAAAGTACGCCGAAATAGGCGCAAAGCTGCCCAAGGGCGCGCTGCTCGTTGGCCCTCCGGGCACGGGTAAAACGCTGCTGGCCAGGGCCGTCGCGGGCGAAGCGAAGGTGCCTTTCTTCTCCATTTCCGGCTCCGAATTCGTTGAGATGTTCGTGGGCATGGGCGCGGCTAAGGTGCGCGACCTTTTCAAGCAGGCCGATGAAAAAGCGCCCTGCATAGTTTTCATAGACGAAATAGACACCATCGGCAAAAAGCGCGATTCCGGCTTCAGCTCCAATGACGAGCGCGAGCAGACGCTCAATCAGCTCCTTACCGAGATGGACGGTTTCGACCCGCAAAAGGGCGTTGTTATACTCGCCGCGACCAACAGGCCCGATACGCTTGACCCCGCGCTGCTGCGTCCGGGCCGTTTCGACAGGCGTATTCCCGTTGAGCTGCCCGACCTAAACGGCCGCATAGCCATACTGAAGGTTCATTCGCGGGACGTTAAGATGTCCGGCGATATCAACTTTGAGGTGATTGCCCGCGCAACCAGCGGCGCAAGCGGTGCCGAGCTTGCCAACATTATAAACGAAGCGGCTCTGCGCGCGGTAAAGCTGGGACGCGACACGGTCATTCAGGAGGACCTTGAGGAAAGCGTTGAGGTTGTTATTGCCGGTTACCAGCGCAAGGGCGCGGTTGTATCGCCCGAAGAAAAGCGCATAGTGGCATACCATGAAATAGGTCATGCGCTTGTGGCGGCAAAGCAGAGCAACTCCGCCCCCGTACATAAGATAACCATAGTGCCCCGCACCAGCGGCGCGCTCGGTTACACCATGCAGGTTGAGGAAGGCGAAAAGCTGCTGATGACCAAGGAAGAGGCATTCAACAAGATAGCCACGCTCACCGGCGGCCGTGCCGCGGAGGCCGTTATATTCGGCTCCATCACCACCGGCGCATCAAACGACATTGAGCAGGCCACGAAGCTTGCCCGCGCCATGATAACCCGCTACGGCATGAGCGACGATTTCGGCATGGTGGCGCTTGAAACCGTGAACAATCAGTATCTTGGCGGCGATACGAGCCTTGCCTGCTCCGCCGAGACTGCGGCCAAGATAGACCGCGACGTGGTTGCCATGATAGGCGACGCCTACAAGAAGGCCGAAGCCATAATAAAGGAAAACCGCGCCGCGATGGACGCCCTTGCCGCCTACCTCCTCGAAAAGGAAACCATCACCGGCGAGGAGTTCATGGACATACTCGGCAAACAGGAACAAAACGTATAAACACATAATTGTAAAATGCAATATGGCCTCCCGAAGGGGAGGCTTTTTTATGCCGTAAATACATACGCGAAATTGTATTATCCATTCATTGGGAAAACGTTGACACAATATATTGCAATGTGTTACCATAAGTTCAACGAAGAATCCAAGTAACCAAGTTGACATTTAGACCTTAGATTTAATTGCTGCCCGTTCCCAACCGGAACGCTGTTGACCTTTCAGGCTCGTTATATATGGGGGAGTATTTTATGCTATCCATGCATCTGCGTCAGCTAACCCGCAAACCCGCGCGTATAGTTATATTTATTCTGATTTTGGTGCTGCTTACGGCGTTTTTCTGCGTAAGTCTGAACTTATATGCAAACAGTATGCATAACTTGAAGCTTGCGGACGAAACATATACCACTATTGCGATTATGGAATTGTATGCGGACGTTGATACGCATGGCAACCTGATTGATGACATTACAAATGTTGAAGATTACGCCGGTTTTCATGCACTGACGGTGTATGGATACGATTTAGAACCGATAGTTACAGCGCCAAGCGTTATAAAATACGACCTGAGGGCGAGATACGGCGCGTTTTCTGATGAGAATATTGCATTGGCAAAAAGGGGAAAGGCGCCGCTATTTACTAACGATGTCGTGCGGTTCAAAATTCGAATTGAGGATCAAGCCCAGGGACTTATGGGACAAACTCATTCAGGATACGAACTGCCGGATGACGGCAACTTTCATATTGCCAGCATGCTGGACTCTAATAAACATATCGGAATAACTTTAATGGAGCATAATCCTATTATTATTGAAACAGCCACGAAGGCTTTCAACACTACAAATAAAGTATATTTTCAAATGGAACTTGACGAAACATTTGCAAAAAAATATGAAAACGAACTGCGTTTATTAAACGGCGATCAGGATTATGATTTTCTGATAACCATAGAACCGGATGTTGAATATATTGGCATTGGGCATTTGGATGGCCTTTTTGATAAATGGAGCCGAAGTAAAGACGGTACATTCCGTGCCAACTATATAGCATTCATACCCGATAGTCTCTATTCGAATTGGAGCTATTATTATGATTTGAACAGAATAGCTCAGGCAAATGCAACGCCAACGGACGATGCGCCATTTTGGCTGTATAAATACAGCGACATTTTGGAACGACCTGATGTGTTGGAAAAATATGAACAAATCGGCAGGGCGTACTATATAAATACACGCTCGTTCGGAGTTATGGCGTTAGATGATATTGTAGGCATTCCTGCATTCCATAACGGCAATCTTTTTATAAGGACTGGTCGTGTCGTAACTAAAGAAGAATATGAATCCGGCGCGAAAGTCTGCATGATAAGCGGAAATCTTTCACAGGCGCAAAAATGGGGTATTGGTACAAAAATCAACTTTGACTTTTACGGATATGACTATTTCACAAACGCAACCTCGTGGAACTCCGAACTAATGCCCCGCTACACCTACACCTACCCCGACAACTTCTTCGACAGCGGCGAATACGAGGTTGTCGGCATATACGACGTGCGGCCCATGACCGGCAGCTCGACCATATCCGAGGCCGCGATATCCGTCCCCTGGAACACAATCTATATACCCGAAAAGTCGCTCGAGAATGCCCCTGCCGAGGAGGATAGACCCGTCACGGGCGCGCTGCTGACGATATGGCTGGAGAATGGCAAGATTGAGCCGTTCATAGAGCGCATGAACGAGCTTGGCATAACAGGAGCGAAGCAGGGCGATTATGAAGCACGATTCACCTTCTATGACCAAGGCTATTCGAGAATACAGCCAAGCTTGGAAGCACTTTCCGGCACGGCGGAGCTGCTGCTGATACTGTCATCCTCGCTGTTGGTAATAGCTGCATTACTTCTGGCGTTCTTCTATGCACAGTCGCAGAAGCAGAGCATAGGCACCATGCGCCTGCTCGGTTGCAGCAAGGCAAGAGCCTTTGCGGCCGTGATGCTGAGTGCGCTTATAATTGCCGTGACAGGTGCGCTTATTGGTGCGGCAATAGGGCATGCGCTTACCGCAAGCGTAGGCGAGAGCATAATGGCCAGCGCCAACCAAACTCCGGAGGAGTTCCTCGCTTTCAGTGCATACTTGGCAGAAAGTACGCAAGTTGAAGTTGAATTTGCGCTCGGCGCAGATGCGAAGGTGAGTCTGCTCACCTGCCTTGCCGCGCTGGGGCTGTTCATCGCCGGAACGCTCGTGTTCGTGGCGCGCTATCTCGGCAAAGGACCGAGGGAACTGCTGCCAAGGGCGGGAGAGTAATTCTTTTTCTGAATGCGCATGGCGTTTGACACCCGCCATGCTGTCAGGCTATAATAGTTAAATTGACAGCAGTAATTTTGAGGGGTGACTCGGCATGAGGCGGGACGATACGAAGCGACGGATAATGGACGCGGCGCTGGAGCTTTTTGCGGCGCATGGATACGACGCGGTGAGCGTGGAGCAAATTGCGGGCGCGGTCGGTATAAAGGCGCCGTCGCTTTATAATCATTTTGTCAGCAAGCGCGCCATTTTTGACGAAATTGTCAGCGATGCCGCCGCGCGGTACGAGGATTTTACGGCCATGCAGAGCGTGCATGTTGACGATGCCGATGCGGACACGGGCGAGTTTTTAGGCATAAGCGAAGATGTGCTCTGCCAAAAGGTGCGGGAAATTTTTCTGTATTCGCTGCACGATAAAACCGTGAGCAGGCTGAGAAAGCTGCTCACCATTGAGCAATTCAGGAGTGCGGAGCTTTCCAAAATGTATAATGAGCGCTATGTGGACAGGCTGGCCAATTATCACGCCGGATTGTTTGCGCACCTTATGGAAAAGGGGCAAATCAAGCAATATGATCCGTATGTGCTGGTGCTGATGTATGTTTCCCCTATAATGACGCTTATGGGCGTTTGCGACCGCCAGCCCGAGCGCGAGGATGAGTGCCTACAGAAGCTTGATAAGCATGTGCGCCTTTTCTTTAATGCGTTCAATAAATAACCCGCTTATTTTTGCAAAAGTAAAGCCCGTGGGATGCTGTCCGCGCGGGCTTTTTTTATTACGCTTCTTTTATTGTAATGCTGTTTATAACGGGCTGTTCGTCGGCGGGAATCGTACCGTTGTTATCGATAGGCTTAGCGGATTCGCAAATGCCGTCCACAATGTCCATACCGTCCGTTACATAGCCGAACACGGCGTATTGCCCGTCAAGCGTCGTATAATCCTGATGCATTATGAAAAACTGTGAGCTTGCGCTGTCGTAATTCATGGAGCGCGCCATGCTTATTGCCCCGCGCGTATGCGAAAGCGCATTGTCAACGCCGTTTGCGCTGAATTCGCCCTTTATGTTCTCCCCGCTGCCGCCCGTGCCGTTGCCGTTGGGGTCGCCGCCCTGCATCATAAAGCCGCTTATTATGCGATGAAAAGTAAGGCCGTTATAGAAGCCTTCATTTGCCAGCTTTACAAAATTGGCAACGGATATCGGCGCGTCGTTGCCATACAGCGCAACGGTTATAACGCCTTGATCGGCAATGTCTATTTCCGCATAATGCGTTATCTGCCCCTTTTCGCCCTCTGCCGTGGGTTCGACGCTCTCTGCGGGCTCTGCGGCAGGCTCGGCAGTAGGTTCGGCGGGGGCTGCGGGTTCGTCGGCAGCAAGCTTGCAGGAGCACAGCATCAGCGCGCACATAAGCACAGCCGTCATAAGCATAACATGCTTTCTTATTTTCATTCTGTCACCTCTATAAAAAATACGGGATGAACGCTCCATCCCTATATATAATGATAATACCCATTACAGCGCGTGTCAATACCGCCCGTATTGACGTGAAAAGCGGCAAAGTATAGAATATAAGGCGTAACAAAGAATATGAAAGGGGCGGCGCGGTGCGCCGCGGAGTAAAAAGAAAGATGGAGAAAGCGAATAAGCCGTCAACGCGGCTTATAGATTTGTTCCTTGCGTTTGCGCGGGTGGGAATGCTCACGTTCGGCGGGGGTGTGGCAATGCTGCCGATGCTCGAACGCGAATGCGTGCAGCGCTTCGGCTGGGTAAACAACGATGAGCTTACGGATTATTTTGCAATCGGCCAATGCACGCCCGGCATAATTGCCGTAAATACGGCAACGTTTGTGGGCAGCAAGCAGCGCGGCGCATTGGGCGCGGCTGTGGCAACGCTTGGCGTTATATCCCCCAGCATAGTTATAATATTGATAATTGCCGCCGTGCTCAACGGCTTTGCCGATAATCCGTATGTTATCCATGCGTTTGCGGGCATACGCGCGGCGGTCTGCGCGCTGATGGTCAATGCCGTGGTTCGCCTGTGCAAAAGCAACGTGCGCGATTGGTTCGGCCTTGCGCTTGCGGCGGCGGCGTTCGTGCTTACTGTGGTTATCGATATTTCGCCCGTGTTTCCTGTGCTTGGCGCGGCAATATTGGGCATATTCGCCGGAATGTTTACGGAGCGGGGAGGAAAACAATGAGCATTTATTTTACCCTGTTCTGGGAATTTTTCAAAACCGGCCTTTTCGCAATAGGCGGCGGCATGGCAACGTTGCCTTTTTTGAGCAGCATGGCGGAACGCTTCCCGTGGCTCACGCAGGAGCAGCTTGCCAACATGATAGCCGTATCCGAATCAACGCCGGGGCCGCTTGGCATAAACTGCGCAACATATGCGGGCTATAATGCCGCGGGCGTGCCGGGGGCGATAATCGCAAGCGTTTCCGAAGTGCTGCCCAGCTACATCATAATTTTGATAATATCAAAAATGCTGCGCCGCTTCAGCCAAAGCAAATATGTTTCCTTCGCCTTCGGCGGGCTGAGGCCGGCGGCAACCGGGCTTATAGCCGCGGCGGCATGGGGAGTTGTGTCCATAGTGCTGTTCAATTTTTCCGCCTTTGCTTCGGGCGGGATTGCGGCGGTATTCAATATCGGCGCGACGTCGGTTTTCGCGCTCATGATGGTATTGACCAATATAAAGCCGCTCAAAAAGCTGCATCCGCTTTACTTTATCGCGTTTGCGGCGGTGTTGGGGATAGTGTTTGAATTATGAGCGAAAATATCGAAAGCGCGTTCCGTTTCTGCCCGGTGTACAGCGGCTCCTCCGGCAATATGCTTTTTGCCGAGGGCGGCGGCGCGCGCATATTGATAGACTGCGGCTTTGCGGGCAGCACCGCGGCTAAAGCCATGGCGGAGATAGGCGTTCCGCTCGATACGATAGACGCCATACTCGTTACCCATGACCACAGCGACCATACAAAGGGCGTGGGCATACTCAGCAGACGTTACCATATTCCCGTTTACGCAAACGAAGGCACGTTCCGCGCCATGGCGCCCATAATAGGCAAATTGGGCGACGGCATGGCCCGCGTGTTCGTTACAGGATGCGACTTTTTTATAAAGCAGCTTAACGTGCTCACGTTCCCAACCCCGCACGACGCGGCGGAAAGCGTGGGTTTCACGCTGGGCTGCGGGGACAAGCATGTGTCCGTAATGACAGACATAGGCTGCTTTGACGAGCGGCTCCTTTCCTGCGCCGCGGGGAGCGACCTTGTGCTGCTGGAAGCCAATCACGATATAGACATGCTGAAGGTCGGCCCGTATCCGTATCCGCTCAAGCGCCGCATACTGAGCGACCACGGTCACCTTTCAAACGACGATTGCGCCGCTGCGCTTATAAAGCTTTACCAAACCGGCGTACACCGCGCCATACTGGGGCACCTTAGTGGGGAGAACAACATGGAAGCCCTTGCGCTTGAAACCGTGCGCCAGGGGCTTAGGCGGGCGGATATACCGGACGGCGATTTTGCGCTGGACGTGGCGCACCGCGGCAAAATAGGCAAAATGTATGAAATATAAGGAGCGCATATGACAATACGCATACTTTGCGTGGGAAAAATAAAGGAAGCGTTTTACCGCGACGCAATAGCAGAGCTTATAAAGCGCATGGGCCGCTATGCCACGACGGAAATAATAGAAGTTGCGGAGGAAAAAGCGCCGGAGGGCCTGAGTCAGGCCGAAAAGGAGCAGATACTTGCAAACGAGGGCGAAAGGCTGCTTGGCAAAACCGATGAGCGCGATCATATCATAGCCCTGTGCATAGAGGGCAAAAAGCTGACGAGCGAAGCCTTCGCCGCGCACATCCGCACGGCAATGCTTGCGGGCAAAAGCCGCATAGTGTTCATAATAGGCGGCTCCTTCGGCCTGCACCCAAGCGTTAAGCGCCGCGCGGATATGCTGATTTCATTCAGCGATATGACATTCCCGCATCAGCTCTTCCGCGTTATGCTCGCGGAGCAAATATATCGCGCGTTCAAAATAAACAATAACGAGCCGTATCATAAATAAAAAGCGTTCTATTGCGAAATCGGGCAAAATTCTCCCTCTTTCCCGTAATAGAACGCATTTAACAACTGTAAATCTGCTGCTTACGCGCACTTTCTTCTAAGCATCAGCCTTTTTACCAGCGTGCAAAGGTCGCGCGCGGCGGCAATAAGGCCGCGGCGTTCGTAGTAGCAGTCGCCCTCGGGCGGGGTAAGGCTGTGTTTTTCTATCAGCTCGTTGAGCCCGCCTTCAAATACCTTGTATTTTTCAAGCCTTGCTTCAAGGTCGCCTATGTCCGAAACGTCGTCCATACCTATAACGTAGGACGTGAAGCTTACGCAGGTGTATGCATCCTTCAGCCTGTATCGTTTGCCGAACGGCAGCGCAACCGCGTCGAACAGGTTATATATCATGCTTTCGCTGCGCTCTATCGCATCGTTCAGCCTTGCACGGGCGGCCGTGTATTCTTCCTCCGTCATGTCCACGCGGCAAAGCTTTATAGGCACATCCATGGCGTTTATAATGTAATGCACGGGATATTCGCGCATAAAGCCGCCCGAAAAGGGCGAATCGTGCCTTTTGCGTGAAAAGGAGTATACCGTATAAAGCTTTTCATCCAGCGAAAGCGCAACGTGGGAATAGCGGCTGTTGCGCAGGAACACGCGGATAAAGCAGCCTATTTTGGTGTTCTGCCGGGAAAACAGAACGTACATGCACCGTTGCATGGCGTATCCTCCGATAATTTTTTTGTGTTTACAGCAGCGTCTGCCCGTTTATCGTCAGGCGGAATTTAAGCCCCAGCTTTTCTGCGGCCTTGCGGCAGAGCAGCATACGCTTGAGGAAAATTTCAAAATAATCCATAACGGAGCAATACTGCGTATCTATCGTCATTGTAAGGGTAACGTTTTCGTGCGCGTCGTCTATGATGGTGCTTGCTTCGCGCACGGCAAAATTCACCCGGTCGTGAATGTCAAACGCGGCAAACTCCGCCTTGCGCACGCGGGTGTAGCGCACGTCCGTCTTGTCCGCTATTATAAGCGCGGCGGAAATCGCGCTCACAGGCACCCCCGTGCCTTCATCGTGGTTGCCTATGGCGGCAACTATTTTTGCTATGTCCTCCGCATCCGCGCCAAGGCGATCAAGTATCCTGAACGCCATTACCGCGCCGCTCTGCGCGTGGTCAATGCGGTTTATAACGTTGCCTATGTCGTGCATATAGGCTGCTATCTGCGCAAGCTCTATCTCCCGCTTGTCGTAGCCCAATGTGGAAAGTATATATGCGGCCACGTCCGCCGTTTTACCAACGTGGGCAAAGCTGTGCTCCGTGAACCCAAGCTCGCCCAGCGATGCGTCAGCCATGCGGATATAAGTCTTAATGGACGGGTCGGCCTTTACCTGCTCAAGAGTTATCATTGACATTCTCCGGTTTCATATTCATTTTACCCATATATAATAACTCATTTTTCTTAATTTGACCATATGCGCGCCGCACGTTATAATATGTTTACAAATATTGTAGGAGCCGCAGCATTATGAAGATAACGCGCTTTGCATTGGGCATACGCTTCGCCGCCATGGCGGAGCAGCCTCATAAGGAATTCGCAAGGAAAATATTCGAAGGCATATTCTCCGTGCTCACGTTGAGCGAATTGGAGGATCTCACTTTATACGGCGGGGCGGATCCGTTCAGTCCCGCGAATGCCGAAGGCGAGGAGAGCGACGTTTACCTTGTTGTGCTCATGGGCGGCAAGCTGAAGCAGATGCGCAAGGTTTACCATGCCATTGCCGATGATGCGGCGCTTGATATGTACATGGTGCATAACCGCCCATTTGTTGAAAACAACCGCCTTTATAAGGTGGAAGGGCTGGACTACTTCGGCCAGGTGCGCCCAAACGGCCGCATAGAAGGCGGGGACGGAACGCTGGACGGCCTTAGCGTGCCAAAAAAGCGCGGCCGCCGCAAGCCTGTAGGCAAGGGCATAAGGGTAATGCTCGCCCCTGCGGATTACGAGCGCCTGACCAGTACCGATGCAATAAAGCGCATGACCGTTGCCGCGCGCAGGCATTTTCAGGGCGTTAAGCTTGCACCCTTCCCAATAAATGACGGCGGCGAAGGCTTCAGCGCAAGCATAGTTACCGCAACCGGCGGCGCGGCAAGGAAAATAGCCGTAACCTCCTGCATGCTGGACGGCAGGCGGGACGCATATTACGGCGTTGTCAGCGGCAGAACCGCCGTTATAGAAACGGCGCAGGGCTTCAGCGCGGGCGGAATATCATCAATAGCTGTTGGCGAGATGCTGCGCCGCGCCCTTGACGAGGGGCTGAAGAACATAATAATAGGCGTGCACAATGCCCAAATGGGCGATGGCGGCATGGGCTTTGCCCGCGCGCTTGGCGTGCGCTTCTTCGATAAGGACGGCGCCGAGCTTGACGCTTCACGCGATGCGCTGCCGCTTATTGAGCGGGCGGAGGCGGACTATATCCATCCGCGCATGGGCGAAGTGAAGCTTCTTTGTATAGATGCTTCCTCACCCGCGGACGCGATAGCGGGCATAGACAGGCTAAACGCCGCGCTGAGCGCCGCACTCGGGCGTGAGATAGACCATACGCTCGGCTTTGCGGGCATAGTCTGCGCGCTGAGCGGCGGACGTTACAGCCGCGATTATGACGATCTGCTCGAAGCCATAAACTTCAATAAGCTTGCGCGGAACACCGCGCTCGTGGCAACGGGCTGCTCCGCGCTCGATACCGGAGCCATGCAGCCGGGCAGGCCGATGTATTGCATAGTTAAGCGGTGCGCCGCGCTGAAAATCCCCGTTGCAATGGTGGTGAACCAAATCGGCGACGGCGCGGCGGAACTGTATTCAATAACCAACGCCGGCATAATGACGATAGGCTCTTCCGCCGCTGATACTCCGGAAGAAACCGTTAGGAAGTTCGACAGCGCGGCGGACAGAATGTTCCGCTTTATAAGAATGGGGCGCGATGTTGAAAAGATAGGCGCGCCCAAGCAGCCAAAGCTTAAGCCGTGGCTCACGCTGCTTATAGACAGCTGGAAAAAATAACCGCGTGCGCAACGCGCGCATGCATGATAGAATAATAAAAATCGCCGGTTTTCGGCGAAATAAGGGGTTTAACAGTATTGAGTAAGGGCATAAAAAAGGCGGCGCTTGCGCTGTGCATATTCGCGTTCATACTTTCGGCGCTGCCCGCGCCCAATTTGGCGGCGGAACCGGCGTCCCAAACCGTGCGCGTTAAGCTATCTACCAATAACGCAACGGCTATCGCCGTAAGCGTAAAGGGCGAATATTTCATAAAGGAATGCGGCCTTCTGCTGCCAAGCGGCACGCTTACATTGCGTTCCAACTTCAACGGCACCGTTTCAGCCGTCCATTCAACATACGGAGAGCTTTATTCGGGCGATACAATATCCCTTATGCGCACGGATATGCAGCCATCCGCAGGCTATCTTTCGTTCAATTCGCGCCGCTACCTTGGCCATCTTTACGCCCGCGCCCTTTCAAGCGGATATATTCAGCTTGTGAACGAGGTTCCCGTTGCGCATTATCTTTACGGCGTTGTGGCATACGAAATGAACAACCTTTACCCGCTGGACGCTTTGAAGGCGCAGGCCATAGCCGCCAAATCCTATGTGCTTTCAATAATTGCGGAAAAGCCCAACGCAAGCTATCATATAGGCGATACCTCGGCCGATCAGGTGTATAAGGGCTATAATTCAAGCTATACAAACGTTATAGAGGCCGTGGATTCAACCATATCAGAAGTGCTCACCGTGAACGGCAGAATACTGACCGCGTATTACAGCGCCTCAAACGGCGGGGAAACCACCGTCCCAAGTACCGCATGGCCCAGCAAAAAGATAAGCGACGCGGGCTTTGCCGTTGCGCTTGACCATTACGATACCGCCAATTCACTAAGCCTGAAGGAAACCGTTACGATTCCAATAAACAGCCCCGGGCAAATATCGCAGCAGCTTTACGATATGCTCATAGCCAAGCTTACGCAGTACCGCGGCATACAGGCGCAGGGGCTGAACATGATACGCAGCGTTGAGCTGAGCGACCCCAAGGGCCGCGGCGAGCAGCGCAGCATGACCACCATGACAATAGTTGTGGACGGCATATTCGCAGGCGAAGTGGAGCAGAACATAACGCTTAGGTTCAACGTGAGCGAGCTTTTGCTTTACCGCGTATGCACAAACAGCAAACTGCGCAGCTATTGGGGCGAATATTCATCCGACGGCAGCACTTACACCATATATCATGTGCGCTGGGGTCACGGCGTCGGCCTTAGCCAGCGCGGGGCGCAGCAGCGCGCAAGCCAGGGCGAAAATTACCGCAGCATACTTGCTTTCTATTACCCCGGCGCAACGCTTGCAAATTACAGCATAACAATTCCCGCCGCCCCTGCAAAGCCCGGCGAGCCCGACCCTACCCCCACGCCGGAGCAGACCGCAAATCCCACCCCAACGCCCGATAGCGGCGGCACCGTGGGCATGATAAGCATTGGCACGGGCGTTACCACGGCGCGCGTGAATATTCGCCGCGGCGCTGGCACAAAGTATGAATCCCTGATGCTGATGCCAAAGGGCACCAAGCTGACCGTTTATGATTACGACAACGGCTGGTACTATGCCGAAATTGACGGCAAGGGCATAGCGGGCTTCGTTATAGGCGATTATGTCAAATTTACCGCCGCAAAGAACGAACCAACGCCCACGCCCAACGATTCTCCATCGGCCACACCCACGGCTGAGCCTTCCAATACGCCGGGCATAAGCGGCACGGTGGACATTGGCACGGTTACGGGCAGCGGCGTGAACCTGCGCACGGGGCCGGACACGTCCTATGCTTCCATAAAAAAGCTTGATAAAAACACGCTTATAATAATACTTGGGACAGAGGGCAAATGGACGCGCGTTGTGGCCGGAGACAACGAAGGCTATATCCACAGCGACTATGTTAAAAAGACCGGCACCGCCGTTATCGATTCAAACGAAACGCCAAGCGTGCCTAAGCATGGCGAGGGCGAAACAACGGGCAGCGTGAACCTTCGCGCAGGGGAAGGCACAAACACGAAAAAGCTTGCGGTGCTGAAAAAAGGCACCAAGCTTGAGCTTATAGCCCTTTCAAACGGCTGGTATAAAATAAGCTGCGCCGCGGGCGAGGGCTACGTCAGCGCAAAATACGTGCGCATAATAACGGCCCTGCCCGAAAACGGCGCCGATACGGACGAAGGCAAGGATACCGAACCGGATGCCCCCTCCGCAATAGGCACGGGCGTTACCACGGGCACGGTGAACATGCGCGAAAAGGCAAGCACATCGTCAAAGATTTTGACCAAGCTGAAGCGCGGCACCGAGGTTACGCTTTACTCCCTTTCAAACGGCTGGTACGAGGCCGAATGCGGCGGCAAGCGCGGCTATCTTTACGCAAAATACGTTAAGAAAACGGCCGACGCCGCGCCGTCTCAGCCCGAAACGCCGGAAGCTCCCGAACCCCCTGGCGTAACGCCGGAAGGCGACGGCAAGGGCAGCACAAAGGTGGAGCTTGCAACCGGCAAAACCAACGCCAAGGTGAACATGCGCACCGGCGCATCAACGTCCGGCACGGGCGTGCTCGGCACGCTTGCCGCGGGAACAAAGCTGAACATATTGGCGGAAATGGGAGACTGGTACTATGTGCTTTACGATGGGCGCACGGGCTTCTGCGTAAAGGCATACGTCAACGTGCTGTCCCAAGGGACGGTAGGCATATATCAGGGCGATACGGCAATAACCCTTATATCCGCCACGATAAAGTCCAACGTGAACTTCCGCACCGGGCCGGACACGACTTACCCCATAATACGCCGGCTTAACAAGGGCGATGTCGCAATGGTATACATGATAAACGGCGGCTGGTGCCTTGCAAGGTGCGGCGATGATTACGGCTTCATCAGCAAGGAATACGTTAAGCTTAGATAACAAACAGAATAAACCAAAGCATAAAAAGGCAGCGCAATACCCCCTCCGCGCTGCCTTTTCGGGCCTTTTAGGGAAAGGCCCTGTAGTGGGATTTACCCCTCCCGCACTGTAACGCATGGTGGTGACATGCGCTGATGCATATGATACGCCAAATGCGGTGCAGTATGCTGAACCGTGTAATAAAGTGCTGTTTTTATGTAATTTTTTGCATTTGCTTGACAAGGGCCTGCTCCGTATAATACCATTGAATCGACAAATATTCCGTATTTGCAGTCTTGATCGGGGGTCAATATGAGCAATTTTGCGATTTCAATGGTAGGCAACGCAATAATAGGCTTTTTGATGGCGGCATTCGTGCTGTCCGTATTAAAGCCGCGGTTCAACTTTGCGCTTACGGCAGTCATAACGCTGTTCGTTGTGTTTTACGCCAGCCTATACGGCATGCTGCTTTTGCCCGCGAACACGCCGCCGCTTATAAAAATGAGCATAGGCATTGTGTGGGACACCTGCTGGGGATTGTTCCTGTTTACCGATAAGCGGATGAAGGTTGTTTTAAGCGTGAGCCTTGTGTTCATGCATGAAGCCATCTGCGAAGTTATGGCGCAGCTTATATTCAACGTGCATTACACAAGCTCCGCCGAAGTTTACAGCTCTCCTCTTAACCTTTTAACATGGTATGCAATATACATAATAATGTTCGCAACGCTGCTGTTCCTTTCAACGCTGGTAATAAACCGATCTTCGGACAGGCTTACCTGGCGCGAACTTATTTTGTTTGCCATATTCCCCATCGCGCAGGTGGTAATGAGCATGTGGATACTCGATCCGCCGGATGCGGACAGCGCATATATTGCCCGCATAGGCACGATACTTTTCTGCATAGCCAGCGACGTTTCGCTTTACCTTGCGGTGCGCGGAATGTCCCAACGGGCGGAGCTTAAACTGAGCAACGAAATGCTGAGCGAGCAGATAGAGAACGAAAAAACGCACTATGCCGCGCTGGTCGATCAATACGAAACGGCGCGCTCCCTGCGGCACGACATTGCCAACCATATGTATACCATTCAGGCGCTGCTTTCAAGCGGCGATACTGAGCAGGCCGCAAAATACGCAGCGGAGATAATACCGCGGCATACTTTTTCATCCACGCTCGGCCAATGCGAAAACAGAATAGTTGATGCATTCATGGCGTCCCGCCTTGAAAAGCTGAAGGACAGCGGCATAAGAATAGAAACCGATATTGCGCTGCCGTACGAATCCCGCATTGCAAATGCGGATATGATAATAGCCCTTGGCAACATGCTGAACAATGCTGAAGAAGCCTGCCGCGCGGTGAAAGGCGCGGAGCCGTTCATACGCATATGGGCGCGGGAGGAAAACGGCTGCTGCACAATAAGGATGGAAAACTCCGCCGCCGCGGCCGATACGCGCAAAAAGGCGCGGATACACGGCCTTGAACGCGGGCTTGGCACGGGCATAATAAACAACATTGCCCGCCAATACAACGGCACGTTCATAACCGGCACAAAGGGCGGCGTATTCAGCGCGGCGCTCACCATGCAGGTGCCGGCGGAGACGCATGCCAAGCAGCATACGGAGGGAGCAGAATGCTGAACATAGCCATTTGCGATGACGATGCGCTGCACGGCCGCCATACTGCGGCGCAGATAAGCACCCTTGACGGGTTTGCCGCGGCGAAGCTTAGCCTTTTCACAAGCGCGGATAATTTGATATACGCCATAACGGAGGATAACTACGCCGTTGACATTGCGGTGCTGGATATTCAGATGGAATCCATGGACGGGATAGAGCTTGCAAAGCGCATAAACGAGCTTGCGCCCGAATGTCAGGTAATATTCCTGAGCGGGCATATAGAATACGCCTCAAAGGTATATGACGCAGAGCATGTTTTCTTCGTGCTCAAATCGCAAAGCGAAACATATCTTAAAGGCGCGCTTGAAAAGGCCGTGCGCCGCCGCGAAGGCGCCAAGGCAAACTATATCGTAATAACAAACGGCGCAAACGCGCAGCGCATACCGTGGGACAGGGTGCAGTATTTGGAGCGCGTGCTGCGGCGCACAAAGGTTGTAACGGCGGACGGCGAATGCTGGACAAGCGCCGCGCCGAAGGAGCTTGTGGCGGGGCTTGACGAAACATGCTACTGCCGCTGCCACAACAGCTATTATGTAAACACGGCCAGCCTTGCGGCAATGCTGCCGGGCGAATTTATACTGAAAAGCGGCGCGCATATACCCATAAGCCGCAGCCTTTCGCGCCA
>ERZ827423.1606-NODE-1606-length-21281-cov-5.443984_pt1 | contig 21281 bp, 20 predicted proteins | sample MGYA00519775_ERZ827423 | MGnify/ENA primary metagenome ERZ827423 (study PRJEB31778, sample SAMEA3449296) | human gut metagenome | biome: human gut; feature: human-associated habitat; material: faeces | place: United Kingdom | collected 2010/2012 ...
GAGCGCCACCTTGCCAAGGTGGAGGTAGCGAGTTCGAGCCTCGTCGCCCGCTCCATAAAATACCGCTCTTGCCTTAATAGGCAAGGGCGGTTTTCCTTTGCGTGCAGTCGATCATTGCCGAAAAAAAGCACTCTTTGTCTGGAAAGACAATACGGCATATAAAAAGATTGTGCATTTTTTCGCGAAAAAAGTATACCATTTTCTGCCAAAATGTGCGACAATAAAGGCATACTTTCGGGCTTGCGTTTTCGGTTCATCGCTGTACAGGGGGGGGAAAGTCATGAAGCTCAAAGATGCACTGTGCCAGCGGATTTTCCAGCTGTGCGAGGAGCGGGACATGACGATAAACGGTCTGTGTTCTATCTGTGGGATCAACCAGTCAACGATCAGCAATATCATTTATGGCCGGAACAATTCCACCAACGTGTCCACGATTCAGAAAATCTGCGACGGCCTTGAAATCGATTTGCCGACATTTTTTGATTCGGATATATTCAAGGACGTGGAATAGAAACCGTTCCGGCAGAATCGACGTATTATCCTTCACTTGTTTTACGAGATGCCTCATTTCCAGATTTTTCGTAAGAAACGAAAATCAACGGAAAAGAGGTAAACTTCGGCGCAGAGGGCGGTATCATCACGGCAGTGAGGTGAAAGGAATGCGTTCCAAGGAAGCACTGCAAATACGGATTTTGGATTTGTGCGACGAAAACGAGCTGTCACTGAACGCGCTGGGCGGACGCTGCGGTATTACCCAGTCTACGCTGAATAATATCATCAACGGACGAAACAACTCCATTACCATTCAGACCGTCCTGAAAATTTGCCGGGGACTGGACATGGAGCTGCAAGATTTTTTCGATGACGACATTTTCCGGGACATTGAGCAGGAGATCTACTGATCGCAGGGAATCCAAAGTTCAACATCAGGAGCAGACCCGGATTGGCCTGCCCCTGTTGCAGTGTGCTTTTTATACGAGTTTTTAATAAAACGCTTAAAAGCGTTTTATTAGGCCGCAGGATTGCGGCCAGCGGCCACTGCCGCTAAAAAACGAAGTCAATACATTTCTTACCGCCGCCCAGGCGGTCTGCCGTGTAACGGCTTAAATAAAATGATGAAATCATTTTATTAAGAAATAGTATTATCCCGCGAATCCTTCGCAGGCCGTCCGCAGAGGCGTGCGGGCAGCAGACGGCAATCCAAAAATGACCTCCCGCCGTAAAGCGGGAGGCCATAAAATGATATATTACTGTGCCAGAGTGCTGGTCTTGTACTTTGCGCTCTTCTTCAGGAACAGCGCCAGGAAGCCGACCGCGGCAAGGATACCGGCGACAACGGCGATGGGATAGTACACGCTCTCGGCAATTCCCACAGCCTTCCACAGCAGGCCGAGGCACTCGCCGGCCGCGAAGAAGTAGGTGATGGAAACGCCGGTCATGAAGGTGGCAGGAACCGCGCAGATCCAGTAGTTGCGCTTGTTCTGCGCCAGATACATGGCAGCCGCCCACAGAGCGATCATGGCCAGAGTCTGGTTGGACCAGGAGAAGTAACGCCATACCACAGAGTAGTCAATCTGGCAGATGATGGCACCGACGCCCAGCAGGGGGACGGTCAGAAGCAGACGCTTCTTCCAATCCTTCTGGTCGATCTTGAACCAGTCGGCCAGCGTCAGACGGGCGCTGCGGTAAGCGGTATCACCGGAGGTGATGGGGCAGGCGATAACGCCCAGCATAGCCAGGACGCCGCCGATCTTGCCCATGGTGGTGGTGCAGATCTCGTAAACAACAGCGTTCACACCGGCGCCGGCGTCCAGCAGAGCCTGGGTGTTCTCGTAGAAGGAAACACCGGCAGCCGCCCAGACCATGGCAATAATGCCCTCGGCGACCATCGCGCCGTAGAACACTTTGTGACCCTGCTTCTCAGAGGTGCAGCAGCGGGCCATCATGGGAGACTGCGTGGCGTGGAAGCCGGAGATGGCGCCGCAGGCCACGGTGACGAACATGAACGGCCAGATGTGGATGTTCTTAGGATGCTGGTTGTTGAAGTTGTTCCACAGCTCGGGCATCTGATACTCATGGGCGAACAGCAGAACACCCGCAACACCGACGGCCATGATGATCAGGCAGATACCGAAGATGGGGTAGATCTTGCCGATGACCTTGTCGATGGGAACGAAGGTGGCGATGAAGTAGTAGATGATGATGACCCACAGCCAGAAGGTAGCGTCCAGCTTCTCGGGGGTCAGCAGGGCCAGCAGACCGGCGGGACCCTTGGAGAACACGACGCCGACCATGACCAGCAGGATGACGGAGAACACGCGCATGACCTGCAGCATGACCTTACCCAGATAAGTACCGGTAATCTCGGAGATGCTGGCGCCCTTGTGCCGCATGGACAGCATACCGCACATGTAGTCGTGGACGCCGCCGGCGAAGATGGTACCGAAGACAATCCACAGATAGACGACAGGTCCAAACAGAGCACCGTTCAGAGCGCCGAAGATGGGGCCGAGACCGGCGATGTTCAGCAGCTGAACCAGGAAGATCTTCCAACCCTTCATCGGGACGAAGTCAACACCGTCGTTGAGCGTGATGGCAGGCGTCTCCCGGTCGTCAGAGCCAAAGATCTTGTCTACGCGCTTGCCGTAGAAGATGTAGCCGACGACCAGAGCTGCAATGCAGAGAATGAAAGTAAGCATAGGTTTCCTCCTTAGTTTAGTTACCCTGCGGTGGCGTATCACCGCCTGGCGAGTATCATTATATGTCTAAACCGTGAACAAATCAACCCTTAGTATGGCGAAAAAAAGATTTTCGTAGCATTAAACAAATTTATGGCGGTTTTTTTCCTTCCGGGGAGTGGCGTGACCCTGATTTTTTCGTCAGATTGCATAAAACAGCACGCAGAAGAACTGGAGCAGCGCCCCTAAGTCTACGAAAATGTGAAATACGGAGTGCATCCACTTCCTGCGCTTGCCCAATCCATACAGAACGGAGCCGACCGTGTAGGCAATGCCGCCCAGCAGCAGAAGCAGAAAACCCGGGAAGGTCAGCGCCTGCAGCGCCTGTTTCGCAAAGAAAATGATCGCCCAGCCCATGCCGATATAGCAGATCATGGAAAAGACCCGGTATTTCTTCAGGTCAATGGCCGTCAGGGTCGTGGCCAGCGCCACCATGCCCCACTCGAAGCCGAACAGCACCCAGGCAAGAACAGGGTTCTCCGGGCGGATGGCGGACAGCAAAATCACGGTGTAGGTTCCCGCAATGAGGAAATAAATGGTGCAGTGGTCAAGTACCTGCATCACCTTTTTGCCCAGGGTGGGCTTCAGGCCGTGGTAGACGCTGGAAATGGTGAACATGGTGACCATGGCGCTGCCGTAAATGGCGGAGGTGACGACGCCCCAGGGATTGGCGTGGAGGGCGGCGAAAATGACGCACAGCGTCAGCGCCACGACGCCCACAGCGCCGCCGACGATGTGGGTGACCATGTTCATGATCTCTTCGCCCCGGCTGTAATCCGGAAGCTGGCGGTCGGACAATTTCGTTCGTTTCATAGTGTTTCCTTTCTTTGTAAAGATGGCAGGAGTATAGCACATTTTTCACAAAAAAGAAACCGCCATTTTGTCGAGTTCTCTCCCCGGCGGAGAAATTCGGTTTCTACCGGGGTGAGAAGTGGATACGGGGTTGACAAATGTCCTTCCATACAATACAATTCTCCTAGTCACGGCGTAAAGTACGCCGTTTTTTGCATAGAATAGAGAGGGTTCGAGCTATGAAAAAGATACCGTTTTTGACTCTGGAAAAAGCAAAGGAAATCCGCGAGCAGATCCCCACCCCCTTTTACGTTTACGACGAAGCCGGCATCCGCGCCAACGCCCGGTTACTGAAGGCGGCGTTTTCCTGGAATCCCGGATTCCGGGAGTATTTTGCCGTCAAGGCCACCCCCAACCCCTTCCTGCTGAAAATCCTCCACGAGGAGGGCTGCGGCTGCGACTGCGCTACTTATACGGAGCTGCTGCTGTCCGAGGCCGTTGGCATCACGGGACATGACGTGATCTTTTCCTCCAACGATACGCCGGCGCTGGATATGCGCAAGGCGCGGGAGATGGGCGTATACATCAATCTGGACGACGCCACCTATGTGGATTTTCTGGCGTCCATGGGTCCGGTTCCCGAGACGGTGTGTCTGCGGTATAACCCGGGCGGCTCCTTCTCTCTTGGCAACACCATCATGGACATGCCCCGGGACGCCAAGTACGGCATGACTGAAGACCAGATGGCGGGGGCGATCACCCGGCTGATGAAGCTGGGCACGAAGCACTTCGGCGTTCACGCCTTCCTCGCCTCCAATACCACCACCAATGAATATTATCCCGCCCTGGCCGGGCAGCTGTTCCGTCTGGCGGTGCGGCTGCGCAACGCCACCGGCGCCCATATTTCCTTCATCGACCTGTCCGGCGGCATCGGTGTGGACTACCGCCCCGAGCAGCCCAAATGCGACATCGGCGTCATCGGCGAGGGTGTGCGGGTCAAGTACGAGGAAATCCTGACCCCCAACGACATGGGCGACGTCGCCATTTTCACCGAGCTTGGCCGGTTCATGCTGGCGCCCTACGGCCACCTGATCTCCACCGTCATTCACGAAAAGCACATCTACCGGGAATACGTGGGTCTGGACGCCTGCGCCGCCAACCTGATGCGCCCGGCCATGTACGGCGCTTACCACCACATCACGGTGCTGGGCAAGGAGGACGCACTCCTGGATCACGTCTACGACGTCACCGGCGGTCTGTGCGAGAACAACGACAAATTTGCCGTCGAGCGAAGCCTGTCGGAGATCCAGATCGGCGACATCGTCGCCATCCACGACACCGGCGCTCACGGCTTCTCCATGGGCTACAATTACAACGGCAAGCTCCGTTCCGCGGAGGTTCTGCTGAAGAAGGACGGGAGCTTCCAGCTCATCCGCCGCGCCGAGACGCCGGAGGATTATTTCGCGACCTTCGATTTTTCGGATTTCCGCTTTGGAAAGTAACACTGGCATTGTGTACAAAAACGATTCTGATTTTTTGGATGGCAGGTCGCAAATTAACAAGAAAATTTCATACTTTTCCGTTTCGTTTATGCTATAATGTATAAGGCGGCAGTAAGGCATCCTCCCAATCAGCCGCGCCGAAAAGGAGAACCCCATGAATAATATTCTGTTTTTTCTGACACCAAAGGCGATGTGTGCATATTTGTACGATGACTATACCATCCGGCAGGCACTGGAAAAGATGGAATCCGCAGGCTACGCCGCGATTCCCATTCTCAACCACCGGGGCGAATACCGGGGAACCCTGACGGAGGGCGACCTGCTGTGGGCCATGAAGAACATGTGCTACATGGACATGCGTCAGGCCGAAGCCCGCCGGGTCATGGAGATTGCCCGCCGGAAGGATAACGTTCCCGTCCGGGTCACCACCTCCATGCACGAGCTGGTAGAGCGGGCGTCCAATCAGAATTTCGTCCCCGTGGTGGACGACAAGGACGCGTTCATCGGCCTGATTACCCGGAAGGCCATCATCCGCTACTGCCGGGAAAAGCTGTTCCCCGAAGATTGATCGAATCCACTACATAGCGACAAATCCATAACGAAAGAGCGCTGTCACCTGGAACTCAATGGTTCTAAGTGACAGCGCTTTTGTTATTTTCCCGTATACGCCATAGGCTGATTCAGGTACTGTTCCCACGGGAAGTTTTCCGTGGATTTTTTCAGGCCGAAGGCCTCCCGTATCCCCTGGCACAGCATTTTCAGCTTGTATTGCAGGGGCGAGGCCGCAAACAGCGACGCGTTTCCCGCCGTCATGGCATACTCAAAAATCCGCGCCCGGTCTTCCTTGGGGTAACTCATGGAATAGGTGTCCACGAAGCTGCGGGTGTCCGGCTGCAAAAATTCGCTGCCGTCCCGCTGGGCGTTGGCGAGATAATCGTAGTCGTACGCAAAGTCCACGGGATTCAGCTTTGCCCACTGGTCGAGGGCGATGCTGTTGCCTAAGATGTGGGTCTCCATCACGTGGTACAGCTCGTGGTACAGCGCCTTTTCCGAGGTATCCCCCGCCGCCAGGACAATATAGGCGTCCGTTCCGTTCATGAACTGAATGCCGTTCGCGCTGCTCACACTGCCGGATTCGGCGCTGCCGGTGATCTCCCGCACCAGGCAGATTTTCAGGGAGGAAAAATGGGAGACCGCGGCTTCCAGCATCCCCTCCGGGAAATTGGCAAGGCGCTCGTTCAGCCAGTCCAGCTCCCGCTTGAGGACGGGCACCAGGTATTCAATCTCAAAATTGTAGTCCCAGGGCTGCACCAGATCGGCGTCCTCCCACAACAGCACCTCCACGCCGTAGGTATCGCCGACGGTTCTTGCGTAATACTCACACCACACCAGCCCGTGATAGTCCGGCTCCTGGCTGGAATAATAGGGGCCGGTGTAGATTTCCGTGTCGGAAACGGCGAATTCCGGCGAGGTTGTATCCCAGCGGTAAACGGTCGGCCGGCCGTCGTTGTTAGAAAGGAGGAAATACACCCAGCCGTCGGCGGTTTCCTCCACCGTCAGGGGCAGGCCAAAGAACGGAAGGGTCGCAGAGCAGCGGCGGCGGCCGGTTTCCAGATCGTAATAGTCCAACTTGATCTCCGTATCCGACGCAACGCTTGCCGTCACCGCGTCGGCGAAGGTCTCCAGGAAGAAATCCTCCCCGCTCAGCTCCGCCGGGGTCAGCGTCAGGGGAGATTCCTCCCCCGCCTGCCCGAACAGCAGCGCCCGGGTGCAGCCCGTGGGGAAGGAAAGAAAATAGCTGTCGCCCTGGGACTGCATCGTCAGCTCCTGCGTCCCCTCATACAATATCCGTCCGTTTTCCGTGGAGAGCAGCAGCGTACTGGCATTGCCCTCGCTGTCCGCCGCCTGGCATTGCAGGACGGTGTCGTTCAGGTGCAGCCCGGTCACGCTCTGCTGCGCGAACCCGGCCTCCTTGATGACCCGGCGGATGCCTGTTTCCAGATTCCAGGCGCGGATACCGGCCTTGGTGCAGTAGTACAGCGTCTCCCGATCGCGGGACAGCAGGGGCGTTCCTTCCAAGTCCTCCGGCGCGGGAATGTGGGTGATCTCCCGCAGGGACGCGTCCAGCACCACCGTCTGCCGGTTCACCGGGTCAAAGTAGCTCAGGCCGCTTTCCGTGACCTGTAGGGACGGGTCGTCCGGGGAAAGGCCAAACTCCAGCCGGACGGTGGCCGCTATGTACAGTTCCTCCCCGGAAAGCCGAGTGATGAGGGTGCTGACCTGGGTGTCGGAGAACACCAGCAGGTCGCTGCCCATGGCTTTCAGCCCTGCCACCCCCGGGATGCTCAGGGGATACGCCCGCAGCGCGTCGCCGTAGCGCACTTCCAGGGGGTCGTTCGGGTCATGCAGCCCGGCGGGGGGCGCCGCTTCCACGGGAACGGCCTCCGTCTGGGTGGGGAACGTCGTTTCCTCCCCCTTCCCGGAGCAGCCCGCCAGCAGCAGGCACAGCAGGATCAGCGCGGGATACCATCGTTTCATCTATTGTCTCCTTGCAAGGGTGTAATCGTCGCCCTGCCGATAAAAGGGGCAGTGCCGGGAGGGGGAATTGGCGATGCGGTAAACCTCGTCCTCGTCCAAATCCATCATGCAGTCGTATTCGTCGTACTCCTCATCATAATCATAATACCAGCAGGTCTCGCATTCTGTCGAATCCACGGTCAACCCTCCAAAATCCGAAAAGAAAATTCTCCGTTTTCATAAATCAGACAGCTGTGGCTCCCGTCCTTGGGGATGGAGACGCTGCCGGGATTCAGGCAGCGGACGCCGGAGCGCACTTCGTCCATTTTCACATGGGTGTGTCCGAAGAGGAACACACTGCCCTCCGGCAAGGGCGGAAGGTTATCCGGGTTGTGGTGGTGTCCGTGGGTCAGATAGAAGGTTTTCCCCTCCAGAAGCAGCTGGGAAAACTCTGCCATGCAGGGAAAGGGCAGAACCATCTGGTCAACCTCCGCCTCGCAGTTGCCCCGCACCGCAATGATACTGTTCCGGTAATCGCTCAGCATGGGAATCACCTGCTTCGGCGCGTAATCCCGGGGCAGCTCGTTCCGAGGGCCGTGGTACAGCAAATCCCCCAGCAGAATCAGCCTGTCCGGGCGTTCCGTCTCCATCAGGTCGCATAGGCGGCGGCACCAGAAGGCGCTGCCGTGGATGTCGGACGCAATCAGCAATTTCATAAGGAATCCTCCTGTTTTATGCACCGCAAGGGTCGGTGAAGCCACCGACCCCATTATTTATAGTTGTTCTAAGTACGCTTTCACGTCGAACGGCCGAAGCTTCTCGTCCTTCCGCAGATACAGCGGGTGATGGGGATGTCCCTTCCGGGAAATAGCCCCGGCGCAGCACCATTCGGCTCCATACTCCTCCCCTGCCAGCAGCATGTCCCGCAGGCAGTCGGGCAGGTATTTCCGCTTTTCAATGATCGCGCCCCAGGCCGCCCACACCACCGGATGCTCCGAAAGAGACAGCACATACCGGAACGCTTTCAGATTTTCCTTGTGGAGCAGCGGGTTGCAGACCTTCTCCATATCGTCGGGAGAGGTCGCCCGCTGGGCGTAGACGTTGAACATGATAAAGCTGTCAAACCCATTCCCCAGGGCAATCCGCTCCACGGATTTTAAGGTATTGTCCAGGGCGTCGGGCCTGGCTGTGGAGGGGTTGATGCCGATGCAGATCAAGGGCTTGCAGCCCCGCGTACCCAATATGTAACGGTACTCCGAGTAAAAATTGGGGGCGTAAATCCATTTTTTGATGTCGTATTCGTCGCTGGGGGTATCGGCGGCTTCCAGCGCCTGCCGGAAGGTGACCAGCTCCAGTTCCCGGGTCGTTCCGCTGGGAATGTGCGCCATCAGCTTTCCTCCACCGGCGGGAACCACAGGCTCTTGCTGGGGTCGTGGAAATCGCAGCTTTCCGGGTCGCGCCCCGTCTGGAGGCACCACCCGGCAAAGGCGGTGTCCAGGAAGGGATACACGCCGTCCATGGTGGATTGCAGGCTGACGGTAGAGCCGTCCTCCAGGTACAGCTCCGCAACGACGCTGCCGCCCTGCACCACGTACAGCTTCTGTCCCACAATTTCCTCGTACCGATGCTCGGCGTCCTTCTTCCCGAACCGGGACATGAGGAAGCTTTCCCCGTCGTAAAAAATGCCGAAGCTCAGATAATACACCGCCAGAAATACGCCCATGGCCAGCACGATCAGGCCGCCCACGATCAGCACCGGCCCGTCGCCGATGCCAATGCAGAACGCCATGACGCCCAGCACCGTCAGCACCACGCCGAACACGCCGAAGCGCTTGTTCGCCCGGACGGCCATGCCGGAGCGGTGCTGCGCCTTTCCCCGGAACGCCTTGGTAAACCCCTTATCCACCAGATAGCACACCCCGAACACGGCGGCGGCAATCAGCAAAACAATGACAAACTGCATATCTTTCTCTCCTTATATTCAAGCCCAAAGCACCGTATCCACAGGAATGTCATGTTCCTCGGTGTCCAGATGGGGCAGCATCTGGAAATCGTAGCACAGCGCCAGCGTGGGATGGTTCGGTTCCCGGGACAGGAATTTGTCGTAAAACCCGCCGCCGTAGCCGATGCGGTGCCCCTGGGGGTCAAAGGCCAGCCCGGGCATCAGCACCAGCGCCGTTTCGTCATGGGCAACCGGCTCGTCCGCAATGGGTTCCGGAATCCCGGCGTAGCCCTTCGATACCTTGGTCAGGTCGTCCAGGTAAATGAACTTCATTTCGTCGCCGTAGCACTTGGGTACGGCCACCTTTTTCCCGTCCCGGAGCGCCTGTTCCAGCATGGGGACGGTGCGCACCTCCTGATTGTAGGGCATGTAGCCGTAGATGGTCTTTGCCTTGCGGTAGGCTTCCGTGGCAGCGAACCTGCGGCCAAGCTCCCGGCTCCGCTCTTCAATTTCTTCCGGCGTCATCGCCCGTTTTTTCTCCCGAATCCGGCGGCGCAGTTCCGTCTTATCCATTGTCCGTACCCTCCGCTTTCTCGCTCACCGGGTGGAACATCCGGAACCACAGGAAAATGGCGATCTGCCCCGGAATGCCCAGAAGGTAGATTTTCCAGAAATTGTACCGGAAAATCAGCAGCCCGGAAACATGAATGGCGATCAGGAATCCCCACACGATGGCGGAGATCAGCAGCCGGTTTTTCCGGAAATCGTGCCACGCCGAAAGTAAACTCAGCATCACAATGGCGTTGACCGGCACGGCGTAGAAAAACGCCAGCCAGCTGTAGCGCTCCACGGCGTGGAACGAGGACATGATGACGAATACGAACAGCGCAATGAACCACACCAGCGTGGAGGACAGCGCTAATATCACATTCTTATTGGCCTTGCGCTTCAGCGCCTTTTCGGACACCTGGGTCATGGCTTTTTCCAGGGTGCCGGGGTTTCCCGGCAAAGCGTCGGGGTCGGCCAGCAGCTCCCCCACGGGTATCCGGAACAGCTCCGCCAGCTGCACCAGCGTCATCACATCCGGCACGGATTCTCCCCGCTCCCACTTGGAGACGGCCTTGTCGGAATAATTCAGTTTTTCCGCCAGACCCGCCTGGGTCAGTCCCGCCTGCTTGCGGTACGCGGCAATATTGGAGCCGATCTGATTTCTCAAAGTCGCGTCGTCCATGGTTCCCCTCCAGCTTATAGTCATGCCTATCTTATCATAAACGGGAAATCTTTGCAACAGGGAAACCGGGGCATTCCTCCGACGCTCCCGAAATTAATTCTTTTTTCTCTTGCAATTTCTTCCGATCTATGATATAAATGGTTTGTACACCATCAGAAGCTTTCAGAACCTTTCCGCTGTAAGGAGGAAACACTATGAACATCCGAAAACTTTTGACCCGGCTCGTCTCTCTGGCACTGATCGCGGTCTTTCTGCCCACCGTCGCGATGGCGGATACCTGGTACTTGGAGGACGGCAGCATCACCGTTTCCGCCACCGATAGCGGCCAGAGCGTCAGCCAGGGCGGCGTGACCAAAGAGGATTCCGCCCCCGTCATCCGGAACCGGGATTCTTCCGCCTCCACCACCAACAATGTCACCATCAGGGCGGACACAGGGGCGACGGCCAACGTCACCCTTGAGGACACCAACATCGACACCACCGGCGGCGCAGGGCCGAATGGCGCAGGCGACGCGGCGGTGAGAACCGAGGGCGGCGGCAATGTCAACCTGAACGTTGAACTGGACAACACCCTGCAAAGCGGAAACACACGCGCCGGTGTGGAAAAGGGCAACGGCGGCAATCTGACCATCGGCTCCGAATCCGGCTCCGGCCAGCTGGTAGCCACCGGCGGCGACGGCGGCGCGGGTATCGGCGGCGGTGAAAACACAGGTGCCGAAAACATCACCATTACCGGCGGCGATATTTTTGCCATCGGAAACGGCGGCGGCGCAGGGATCGGTGGTGGCTGGGACTGCAGCGCCTCCGACATCACCATCACCGGCGGAAATGTCACAGCCGTAGGGAAACAAGACGATCCCGGCCGTATTGGCGGCGCAGGCATTGGCGGCGGCGGATCTCAGACTTCGAATGCCGGCAGCGGCACCAATATCAAAATCACCGGCGGACGTGTCACAGCAGTCGGCGGCAATTACTCTGCGGGTATCGGCGGAGGCTATGGCTCCAATGGTGAAAACATCACCATTTCCGATGCCGAAGTAATCGCCATAGGCGGCACATGCAGCGCCGGAATCGGCGGCGGCTGCCGTAACCTCGACTCCACTGCCGCCGGAGAAGGAAAGAATATCTCCATTTCCGGCAGTGCAAATGTAAAGGCCGCCGGCGGCGTGGGCGACAGCATGGACGGCGCAGGCGCGGCCATTGGCGCGGGCGGATCGCATCAGGGGACAACCCTCGTCGATGCTCAGGAGGGGGATGTGGGTACCTCCGGCCTGTCCCCCGACGGCAGCGTCGAGCGCTTAGACCCCGGAACGACCTTTGACATCCCCCAGCCCAAGCCCCGCAGCAGCTTCCTGACAGCCTCCGCTGAACCCCAGCCGGTGAAAGCGGCGCTCTATCGCGTCATTGACGAGACTGGCAAGGCGCTCCCCGTGGTGACGAAGCAGGAGGACGGCGTTCTGCTGCTCACCGCCCAGGCCGACATCGCCATTCTGGAGGGCGCGGTCTCCGGACTGCAAACCCTGCAAGGCCGGGGCATCGATACCATCACCTTCACCAACGGCACCATCTCCGTCAGCTTCTCTCTGGCCGAGGTCATCGCCAAGGGCGCGTCTTCGGACGTCTACCGCCTGACCCTCTCCGGCGGCGAAGCCAATTTCACCCTGGCTGACGCGGACATTACCGCGCTGCTGGACAAGTAATTTCCATAAACAATACGCCCCGGACATCCAAGGATGTCCGGGGCAATTTGCTGCTTTGTTCAATCATCAGCCGCCGAAGAAACGGCGGAAGTATTCGTACCAGTCGCCATAGTCTCCTTCACTGGGCATGGAGGAATCCTCCTGGGGAGTGGTTTCCACGGTGGTGTCGTGGGGCTTTTCATCGAAGGTGATGGTCAGCGTCAGCTCCCGGCCGCTGCGGACGACGGTAACTTGGGCGGTGTCCCCCGCCTTGTAGTTCCGCAGGGTACGGGTCAGATCGGTTCTGGTGGTGATCTTATGATCGTCCACCGCGGTGATCAGATCCTTGGACTGGATACCGGCCTTGTCCGCGCTGCTGCCCGGCGTCACGTCCACGACGTATGCGCCGTCCGTGGGCAGGCCGAACTGGGCGGCGGCTTCCTTGTCGTTGTCCTTCACGGTGATGCCCATGTAAGCGCCGGTGACGTAGCCGTAGTCAATGAGATCGGAGATAATGCCCATCACATCGTCAATGGGGATGGCGAAGCCGATGCCCTCGATGGACGCGCCGGAATTGGTGGTGCCGGAATACTTGGCGGTGGTGATGCCGATGACCTCGCCGTACATATTGAACAGCGGGCCGCCGGAGTTGCCCGGGTTGATGGCCGCGTCGGTTTGCAGCATACTGATAACGGTATTGTCGGTGGTGACCTCCCGGTTGATGCCGCTGACGTATCCCACGGTCTCCGTGGCAGCCAGACGGCCAAGAGGATTGCCGATGGCGACCACCATGTCGCCGATGGAAAGATTGCCGCTGCTGCCGATGGTCGCGGCGGACAGCCCCTCGGCTTCCACCTTCAGAACGGCCACGTCGTTGGTGGCGTCGTAGCCCTTCACCGTAGCGTCGTACTCGTCACCGGTGTGAGTGGTGACGGTAATATTGCTCGCGTTCTGCACCACGTGGTAATTGGTCACCACATAGCCGTCCTCCGTCAGGATGAAGCCGGAACCGGAGGACGTTCCCTCCACGCTCTGGCCGTAGGCGGTGGTCTGCATGGTGCAGGAAATGGCCACCACGCTGTCAACGTTGCTCTGATACAGCTGCGCCGGGGTCATGGCCGAGCCGTCCGCCGCCGGGAGCGCACCGGATGTGCCGGAAGGGGCGCTGTCGATCTGCTTCTGCAAATCGTCGATCTGTCTGCCCAACTGCTGGGTAATCTGGTTGGTTTTCTGCTCCCATCTGCTGTTGACGGTGGACGCCGTGATCAGGCAGCCGGTCACCACCAGCGCCAAGACGAGGACGGCGGCAATTACGGTCTTCCAGGGAGACTTGCCGGACTTGCGTTCCTTCTTCTGAGGCGGCTGGGTCTGGGGCTGGTACTGGTACTGATACGCCCGGGGCTGACCCGTCATGTACGGGGAATTGGCATAGGGAGACTCCCTGCGGCCTGTACCGGCGGTGTGATAGGTGCCGGACTGGGGCTCGCTCCGGGGTGCCGGATTCTGGGGTTCCGCTTCCTTTTGCGGCTCCTGAGGGGCAGCATCCTGCGCTTCGGAAGCCGGGTGATTCTCTTCCGGATATTCGCTATTTGTAAAGGTGTCCATGGTGGTTCCCTCCTTCTCTTTTCTTACCTTACTCTACCCGCCACATATGAAGAAATATGTATCGACATGTGAAGGATATTTGAATTTTACAATTTTTCCGGCTTTTCGTCAAGGGCAGCAGCGGATAATTAGGGCAACACCGCATAATTTGACAAGGAGGCTCAGCCAGGATTTTTGTCCCAATTCAAAGTTTGGAAAACGAAGGAATACTGTATGTATTTCTCGTTTTTCAAACTGAAGAAGTGGGGCAAAAAGACGGCTGAGACTCGCAGGCACAATTGTGCGGTGTTGCCTTAGAAAAATCGCGGCAGCTTTCACTGCCGCGAAACGAATCACTTCTTGCGGAAGGACATGCAGTCGGTACACTGATCCACGGTGGGGCAAGCCTCGTGGGTACCCACCAGAATGCGGTCCAGAGAGCAGTAGTTCTCGCCCTCGCAGTGGTTGGCGCACTGCTGGACGGTACACTCGATGCTCTTGTTGGCATGACAGTTCATAGTAGCAGCCTCCTTTTCTTTGGATTCGGGAATAGTATGCGCCGCCGTCGGCAAAGCATACAGGAACTTTTTTCCAATGTTGCTTTCCCGTGGCTTTTGTGGTATCTTAGAGGAAAAGGATTTTTGCTGGAGGTCTTTCTATGCCTGTCATTGCTCCGTCTATTCTGTCCGCCGATTTTGCCAATCTGGAACGGGATATTCACGACATCGAGCGCAGCGGCGCCGATTGGGTGCATGTGGATGTGATGGACGGAATGTTCGTCCCCAATATCTCCATCGGCATTCCGGTGGTGAAGGCGCTGCGGCCCGTCACCTCCCTGCCCCTGGACGTGCATCTGATGATCGACCGTCCCATCCGCTACGCCGAGGAATTTATCAAGGCCGGCGCGGACTGGCTGACCATTCACTTGGAATCCGACCAGCCCCAGAACACCCTGGCCTGTCTCGACAAAATCCGGGCGCTGGGCTGCAAGGCCGCAATCTCCCTGAAGCCGAAAACCCCGGCGGAGGCCGCCATCCCTTATCTTAGCAAATGCGACATGGTGCTGGTAATGACCGTGGAGCCGGGCTTCGGGGCGCAGAAATTCATGACCGACATGATGCCCAAGGTGAAAAAGCTCCGCCGGATGCTGGACGAGGTAAACCCCGCCTGCATCCTCGAGGTAGACGGCGGCGTAGACGCCGTGACGTACAAAACCTGCCGGGAAAACGGCGCGGAAGTGCTGGTCACCGGCTCCGCCTATTTCAAAGCCGCCGACCGGGCAGCATTTGTCGAAGCCCTTCGGAAGTAGAAAAACGAACCCGGCTCCCACCTGGGAACCGGGTTCAGATTGTATTTTATCAGCAGTAGAAGTCCCGAATTTTCTTCGCGCGGCTGGGATGGCGCAGCTTGCGGATGGCCTTGTTTTCGATCTGGCGGATACGCTCCCGGGTGACGCCGAAAATCTGCCCCACCTCTTCCAGGGTGTGGGTGCGTCCGTCGTACATGCCGAAGCGCATCCGCAGAACGTCCGCTTCCCGCTCCGTCAGGGTGTCCAGAATTTCCTTCAGCGCCTCGGCAAGCAGGGCGTTGGAGGTGGCGTCGGCGGGGCCGGGGGTGCGCTCGTCCTCCACAAAGGAGCCGATGGAGGTATCCTCCTCATCTCCCACAGGGGTGTCCAGGGACAGGGTATCGGCGGCGGTGCGGTTGGCTTCGATGATCTTCTCCACGGGCAGATTCAGCTCCGCGGCAATCTCCTCCACGGTAGGCTCCCGGCCAAGCTCCTGCACCAGCTTCCGGTTGCAGCGGGTGGCCTTGTTGATGACCTCCACCATATGCACCGGGACACGGATCGTGCGAGCCTGATCCGCGATGGCGCGGGTGATGGCCTGCCGGATCCACCAGGTGGCATATGTAGAGAATTTGTTTCCCTTTGTCCAGTCGAATTTATCGACCGCGCGGATAAGGCCGGTGTTGCCTTCCTGAATCAGGTCCAGAATGTGCAGGCCGCGGCCGGAATATTTCTTTGCGATGGAGACCACCAGACGCAGGTTCGCCTCGGTGAGCTTGTTCTTCGCTTCCTGATCTCCCTCGGAGACGCGCTTGGCCAGCTCCACCTCTTCCTCAGCGGAAAGGAGCTTGATCTGGCCGATCTCCTTGAGGTACATCCGCACCGGGTCGTCCAGACTGTACTCGGCGGCCAGGTCAACGGGGTCAACCAGTTCTTCCTCGTCCAGACCGGCAAGGTTAATGTCGTCGTCCGGCCCCAGGTCGAGATCGTCGTCCCCCAGATCCAGTTCCAGATCGGCGGTGACCACCTGAATATTCATGGCGTCCAGACGGTCGTAAATGTCCTCGATCTTCTCCGGCGTCAGCTGCATTTTTTCCAGCTGGGCGTTCAGGTCGGAGGCACGGATCATGCCGTCCTTCTTCGCCTGCGTGATGAGCGCCTGCAATGCGGCGTGAACATCGTCCATATTGGCTTTTGGAGCCTTCTTCGGCGTACTACTACTCATAGAGAATCTCCTTTTTTCTATGTAAAAATCCATAAAACTCTTGTGCCGTTAAACTATACCCCGTTTTTTTCGGTATGACAAGGGCATTTCCCAAAATTTTTTCTTTCATCGAGGACAGTTTTCCCCTGATTTCGGGAAAACATACGGTTTACTTTTTGGGAAAAATTCGTTATAATTGTGAGAATAAGGCAGTATGCCCTTTCGATCCCATATTCATGAGGTAATCCATATGACCGAATTATCCAACATCCGCAACTTTTCCATCATCGCCCATATCGATCACGGCAAGTCCACCCTCGCCGACCGGCTGCTGGAGCAGTGCCACGCCATCGACCAGCGCATCCGCGCCGAGCAGATGCTGGACTCCATGGACTTGGAGCGGGAGCGGGGCATCACCATCAAATCCAGCGCCGTCACCCTGCACTATACCGCCGCCGACGGCGAAAAATACGTCCTGAACCTGATCGACACCCCGGGTCACGTGGACTTCAACTACGAGGTCTCCCGGAGCCTTGCCGCCTGCGAGGGCGCGATTCTGGTGGTGGACGCCTCTCAGGGCGTGGAAGCCCAGACCCTCGCCAACACCTATCTCGCCATCGACGCCGGGCTGGAAGTCCTGCCCGTCATCAATAAAATTGACCTTCCCTCCGCCCGTCCGGCTGAGGTGAAATCGGAAATTGAGGACATCATCGGCATCCCCGCCGAGGACGCCCCCGAAATTTCCGCCAAAAACGGCATCAACATCCCCGCCGTTCTGGAGATGATCGTCCGGGACGTCCCTGCTCCCACCGGCGAACGGGACGCGCCATTGCAGGCGCTGATCTTCGACAGCCAGTACGATTCCTACCGGGGCGTCATCGTCTACACCCGCATCAAGCAGGGAACGGTGAAGCCCGGCATGGACATCAAAATGATGGCCACCGGCGCGGTCTACAAGGTGGTGGAAGTGGGCACCATGATCCCCGGCGGGCTGAACCCCTCGGACGCGCTGGGCGCCGGTGAAGTGGGCTACATCACCGCTTCCATCAAAACCGTGGCGGACACCCGGGTCGGCGACACCGTCACCGGCGTGGAGAATCCCGCCGCCCAGCCCCTGCCCGGCTACCGTCCCGCCCAGCCCATGGTGTTCTCCGGCATCTACCCCGCCGACGGCGCCAAATATCAGGATTTACGGGACGCACTGGAAAAACTGAAGCTCAACGACGCCTCCATGAACTACGAGCCGGAAAGCTCCATCGCCCTCGGCTTCGGCTTCCGCTGCGGCTTCCTTGGTCTGCTGCACATGGAGATCATTCAGGAGCGTCTGGAACGGGAATACAATCTCGACCTCATCACCACCGCTCCCAACGTCGTCTACCGGATAACGAAGACCAACGGCGAATCCATGTATGTCTACACGCCTCTGGACTACCCCGACCCGGCGGACATCCAGCTGGCCGAGGAGCCTTACGCCAAGGTCAGCCTGATCTCCCCACAGGAATACGTGGGCAACATCATGGAGCTGTGTCAGAACCGCCGGGGCGAATTCAAGGACATGGTGTATCTGGACGCCAGCCGCGTGGAGCTGCACTACGAAATGCCCCTGAACGAGATCATCTACGACTTCTTCGACGCCCTGAAGTCCCGCACCCGTGGCTACGGCAGTCTGGACTACGAGCTGATCGGCTACCGTCCCAGCCGTCTGGTGAAGCTGGACATCCTGCTCAACGGCGACGTTGTGGACGCCCTGAGCTTCATCCTCTTTGCGGACAACGCCTATCCCCGCGCCAGGAAGATCTGCGAAAAGCTGAAGGAGAACATCCCCCGCGCCCAGTTTGAAATTCCCGTCCAGGCCGCCATCGGCGGCAAGGTCATCGCCCGGGAAACCATCAAGGCGCTGCGCAAGGACGTTCTCGCCAAGTGCTACGGCGGCGACATCACCCGTAAGAAGAAGCTGCTGGAAAAGCAGAAGGAAGGCAAGAAGCGGATGCGTACCTTTGGCACCGTCGCGGTTCCTTCCGAAGCCTTCATGGCCGTCTTAAAATTGGACGAAGATTGACAAAACTTTCAACATCCGGAGGTATCCCCATGCCGATTCTCAATAAACGTGCGAACAAAACGCCCCTCGGACTTTACGTCCATGTCCCCTTCTGCCGCAGCAAGTGCCAGTACTGCGACTTCTACTCCATGGCCACCAAGGACGACAAGCTGATGGACGGCTATCTGGACGCGGTATGCGACCATATCAAGGAAGCCGGTGAGCTGGCGCCCGGCTACAAGGTGGACTCCGTCTACTTTGGCGGCGGCACCCCCTCCTACTATGGGGAAAAACGCCTGCGGGAGATTCTCTCCCTGATTCAGCGGTTGTTTACCGTCAGCCGCCAGGCGGAGATCACCGTGGAGTGCAACCCAGACAGCGTGGACTGGCGCTCCATGGCTCGTCTGCGCCGCAGCGGGGTCAACCGCATCTCCCTGGGGGTGCAGTCCGCGGACCCCCAGCAGCTTCGGTGCCTCCACCGCATCCACTCCCCCAAGCAGGTGGTCCAGGCGGTGGCGGACATCCGGCAGGCCAAAATCAACAACCTGAGCCTGGACCTGATCTACGGTCTGCCCGGTCAGACCATGGTCTCCTGGGAGGACACGCTGCACAAGGCCATGAGCCTGTCCCCTGAGCATCTCTCCTGCTACGGCCTGAAAGTGGAGGCGGACACGCCCTTGGCCCACCAGGTCTCCCTGGGGCTCTCCCTGCCCGACGGGGATGCCCAGGCCGATCTCTACCTCCGGGCTGTGGAGCTTTTGCAACAGGGAGGATATCGGCAGTATGAAATCTCCAACTTCGCCAAGCCAGGCAGGGAGTCCCGGCACAACCTAAAGTATTGGACAGGCCGGGAGTACCTGGGCTTCGGCCCTGGGGCACACTCCTATTTCGGCGGTCAGCGCTATGCCTATCCCCGGGACCTGGAGGGATACCTCCAGGCCATCGCCGCCGGCGCGGCCCAGCTGGAGGAGATTCAGCCCATCACCCCGCCGGAACAGGCCCGGGAGTACCTGATGCTCCGCATGCGCACTCTGCGGGGCATCGAGGAATGGGAATACCGCCGAAAGTTCGGCCTGAATTTTGAGCCCATCGCCCGGCGGCTGGAGTTTTTCGAGAGCCATCACTGGGCTGAGCAGTCCGATCACCGGTGGCATTTCACCCCCCAGGGCTTCCTGCTCTCCAACACCTTGATTTTAGAGCTTTTAGATGCCCAGTCGGGCACCATCCAAGAGCAAACGTACTGGAAGGAACTCATCGGCCAGCCCGATTCCGACCAGGACCCATAAATTTTCCATCCCGGAAAGGAGAACCCATGAAATACATCTTGATCATCGGAGACGGCATGGCTGACAATCCCGTCCCCACCCTGGACAACAAAACCCCCCTTCAGCACGCCGCCATCCCCGTCATGGATGGGTTGGCCGCCAAGGGTGAGGTGGGCAATGTGGTCAACTGCCCCGCCGGTCTGCCCGCCGGCAGCGACACCGCCATTCTGTCCATTTTCGGGGCAGACCCCAATGTCTGCTACACAGGCCGCTCCCCCTTGGAGGCTGCCGCCACAGGCATCCAGCTCCAGCCCGGAGACATCTCCTATCGGTGCAACATGGTCACCTATGAGGACAGCGACCTCCCCTTTGAGGAAAAGCGCATCCTCTCCCACTCCGGCGGTTCCATTGAAGGGGACCAGTCCATCCAGCTGATTACCGACCTCTTCCGGGACCCCGCCTTCCAGCAGGCCGCCCAGCAGGCCGGCATGGTGGTCCACCCCGCCGCCTCTTTCCGGCACATCGCCGTGCAGTCCGGGGCCTCCATCACCGGGATCTCCCTGCTTCCCCCCCACGACCATCTGGGGGAGGTCATTGGTCCCCTGCTCCCCTCGGGCAACGACAACGCCCAAGTGCTCAAATCTCTCATGAAGCTGGCTCACCAGGTCCTGGACCACCACCCCATCAATGAACAGCGCCGGGCGGAGGGAAAGCGCCCCGCCAACGGCGTATGGTTCTGGGCGGAAGGCAGCGCCGTGGCCCTGGAATCCTTCTGGGAAAAGTACCACAAAACCGGCACGGTGATCTCCGCGGTGCCCCTGTGCTTCGGCATCGCCCGTCTGTCCGGTCTGGATATTCGGGAGGTCCCGGGCGCCACGGGAGAACTGGATACCAACTATGAAGGCAAGGTTGCCGCCGCCCTGGAGGAACTGCGCAGCGGCAAGGACTTTGTGGCCGTCCACGTGGAGGCCCCTGACGAGTGCACCCACAACGGGGACCTCCCCGGCAAACTCCAGGCCATCGAGTGGCTGGACAGCCGGGTGGTGGGGCCCTTGACCCAGGCCCTGGCGGAAGAGGGCACGGATTACCGGCTGCTCATTCTCTCCGACCACAAAACCCTCACCGCCACCCGGGGACACGACGCCGACCCCGTCCCTTATCTGCTCTATGACAGCCGGAAAGACACGGGTCTGGGCCTTCCCTACTGTGAAGAATCCGGCCAAAAGGGGCCTGCCTACCCCGCCGGCGCCCCGGTGCTGATGAAAAAACTCTTTGCACTGTAAGTCCCTATCCTACGACATACCCGAATCACTATCACGAACGGAGGAACACCCCTATGCATGAAACCGCCTTTTCCCCGGCCAACATCCTGCTGCCTCAGGACTGCGGCCTGACCAAATGGGCCGTGGTGGCCTGCGACCAGTACACCTCCCAGCCGGAGTACTGGCAGCGGGTGGAGAGCTTCGTGGGGAACGCCCCCTCCTCCCTCCACCTGATCCTG
>ERZ827423.1607-NODE-1607-length-21259-cov-4.034380_pt1 | contig 21259 bp, 16 predicted proteins | sample MGYA00519775_ERZ827423 | MGnify/ENA primary metagenome ERZ827423 (study PRJEB31778, sample SAMEA3449296) | human gut metagenome | biome: human gut; feature: human-associated habitat; material: faeces | place: United Kingdom | collected 2010/2012 ...
AGAGGCTATACACCATGTCCAGAATGCATTGACTGAGCAGTTAACGAGTTTGCATATTGATACCTTTAGTCATTGCTGACTGTGCTATTAATTTCGTAGTCTAAATGTATTTAGTTATTCATATGATTTTGAGAATTATCGTGTGAAGGTAAATCGCTATGTGAAAGAGTATATGACAAGCCAATTGTTTTGGGGAGCTGTTTGATGTGAGGAGCAGCCAGCTATTATGGAGGTTATAAATCTGGTTTTGATAATGCAGTTCAAATCAGTTTCGTAATAACGTATCAAAAATATATACGTGGCAACTACATCAATAATTCAAAAATTTGATGATTAGTTCTTCCTCTACACAAAACACAAGACAAGCTTTATAAATAAGATATGTTGTGGTGGTAAATATAAGGCACAGTATTAAGAAATTTTACATGAGTTTGCTAAAGAAAATGTATAAATTTAGAAAAAGAAGAAGAGGATTAAAATTCAACTAAATAAAATATGTGTGCAATAACAACTCACGAAACATAAAAATAATATAAAGAAAAACATCTGTCATAATTATCAATATTATATATTTTATGGTGGGGTGAGAGGGATCGAATCCTGTATCTTTTGAATTACAGTCAATGGTTTATTCAAAAATATAGTCGTACCTCGCAAGAGATAAGATTAGAAATCAAGAGTATCCACGGGAAGGGCAATAATTTGCGTCGTATCTCGGTGGGTAAAATCAAAGAGGGAGGCCGCTGCCTCCCTCTTTGATTATTTATGGTACATTATTTTATGGTACATTACTGAACTACATTTTCGCAAAACCTTTGCAGCATCGCCGCTGCTTGTGCTCTTGTCGCTATGCCTTGCGGTTCGAGCGTTGTAGCGCTAATGCCGGTGATGATGCCTTTATCGAAGGTCCACTGCATGGCAGTGATGGCATACTCGCTGATTGCATCGAAGTCCGCGAATTTTTGTATGTTCGTGTTCTCGCTGATGCTCACGTCATAGCCTTTGTACTGAGCATAACGGTAGAGTGTCGCTGCGAACTGCTCACGGGTGATGGGGTCGTTGGGTCCAAACAGCCCGTTGCCGTAGCCGCCCATAATCTCATTCGCAGCAGCCCATGCAACCGCGTCAGTATACCATGTTCCATCAGCCACATCGGTGAAGGCACTGCCGTCTGTAACTGCCGGCTCACCCTCCAGACGATAGATGATAGTCACTATCTGTGCACGAGTAATTGTGCCGTTCGGGGCGAACAGTGCGTTGCCGACTCCATTCATCAGGCCGTTTTCCAGGCAGTAGTGGATACCGTCGTGATACCACAAATCCATGTTCAGATCTGTGAATTGCGCCATCGGGCAGGTCTCATCCCCGGGGCAGTCGGATACACTGCCGGCCGCACGGAAGGTGACCTCGATGGTCACGCGGCCGCGGGGCTGGGTGAAGGTATAGGTACCGTCGCGGTTGGCGGTGACTCGCACGGCGTCACCGCTGCGGTCAGTGACGATGACCTCTCCCACCTCATAGCCGTTGTCGGGATTGGGGGTGATGGTGACCTTGTCGCCGTAGCTTGGGGTACGGGGATTCACCCGCACATCGCCGTTTCCGGTGATGTCAATGACCGGGGAGTAGCTGGGCTCGCTGGAGCCGCCGGAGTTCCCACCATCCGGGTTGACCGGCGGCGTATAGTCGTTCATGTCCTCTGGGTTCATAGTGGGCCGCAGGTAGTATCGGTCTTGGCCAGTGATTCCTTTATTTGTCCGCAGCTCATCGGATGTCAGTTTTTCATCCCCTATCACAATCTCCAAAACCGGGGTCTCCGTGCTGTTCACCGTGCCTGTGGTGGGGTCTTTGCCGTCCCAGTAGTTCTTCCCCACATTCAGAGTAACATTATTTGCGTTGTTTTCGGCAATCTCGCCGATCTTCACATAGGATTCCTTAGCATTTGGGCCGGCAATCAGTCTGTTCTCCGTGAATGTCAGACTCTGTTTCTCGGTCCGGCTGCCGAAGTCTATCCGGACCGCCCGGCCCGCACCGTCCTTGGAACCGTCGGCCCAGTCCTCGAACGTATTGCCGGTGATGGTAATGTCGTCGCAGTCCCGCAGGCTGAGCGCCGTGCCCGCAATGCTACGGAAGACGCTGTTCTGCACGGTGATCGCGTCCATACCTCCCTGCGTGTAGATCCCCACGAATTCCTCGCCGGCGGCCCCAGCCGCAAGTTTCAGGTTTTGGAAAGTACTCCCCGTCACGGTGAGAGAAGCGTCATTTCCCCTTCCGTACACATTCAAAACGCCGCTCTTGTCGCCCTGGCTGGAAGTCGTGTTCTCGAAGGTACAGTTTTCCACGACCACGGCGCCGCTGGTATTCAGGGAGACAACACCATTTTGGAACGTCAAATTCTTCAGCGTCAGACCTCCCACTGTTCCGGTCAGGAGTTTTTGATTATTGAGGTTCTCTCCTCCGGTAATGGTGATGTTCTGCCCCGCCTGGCCCTGGATAGTGATGCTCTTACCTGTCAAACTGAGATTCAAGGTTTCATCCAGTGTCAAATTCCGAAGGATCTGAATCTCTGCCCCATCCTGGGCCTTATCCAAGGCCCCCTGGAGGGTGGTGTACTTCTGCTCTCCGATCTGCGCCACCCATTCCGTGGAGTTCTCGTCGACGACCACCTTCTCTTCGTCGCCCTGGTTCTTATAAGCGTACGGACTTGTGTGAAGAGCCTCGATCTGATCAAGCGTGGTGGTGGAAACGTTGTTTACAACTTGAATATCATTCTTGGGGATACCGCCATCTGGCGTCTCTGTACTCTGGAGATTCCCAACAATGCCGGCGGCAAAGGTAGTTCCAAAAATGCTCTTTGCAGTGTTCTCGTTCCCGGTTACCACACCAGCATTGTAGAGGGTACCGATGATGCCGCCGGCATCACTACTGCCTGTGATGGTCTTGCCGTCATTTCGGTTCCCGGTGACCTTGATGATCTCCATTTTGGGGTAGGAGCTGGCCTCATCACTAGTAGCATACCGCACCCAGCCCACGATGCCGCCGGTGCCATAGCCGTCAGCATTCTCATTGGTGTTGGTAATATCTGCAGTGTTGGTACAGCCGGTAATGCTGCCAGCCGCCTTCTGCTCACCCACAATGCCGCCAATGCTGTAAGCGGAACCGGTAACGGCGCCGGTATTAGTACAGCCGCTCACATCCGCTGCGGACAATCCGACAATGCCGCCAATGCCACTAGAGCCTACGACTTTGCCCGTATTCCCGCAGCCCGTGATTTCCATGGACTTATCCTTTGCGGTATAGTAAGCCGCACCTACGATGCCGCCCACATTATAGCCGCTGCCGGTGACGCTGGCGCTGTTATCGCAGTCGGAGATGGTCCCTTCCACGGTCATACGCCCCACGATGCCGCCCACGCCCTTAGCACCTGTGACACTGCCACTCACGGCGATGCCACTGGCGGTTGCATTGTGGACCATCAGGCCGATGGCACCGCCGGCGCACTCGTTGCTGGGCACATTGATGTTAACATTAGAGAGCACCAGGTTCTTCACCGTGCCGCCGTTTACCACGCCGAACAGGCCCACGGCCTTGTCCCCGGTGTAAGTATCCGACCCGGTAATGGTCAACCCGGTGATGGTCTGGCCATTGCCGTCAAAATAGCCCTGGAAGGATTTCCCCTCATAGCCGGAACCACTGCGGGTGCCGTTGCCGATGGGCGTCCAGTCTCCGCCGGAGAGATCATAGGTGCCCTCTGCCAGCTGGATGTATTGGCCCTCGTAGGTCGTTCCAGTATTGACGCTGTCTCGGAAGGCTTTTAGCCCATCAACACTGTCAATTGCAAAGGGGGTCTCCTTGGTGCCATTACCATATGCAAAGATGTTGGTATCGGTTGTGACCGTATATTTCCCTTCTCCATCGGTTGTAGGTTTCATGCCCGGCGCGCAATACGCATCAGGGACAGCCTGGGTAAATGTACCGCCGGATACATAGATATCGGTATCTTCCGTATTACTTGTTTGTAGCGCTCCTTCAATTCTGCCGCCGGTAATGTATACTACCGCTACGGCAGTTGGATAACTGCCCTTATTAGTATCCGCTCTGACTGCCGCAGTCCCACCGGAGACTGTCCCGCCCACGATGTCGATCGTGCCGCCGCTGCTATAGACATATGCGCCGTAACCATATGGAGCGGAATAAGTGCCGCTGTTGATAGTGGCAGTCCCTCTTTGGCTTGTGGCCACAGCCGTCGTGCCAAAACCGTTTGGATTTTCTCCCTTCACGGTAAAGGTACAATTCGTAAAGGTCGCGGCAGGTCCGCACACCTCAATACAGGGACCTGTGCCCGCCGTCACTGTTGCGCCATCAAAGGTAACCGGACTGGCGTTAATTATATCCGTGCTGAAAGCTTGACCGTCTGTAGTATAAGATCCACCCGTTACCTGAAGGGTAGGGATACTTGCATCCGTAAGAAGGGTGTCAGTGCTAAAGAACCGACCATTGGACGTCATGGTAACATTGTTGTATATGACGGTGGAGCCAGAAGCATCGACGGAGCCGTCATGAACGATCTTCACAAATGCTCCGTTATCCGTATTGCCGCTGTAAGTACCGCCGTTCAGGGTAACGGTGCTGGGTGCGGCAACTTTGATGAATCCGTAGGCCCCTGTATTGTCCTCTGGAATCGTCATTCCGCTGCCGTCAACGGCGCCGTCTACTGTAAAGGTGACTTCTCCCGTAATGTGGAACGGGCGATCATCCATCACGTTGTTGGTGATCTGGTGCCCATTCAGGTTTAGAGTAATGCTGCTATTGACGGTGATGGGGGCGTCGATCTCGCAGTTCGCAACTAGCGTCACTGTGTCCTTATCTTGCTTATCTTGAATTGCCTTAATGGCATCATCCAGCGATGTATAATAGTCGCTACCGCCTTCCGGTCCAATGCGAGCAACCATCCCCTTTTCAGCTGCTTCCACATCGGTGTTAAAGCTCGGTGCATTCTGTGGAACAGCCGTGGTACTATTTGTATCAGTGGAGCTATCATCGAAACTGCTATCTGTTTCGCCGTCGTTAGGAGCTCCAGTCATCTTAATGGGGAGTATCTTTTCGCCTGTCTGTAGTTCTTCACTTGGTTCATCTTTCACTGTATCCGTAGGTCTAGTTTTTTCCTGCTCCTCTACCGCTGCAAACGCCGCAGTTGGAATCAGCGACAGCGCCAAAATCAGCGCCATCAATGCGGATAGGAATCTTCGTTTCATTGTTCTCTTCTCCTCCTTTAATCTTATCTTTCAGGATCGCTCCTGAGGTTGAACACCTTTTGCCCTTTTTTGGGGGCGGCTCCCGGGCCTCCCAGCCGACGGTGAGCTGCTCCTGCTCCAGCAGCCGGTCATGGGTCTGCTCCACCAGCAGGCGGACACTGGCCTCGATCCCGGCCATTGTGGATTGATAGAGCTTGCGCAAGCATCGTGGGTTGCACTTCTCCGGCAGCACCCGGGCATCGTGGGAGAGGCCCTGAATTGCCGCAGTCACGGCGGTACGATTGAGTTGCCTGCCGCTCCTTGTCACAAAGACGGGCCCGCTGAGAATCCCCGTGCATCGGATGTAGTTTCCCAGTTCCTCCCGCAGGGTGGCGGGAACATATACGATCCGTTGGGCGCTGTTGGAGGATATCATAACTCGGCTTTCCTTCATAGCTTCCACAGTCAGTTGGGGCAGCTCCTGCACCGTCAGGTCAATGTTGGCAAAGACTTTTACCAGCAGATAGGCCCGCTCCTTGCCCAGGGCGCGGGCGGCAGAGAGCAAGCGATGGTATTCATTCCAGGTCAGCTCCGGCTGCGCATCATCTGCGATGCTGATTCTCTCCAGCAGCTGACACTCCCGCCATCCAAGCCAACCCAGAAATCCGTTCGCCACAGATATGACTGAGTTAACTGTTCGGGGGGCATAGCCCTTTTCCAGCAAGGCCGCCCGCCATTCCTCCAGAGAGGTGCGGGTGATCCTCTTATCTTCCGGTAGGAATTGATAAAATGCATCCAAATCGTGCTCATATTTTTTGACAGACACCTCCGCACAGTTCCTCGCCCGCATACTCTCCAGGTAGTTCTCGATCTGCAGCTGGGTCACAGGCGAATCACTGGACGTGATAGTAACGGTTTTCGGCCGAGTTGTTTCAAAGGGAATACAAACATCTCTTGGTCTGCTGCTCCAGGTGGACAATTTTTTCATTTTGACTCATCACCACCCATGAGCAAACAAAATTAGCATTTTGAATACAGACGTCCATCCAATCAAGAGACAGGTTGCGGGTTTCGAGGTACGGAAAACGTCTCAAAGTACCCAACAAACGTTGAAAGGGCGCATAGACCAGAACCGCAAATGATTCCAGCATTTGCGGTTCTGATTTGTGTGCCATAAATTCAGGAGTACCTTGTGCTTTAGGGAAACTAGTGGTATAATCAACCCAAAATATGTAGCAGAAAGTCTGCGCTGTTCTATATCTTTCGAGGCAAAATGCTAATTTTGCCCTAAGATACCAGTCCTAGTTGATCCAACTGGCAAAGCTGATCCGCACCGGAGGTCACCAGATAGATGCGGGTGGTCTCAATAGAGCTGTGACCCAGCACGTCGGCCAGCCGGGCGATGTCCTTACAAGCCTTGTAGAACGTAGTGGCAAATAGGTGCCGCAAATTGTGAGGAAATACTTTGGTAGGTTCCACCCCGGCGTATTTGCACAATCGCTTTAATTCCGCCCAGATCTGTCGGCGGCTCATGGAATTCCCGTTTCTGGTGAGAAAGATCTCGCCGGAAACGGTTTTGTACTTTCTGGCGTATTTTAGTAGCTTGCGGCAAAGCTTGCATGGCAGCAGAATGGTACGGATCTTCCCTTTAAGGGAGATTTCCGCCCGGCCTCGCTGAGCCGCTTCCACGGTGATATACCGGACTTCAGACACCCGGATACCACTGGCGCAGATAGTCTCCATCAGCAGGGCAAGACGTTCTTTCCCCCGCTCCCGGGCCGCTGTCAGCAGGCGGTCATATTCCGCCCGGGTCAGTTCCCGGCTGGCGTCCCGGAACAGGCAACGCTGGACTTTCAAAAATTTTACCCGGCACTCGTCCCATCCCAGAAAGCGGAACAAGCCATTGAGGGCAGCCAGCATAGAGTTGATAGTCACCGGGGCATAGCCTCTAGAGAGCAGATGTTCCTTCCAGCCAGCGGCCAGCTCCTTTGTCACCGGAACCCCACCCAACCAGCTGGCAAAAGCTCGCACGTCCCGAAGATACTTTTCAATGGTGCCGTGGCTTCGCTCATCTATGTACAGATACCGACCGTAAGATTCGATTTGCGCTGTTGTCAATTTGTGTTCATCCATGATCAGGAACCTCCAAAATATGGGATAAGATGAAACAGTAAGTCACATCCTATCCCATATTATTGCTAAATGGCCGTCACCGCTACTGGGACCACGTTCAAAAAATCCTGTCAGTTGTGACTGGTATGAAGGCTTTTTGTCCGCAGCCCCTCCAGATCCCCCAGAGCATACTTCAGTGCTGCCAGCAGATTAAGGGTGCACAGCTTTGCGGCCTCTTGTGCCTCCTCCAGAGAAACGTCTTTGCCGACTTTACCACGATAAGCTGGGGCGCCATTTCTCACAGGGATTTGCCCAGCGGCAGAAATCAGGCTGCCGGCGCATTTGAATGGCACATACATGGCGGCGGGTGTTGCCGCCACCGGCAATTCGTATCGCCCCGCTAAGGCGGCCCAAAGCATGGTGAACAGCCTGACCCAGACGGTGAACACCAAGGCCAGTCAAGCCGTGCCGGACGGTTTAACTCAAACCGTGACGGGGCACACAACGGCCCTGAACGGCAAGGGCAACTGCCAGATTTATTACACCACCTATGTGGGGAACAGCGGCGCCAGCTGGATCCCGCCATGCCGCTGGTGGTGCTGATCCAGTACGGCGACACGCTGTTTCCGGCGGTGCGGGGGCCACCCAGGTGCCCAACTCCTCCCGGAACCCGTACCGGGATTTTTACAATGTCACCCGGGGAGACACCAGCCTCTCCTGGAGCTGCGGGGAAAACGGCGTCTGCGCCAATTACAATGGCTACACTTACCACGTGGTGGCGTTTCTGCGCATGGACGCAACGGACGCTCGAGAAGATGGGGAAAGCCCCCGGGCCATAAGGCCCGGGGGCTTTCCTACTACTGTGATTATATTTAGGCTATTTTACTTAGCCACAACACTCAGAGTAGTATCTTCCAGCGTCTTCACAGTAATGGTCATGGTAATTACGGCCTTTGTGCCATCAGCAACACCATCAGTTGTTACATCGTAAGAGACATCAACCGTACCACCAGTCACATCATAAGTCAGTGTGGAAGGAAGGTTCGCATCCGTGTAATTCTGAGCATTTACCTGAGTAAAGGTAACGGTCACCACATCGTTAACCCCCACAGTCGTCTTGGAAGGAGTGCCAAGATTCCAAACAGTAGAGGGGAACATGCTCTGGTCGGCGGTCACACTCAGAGTAGCGCTCTGCTCACGAACGGTGAAGTACACGCTTCCGGTGCCGCCAGCGACGAACTCCACGTAATCCGTGGTAGCGCCAACGACATCATAGCCAGCAAGCGCGGCGATAGCTTCCGGAGTGCTCTTAGCATTCACAGTCACATAGCCATTGCCAGCGTTGACCTGTCCGGTCAAAATCTCGCTGTAAACGATAGTGTCATCCGTTAGCCGATAATACACGCGGACAGTCATCTTGGCATCGTCAACCGACAGGGTCACGGTACCAGCCTTCGTGCTGGTGTTGTTGCCGGTGATCTCCTCGCGGGTATCGGTGTTGGTGACATTGCAGCGGTACTGATCACCATTCATCGCCTTGGTAACATTCTCCACGGTGTAAGTGCTGTCGGTGGCACCACGGATATTCTCCCAAGTGCTGGTAACAGTATTGTACTTCTGCCACTGATAGGTCAGAGTACCCAGACGGGAAACGCCATCGGAAGCCTTCACATTCGCGGTGAAGGTGACGTCGTCGCCCTCAGTCACAGAGGCGGGAGACTGGCTAATCGTCACATCAATCGCAGCGGCGTTGGTGTAAGCACCGGCGGGAGTCTTGTCATTGATGATGATGCTGGTGGCAGCGCCATCCTCAATGATTGCGTGGATTTCCACATCGCCAGCGGCGAAGACGCCCTGGGCGTTCATGTCGCGGATGGCCTTCTCCAGACCGGCATAGCCAGTGTAGCTGTCCTCAACATCGTCGAAGAGGTCAACGTTGCCATTCCGGTCAGCCTTGCTGGCCAGAGCCAGAACCACGTTCACGTTGGCGGACACGGCGAAGCCCTCGGTGGCAGCAGTGTCAGTGTACAGAGTGCCGTTCTTGAAGGTCAGCTTGGTGATCTCATAGCCAGGGACGTCACCCTCGTCGGCCAGAACCACGGTGTCGAAGGTCTCCATCAGGTTCTTACCGGTGGAGCCGACTTCATCGTTCAGCTCATAAACGGTCTCGGCAAACTTGTCAGCATTCTTGGTAAAGTCAACGAGGTCAGCCTTGCGGACGTTGCCGTCGGCGTCGTACTTCACCTCGTACCACTCGCCCTGCTGCATGTTGCCGTTGCTGGTACCATTGCCCAGCTCGCGCAGGCTGGTGCCAACTTCCTGCAGCTCCACGATCTTGCCGTTGACAACGGCCTCACGGGTCCAGGCCCACTCGTCGCCGGACAGGGACTCGCGGTTCACATCGTTGCTGATGATGTAGGCGTAATTGGTGGTGACGCCCTCATCCTCGCCCAGGACCACGGCGGCAATCACATAGCCGTCATCATTGTACAGGACGTAGACCTCATTGTCGGGCGCCGTGTAGGTGCCATCGGCATTCAGATCCTTCGCGGTCAGCTTGACATTCTTCACGCCGACAGTCACAGAGGTGACATCATCGATGATCCGAACATCGTTGTTGTCCTTGTCCGTGATATTCTCCATATCGGAGCTGGGATCAACGGTCAGATAGATGGTGTCGTCATTGCCATACACGCGGCTGCCGTTGTAGCCATCCAGGGCCACATTCCGCTGGTCAATGGTAATGGTGTTGGTGGAGTTGTTGCCCCAGGCGTTCATGGCGCTCTGTGCAACCTTGATGGCAGCCACACCGGAGGACTTGGCAACCGTCATGGGAGCCACCTGCTCCAGGGTGTACACGCCGTTGGCGTCCACCGTGTAGGTGCACCAGGTGTTCAGCTGGGCGCGAGTAGACTTTGCAGTACCCTTTACAGTAGTGGTCAGCTTGGTCAGATCATCCGTCACAACCTTGCCGCCGCTCACATACGTCATCAGGCTGTCCCGCATGTCCACAGTGATAGTGTCCATGGTGCCGTTGGTGAAGATGACGTTGGCGTCAGCGTTGCGCTTGGACAGGTTGCTGCTGCCCAGGTCAATGCCGGTCAGGAACAGGTACTGGTCGGGGTCCTCGTTCAGCTCAATGCCGATCATGTATCCATAGGGGTCCAGAATCAGGTTGTAGGTGACATCCTTCATGTTGGAGTCATCATACTGGTCCAAAACGTCCTCGTCGTACATGGCGGTATCGGCGTAGTCGTACTGAGTGCTGTCAGCGGTGACATAGCTGGTCTTCTTGAAGTTGCTGAGAGAGACCTCAGACAGGATCTCGGGATCGGCCATGGTCTGGATCTCGCCGTCAGCCACGGTCACCAGGAACAGCTGGTCCTCGGTGACGTCCTCGATGGCAAAGTCCTCGCCCTCGACGCTCATGGACTCCGTCGTATCGGAGGCCTTCATGTAGACATCGTTAGTCTCGCTGATTTCATAGACCGTCAGGTCCAGATCATCATTCTTCTCATCATAATCCTCGTCGGCCTTAGCCAGGTAGGTATTGATGATGGCAATGGTGATCTCGTCGTTCCGGGTGTCCTCGAACACCTGGGTCAGCACGCCGTTGCCGGTCTCGCCCACGGTGTCGGTGTAGCTGCGGGCGATCTGGTTCTTGGTGAAGTAGGCGTTGCCCAGGACAGAGCGGGAAGTCTCGCCGTCCACATAGATGGTGACGTCGCAGCGGTCCAGAGCAGCGGAGCCGATGGCGTCGTACAGGTCACGGCCGGTGACCTTGGTGGTGTACTCAGCAGTCAGCTTGTCATAGTCCACGTAGGTACCGATCTCGTCGTTCTTCCAGGTCCAGATGTGGGCCGGACGGCCAAAGGCATCGGTGGTGCGCTCCAGCTCGAGGTCGGGCTGATACTTCTCGGCGAACTCCACGGTGTAGTCGTGAGTGGTGTTATCCCACGTGTCGTCAATGGAAGTAGCAGCACCAGAAATGCTGGAAGTCACATAGGTGGGAGCGGAGGGACGGACGGTGATCACGGTGCCGTTGTTCACGGTAATCTCCTGGCCCTTGTCAGCGTACTCCACCAGGGTGGCCTTCAGGGTGTTGACAGCGAACAGGCAGGCCTCCTCACGGGTGAGGGCGCGGCTGCCCACGAATGCGTCATCGCCGTCGGTCAGGCCGATCTGAGTGGCCCGGCTCATGACGTTGACAGTCCAGTTGGTGCCGGTGTAGCCCTCGATGGACTGGTCATAGCCCAGGGCACCCAGCAGCATCTTCAGGAACGCAAAGCCGGTCAGGGTGCCGGTGGGACGGAAGGTGCCGTCACCGTAGCCGCTGATCAGGCCACGCTCCACGCAGAACGCGATGTAGCCGGCGAAAGAGCTGCCGGCGGGCACGTCCTTAAAGGGAGCGGCGGAGGTACCCAGGGACTCGGCCGTGGTCTTGCCCAGCATCATGCAGGCGATGATCTTGGCAGCGGCCTGACGGGTCAGGGTTCCCTGGGGGCGGAAATCACCATCGGCATAGCCGTCGATGATTCCCATTTCGGACATTACGTTGACAGCTTCTTCGTACTGCTCACCGCTGAGCTCGTCGCTGTCACCGAAGTCCTTGGCACCCGCGCTGACGGTGACCAGAGACATGGTCATCACCAGAGCCAGTACCAGAGAAAGAAATTTCTTCATTCGGATTTCTCCTCCTTCTTAAGATTTACAGGGAACTTTTGGGGTCCGGTCTCCGGGCCGGCTGTGTGCACGCCGGGACTGTCTCTTCTCGACGCCCGGCCCAGAGGAGACCACAGAAGTTCCTTTCTGCGCTCTCACTGTACCCCAGGTTTTTTCCGTTGTCTACGATTTTCAGCCCTTTGTTAATCAAACGAAATAATTACCGAATTTCATGCGTTTACCATGAATTATAACTGTAACCGATGAAAAAGTTTGCAGGGATACATCCGTCTCCGGGTGCCTCAGCTTGGGTTCAAAAGGGGAGACGCCGGGGAAGCAGCTTCTCTGCGTCCACGGCGTCTCCAGTCTTTCTGTTATGCAGGAGGCACTGCCCAACAGGCTACGACTCCTTCAAATAGTATTTCTGACCGATCTTTACCAGGTTGCCGGAATCCACTTCATGCTTGAGCAGTACGGAGCATTGCTCACTCTCAATCCGCAGGGCGGCGGCAATGTCTTTCCGGCAGGCAAAGCGCTCTTTTTTCAGATATTCGTAAAGGGTCTCCTGTTGCCGTTCCGGCGGCACCACAGAGTCCGGCAGGTAATATTTATAGCCCACACGGATCAGGAGCCCTTTTTCCAGCATGGTGCGCAACCGCTGATACGCGGCGGACTTTGTCTGGCCGAATCGCTCCATGATCTCACTGCGCGTGACGGGACCGTCGCGACGAATTGCATCCGTGATCTTCTGTTCCCAGCCGCGTTTTTCATGCTTGTTCCAGAGGTCACGCAGCATGCAGTTTTCCATACCGCCGCGAATCAGGGCGGTCCTTGTGAGCCTGGACAGTCGTGAAACATCTATGGGCTTTCTTGCCTCCACAGACAGCAGAACGTGTGGATCCTCTGCCCGCTCCTGCGACCTCTGTTCTAATATTCTTTTGACTGTTGCCGTCAGCGGTACGTCTCCCTCCGGCAGATGCAACAGATTTTCATCCAGATCTACCTGATCCCAGGTCAGAGAAACAATGTCCTTCGCAGACATCCCCATACTCCAGGTGAGCCACAATGCCAAGCCCGCAGGGGTATCCTTTTCAGCCTGGAGAATCTTCCAGAGCTTGAATTCATCGATTTCTCCAGGCTTTTCCCTGTTTTTTGGACCTGCCTTTCCATTTGGCAGGTACTGGGAGAAGTGCAGCTGCAAAGACCGAATCTCCATGCCAGTGATGAGGGCCACGTAAGACCAGTCGTGCTGCTTCAGTTGCCGAATCACATAGTCATGGCGCAAATCGACCAGACGCACCTGCGTCTGTCCCACCGAGTCCAGCGCCTTGCGGGCCACCCGGGAAACTGCCTGCGGCTGCATTTGCTTGTGGTACCGATCTGACCAGACCACGCAGTTGTTTTCAGGATCCCCGATGACAAATGACCATCTTCTGTGCTCCGTATGTAAGTAGGCTACCAGCCGCTCATCAATAGGGACCGTCCGAACTGGCAACTGAATTCGACCGCGCTCAAAGTCTACCTTATCCCAAGTCAGGTTCGTGATCTCGTCCCGCAGCAACCCTGCCTCCCACGCGAGGCGCAGGATCGCACCGGCGGCATCGCCGGTGTGGTTTTCCAACAGCTGTCGCATGGCGGCCTCGTCCGGCCGATTTACAAAAAACTCCTGCATTTGGCCCCTCCGTGCCCCGATTCATTTTCCGCTGCAAATTGAAACTTGCATGGTCGATCGTTCATCGGCGGCCGGTTCAGGGGAATTCCACCGAGCATTCCTGCTGTTTCCTTCTTCACAGCAGGCTCGTCACGGAATTATCATTCCATCACTGACTCGGCTGAAGGAGCTTGACGGGGCAAGGAAAAACGGCGTGAAAAAAAGCCCGCGCTTTCCGCGTGGGCGTAAAAAAAGACACTAGTACCAAAGCCGGACAAATTTGAAGTTTCCCCGGCTTTTTCCTGCTGCCCACAAGATGATATCCTCTTGCGGGTAAGTGCTCTTTGTGCTAAAATGGAGTTACAAATATGTAGGATAAATTATTTTTTTGCGATCATTCGCGGCGGAATGATAATTCCGTGATTACAGCACAAGCCCCAGTCGGTTAAGCGTTCGTCTATGCTCTGCGCCGGAGGTCACAAGATAGATGCGCGTTGTTTCAATGCTGCTGTGTCCCAGCAGGTCGGCAAGTTTGACGATATCCCGGCAGGCTCGGTAGAACACCGTGGCGAACAGATGGCGTAGGTTATGTGGGAATACTTTGCCCGGCTCCACACCGGCGGACTTGCAGAGGCTCTTCATTTCCGCCCAGATCTGGCGGCGGCCCAGATCCTTTCCACTTCTGGTGCGAAAGATCGCACCAGAGGTGGTTTTTTGCTTTTGCGCGTATTTCAGCAGCTTGCGGCAGAGTTTCCCCGGCAGCAGGATCATACGGATCTTACCTTTGAGGGAGATCTCAGCCTTTCCCTTCCGGGCGGCTTCCACTGTGATATACCGTACCTCGCTGACCCGGATGCCGGTGGCCCCGATGGTCTCCACCAGCAGGCCAAGGCGATCCCGGCCAAGACGATGAGCTGTGTCCAGCAGTCTCTGGTAATCGGATTTTGTTAGTTCCCGGCTGGCATCCCGGAACAGCCGACGCTGGATTTTCAGAAATTTCACCCGGCAGTCGCTGAGGCCGAGAAACTCCAGCAGGCTGTTTAGGGCGGAGAGCTTGGCGTTGATGCTGGTGGGAGCGTAGTTCCTTTCCAACAAATAGGCTTTCCATTCTGAAGTCAGTTCCTTGCAGATCTCCCGTTCCCCCAGCCAGCAGGCGAAGCCTCGGATGTCCCGGAGATATTTCTCCACTGTGGCCGAACTCTTCTCCTCCAGCCGGAGATAATGAGCAAACGCTTGTATTTGTTGTCGTGTAAGTTTATGCACAGGCATAGTACCCTCCTTGTGTGATCTCATATCGATATTGTACATGAACGGAAGGGACAACAAAGCCCACAGCGGAAGATACCGCCGTGGGCTTGTTCTTTCGGTCTTCAATGGTAGGATTGCCACCGACCTTCTGAAGATATACGGGGTGTTGTCGTTTTTCTATCATGGGACACGCCTCTCTTTGATTTTACAGCAAACATGATACCGCAGGATGCTCCAGAAGTCGATGGGAATGTCCAAAACAAAACGTGCTCACCTGTAGAAAAATATGCGCGCAAACTGTTGATTGCAAACAGCATTTATCTTTGTTAACAGCTTCTCAAACACGCTGGTGTAATGCAGCCGGAAATGGCGTTGATTTTTCCCTGGATTTAATAAAAGGCGTATCACACAAGTCCATATAATACGCTCTCCAGAGATGGCGCGAATTTGTAATTGTCAGCACTGCCATGAATCTTCTTTCGCTTTCTGAAACCAAGCCACAGCGGAGAACGACCTCCTGTGAGGAATGAGGTCTTTTCACCTAGTATCAAATAGTCCATCAGAAAGTAGAATATCCCCCAGATTGTCATCAAACTGATAGGGTATTACCCTTTAATAAGGCTCACCATACCCTCGCACTCTCCAGAGCTTGAAACGGCGAATTGTATTTATTTTGTGAACAGATTTTGCTTCTTTTGTGAACTTTAGCACTCTCCTCTTGACAGTGCTAATTCATGGTGCTATAACAAAGTCGTTCCAAGAGAGAGGGGCCTGAAAAGAAAACAGAGCCCCTTCCGCAGGGCAAGAGATAAGTGCAAGAAATGGAGGAATGACTTATGTTGCCCAGCATTTTTGGTGAGAATTTGTTCGATGATTTCTTTAACGATTTTGATATGTTCCCTGCCTGGAGTGGCCGGAATCCCCTGTATGGCAAGCACGCCAGAAACATGATGAAGACCGACGTTCGGGAGACGGAGAACACCTATGAAGTAGATGTGGATCTGCCGGGCTTCAAGAAGGACGAGATTCATGTGGATCTGAAGGACGGCTACCTGACCATCCAGGCAGCCAAGGGTCTGGACAAGGACGAAGAGGACAAGAAGGGCAAGTACATCCGTCAGGAGCGGTACGCCGGCGCCATGAGCCGGAGCTTCTATGTGGGCGATGTGGAGCCCGACCAGATCTCCGCCAAGTACGAGGGCGGTGTCCTGCGGATCTCCCTGCCCAAGGAAGGCAAGAAGGAACTGCCTAAGAACAATACCATCGCAATCGAGTAATCGAAAAGGGGGTGCCCCGATTGGGGCACCCCTTTAGCGATTCAATTTTTCCATCCCCTACTCTGATAGGTGCCGGTGATTTCATCATCGGCACCTATCAGTATATTGGGGGCTTTTACAGATCTGGTTCCATTTCCCGAATTCTACAGATGCAAAGAGGCGGCGTTCTCCAAATTCTGTTTCAGCTTTTCCAGAAAAACCTCCGCAGCGTCAGTGAAGATCTGATACTTCTTCCAGGCCAAATACATCCAAGACTCCAGCTTTGGCTCCAGTGGGCGGAAACAGAGGCCGCGCTGACCAGACAGGTCCACCAGATGCTCCAGCGTCAGCAGACACCCGATGCCCTCCTCCACAGCCATGGCCAGGGTGTGGGACAGATTTCCGATGGCTACAACCTTCAATTCTTCGCTGCCATACCCCAGCCAGCCGGACAGTCCCCCTTCCTGGGCCATCTGCCGGGAGATCATCAGCGGAACATTCCGTAGATCTGACGGCTGAATACGTTCTAATTCTGCCAAAGGATCGTCCTGACGCATCAGCACCCCCCAAACATCTGGCCTGGGCAGGCGGAGGAATTCGTATTTGCCCATGTCGATGGGCTCAATCAGAGTGCCGAAATCAATGAGGCCCCGGTCCAGTCTGTCTATCACATCGTAGCCGTCCCCACTGGAGAAGTGAAAATGGATCCCAGGATACTGGTCCTGTACCTGCCGAATCGTTCGCAGGAGGGGCCGCATCCCCTCCGTCTCCCCATTGCCGATGTAAATATCCCCGCTGATACTCTCGTCCGAGGTGCTCACCTCGGCTTTTGTTTTTTCCATTAGGGAGACGATCTCCTCCGCCCGTTTCCGCAGGATCAGTCCCTCCTTTGTCAGGGTGATCTTTCGGCTGCCCCGGACAAAAAGCTGCTTGCCCAGTTCCTCCTCCAGCTCCTTCATCTGCCGGGACAGCGGCGGCTGGGTCATGTGGAGCGCTTCCGCCGCCCCAGAGATGGATTGCTCCCTGGCGACGATCAGAAAATACTGCAGAGTACGAATATCCATGGGCTCCCCTCCTTGCGGCGGAGTATATCATAAGCTCCCATACTTTTCAAGTATAGAAGCAAATATAAAATACATATTTGATATTTTATATTCCAGACAGCATAATGGAACTATCGGGGGGTGAGTTCATGACAGGATGGGATGACACACGGCAGGGCGAAATGGTGCAGACTCTGCAAGACGCTGGGTGTGATGAGGAACAGATCCGCTGCTTTCTGCAGTTCCTGGTCAATGGCAGGCGCCGGGAGGCGCAGCAGTTGCTGAGAAAGCACAGACAGGCCCTGTTGGAAAGGTGCCATGCGGAGGAATACAAAATCGACTGTTTGGACTACCTGCTCTATCAAATGGAACACACCAAGGCATAAACGATTGCTTTGAAAAATTATAAGGAGGCGCACAGCATGAACATTCTGGTATTGAATGGCAGCCCACGGCCCAAGGGCAGTACCAAACAGATGGTGGAGGCTTTCCGGGAGGGGGCTCAGTCCGTTGGCCACGTGGTGGAGATTGTAGATGTCTGCCAGAAGCAGATCGGCGGCTGCAGGGCCTGCGAGTACTGTCACACCCGGGGTAACGGACAGTGCATCCAGAAAGACGATATGCAGGAGATATATAAACTGCTCCGCCAGGCGGATATGCTGGTGCTGGCCTCGCCCATCTACTACCACGGCCTTTCCGGGCAGCTGAAGTGCGTCATTGATCGCTTCTATGCGGCAGCCTATCCCCAGAAGCCGTCCCGCCTGTCTAAAGTTGCCATGATCCTCAGCTCCGGAGACGCAGATATGTACGACGGGGCCCTGTTCTCCTTCCAGGGGGACTTTCTGGACTACCTGGGCCTTGAAAATATGGGGATCTACACCTCCCATGGCGAAGAGAATGGCTCTCGGGCCAAGCTGGAGGAACTGCGGGCCTTCGGCACTTCCCTGAAGTAAAAAGGATGATGGTATGGAATTTGTGACACTGAACAACGGCATCACCATGCCCCTGGTGGGGTTCGGCACCTGGGATCTGCGTGGACAGGGCTGCGTCACCGCTGTGGAGCAGGCCATTGCCTGTGGCTACCGCCTCATCGACACTGCCCAGATGTACGGCAATGAGCGGGAGGTGGGCCTGGGTGTCCGCCGCTCCGGCGTGGACCGGGCGGGCATCTTCCTCACCTCCAAGGTCTACCGGCCCAACAACAGCTATCAGGGAACGGTACAGTCTATTGAGGACTCTCTTCGGGCTCTGGACACGGACTACATCGACCTGTATCTGATCCATGAGCCCTACTCCCAAGCCCCGGAGATGTACCAGGCGCTGGAGGAGGCGTATCATGCCGGGAAGCTTCGGGCCACTGGGATCTCTAACTTCAATGCCCAGCGGTATGAACAGCTGCTCCGAAGCTGTGAGGTCGTCCCCGCCGTCAACCAGGTAGAAGCCCACGTGTACTTTCAGCAGAGAGAATTGCAGTCCGTCTTAAAGGCCAACGGCACCCACATGGAAGCCTGGAGCCCCTTGGCCGCGGCCAAACGAGACCTATTCCGCGATCCGGTGCTGACTCGGATCGGTCAAGAATATAACAAGTCCGCCGCCCAGACGGCTCTGCGGTACCTGGTCCAACAGGGGATCACGGTCATCCCCAAGTCTTCCCACGAGGAACGAATGCGGGCCAATCTGGAGCTGTTTGACTTTGTGCTCTCACCGGAGGATATAGCGCAAATCGAGAGGTTGGATGAGGGCCGGACATTATTCGGCTGGTACTAATCTCTGGCCTGATTCTTTCCTATTACACATAAACGGAGGTTTTTCATGATGAACGTTCTGCTGTTCAACGGAAGCACCCGGAAAAACGGATGCACCTATCTGGCCCTGTCCGAAATCGCCAAGGCACTGGAGCAAGAGGGGATCAACACCGAGATCCTCCAGCTGGGAGCACAGCCGGTATGGGACTGTATCGGCTGCGACCACTGCCAAAGTACCAGCCGATGCGTCTTTGAGGAGGATGTGGTAAACGAGTGGCTGGAGAAGGCGGCGGAGGCGGACGGTTATGTGTTCGGCTCTCCTGTGTACTTCGCCCATCCCTCCGGCCATCTGCTTTCCGTCATGGACCGGATGTTTATGGCGGGCGGTGAGGTTTTTGCCCACAAGCCCGTCGCCGCGGTGGTCACCGCCCGCCGGGCCGGCACCACTGCCTCCCTGGACGCCATTCAGAAACACTTTACCGATGCGGAAATGCCCATCGTGTCCTCCACCTACTGGAACATGGTGTTCGGCCCCGCCCCGGAGCTGGTGGAGCGGGATCAGGAGGGCCTCCAGACCATGCGGAACTTGGCGAAAAATATGGTCTGGATGCTCCGGTGCATCTCAGCCGGAAAAGAGAAGGGCATCCTGCCCCCTGCGGCGGAGCGGGAACACTGGACCAACTTCAACCGCTGAAGGGAGAGGGCAGTTTTGGGCTATGAGGGGATCGAGCTTCGGGCCAGAGAAATGGGCCTTCCAGTCTATCAATACCAGCGCATCGCCGCCCAGAGGGCGCAGAAGCTGACGGCGGAACTGAACTTTACCTATCACGAGCCGGAGGAGGTGGTGCGCCTGTTTTCGGAACTCATCGGCAAGCCGGTGGGTGAAGGATTCTGCCTGTTCCCGCCCTTTTACACCGACTACGGCCAGAACATCACCATTGGGAAAAATGTGTTTCTCAACACCAGCTGCCACTTTCAGGATCAGGGCGGCATCGCCATCGGGGATGGCACCCTCATCGGCCACAACGTGGTGCTGGCTACCCTCAATCACGAAGAAGACCCGGAACGCCGCCAGCACACCTGTCCCGCACCCATCGTGATCGGAAAGAACGTTTGGATCGGTGCCAATGCCACCGTGACCCCTGGTGTGACCATTGGTGACAACGTGATTGTTGCCGCCGGGGCAGTGGTCACAAAGGATGTGCCGCCCAACATGGTGGTGGGCGGCGTTCCCGCGAAAGTCATCCGGCCTATTCGGAAGGAGGAAACCAGATGAAGAAAAAATTGGGGTCCCTTCTGCTGGCTGTCTGTACGGTTCTCTCACTGGCTATGACGGCCTGTGCGGCCCGGGAAGTGCCGGAGGCCGACAGCGATGTTTCGCCGGTCTCTGTCGTGTCTCAAGAGCTGCCCTTCACGGACATTCCCGCAGACGCCTGGTACGCCGACGCGGTTCAGGACTGCTGGGAGCGAGGAATCTTCCAGGGTACCAGCGCCTCAACATTCTCTCCGGGCAGGACTCTGAGCCGGGCCATGCTGGCCGCGATTCTCTACCGAATGGCAGGGAGCCCCTCCCTGGAGAATGAAAACCTGGGATACCCCTTCTCCGATGTGTCGCCGGACAGTGCCTATACCGATGGAATCTACTGGGCCCGGCTGGAGGGTGTGGTAGGCGGCTACGGAAACAACACCTTTGGTCCCAGCGACCCGGTGACCCGGCAACAGGCTGTGGCCATTCTGTGGCGGTACGCCGGTTCTCCCACAGCCTCGTCCGGGACTTTCTCCGACAGCGCCGATCTTGCTGATTGGGCTGTCTCCGCCGCCGGGTGGGCGCAGGCCATGGGACTGCTGACCGGCTGGGCGGACAGTTCCTTCCTGCCGCAAACGCCGCTGACCCGGGCGGAGGCAGCCGTCCTGCTCGCCCGCTATCTGGAGAGCGGCGGGGCCACGGAGAATGGCAGCAGTTCCATTCTGGTGGCCTACTTCTCCGCCACCGGGACCACCCGGCCGCTGGCGGAGTATGCGGCGGACATCCTGAACGCCGACCTCTATGAGATCGTTCCGGAGAACCCCTACACCAGTGCCGACCTGGACTACGGCAATTCCAACAGCCGTACGACTCAGGAACAGAACAATCCCTCCGCCCGGCCGGCCATATCCGGGACAGTGGAGAATATGGAACAGTACGACACAGTGTTGCTGGGCTATCCCATCTGGCACGGTCAGGCGCCCCGGATCATCAGCACCTTCCTGGAGTCCTATGACTTCTCCGGCAAGACCATCATCCCCTTCAATGTCCACAACGGCAGCCGCT
>ERZ827423.1609-NODE-1609-length-21245-cov-8.044691_pt1 | contig 21245 bp, 20 predicted proteins | sample MGYA00519775_ERZ827423 | MGnify/ENA primary metagenome ERZ827423 (study PRJEB31778, sample SAMEA3449296) | human gut metagenome | biome: human gut; feature: human-associated habitat; material: faeces | place: United Kingdom | collected 2010/2012 ...
GATGTGGATTTCGCAAGCATGTACTTCGAGTAATCGTTGATGGCATCGGGGCCGCTTCTTTGGAGGCGGCCCTTGTGCTGAATTGCCTTCGCTCGCGGGGGTGTTCACACTTTCCACAGGTGCGAAGCACGTAAGAAGCACGCGTGCGCGGGCTCCGCAAAATAGAGTTTAAGTTTTGCAACTATGCAAAAAAGAAAGGGGCATCTATGAAGCGCTATGTAATCCGCCGGCTGCTGATGGCAATCCCCCTGCTGCTGGCGATTTCCTTTGTCTGTTTTGTGTTCATCAACCTGATCCCCTCAAATCCGGCGGAGGTCGTCCTCCGAATCCAGCAGACGCCCATTATCACTGATGAGGCGATTGCGGAGATGGAGGAGGCGCTGGGTCTGAACAAACCTTTTCTGGTGCGGTATTTTGACTGGGTCCTGGGCTGTCTCCAGGGGGATTTCGGCATCAGCTATGTCAATCCCGCCCGCACAGTCGCCGGAGAACTGGCCCGCTGCCTGCCCGCCACGCTGCAGTTGGCGGCGGCCTCGTTTGTGATCGTGCTGCTGCTGAGCATCCCTATCGGCTTCCTCTGCGCTGTGTACAAGGATGGCTGGTTTGATAAGATTATGCGGGGCCTGGTCTTTATCTCCACGGCCATGCCTGCCTATTGGGTTGGGCTGCTCCTGATGTGGGGGATCAGCGTCAAGCTGGGTCTGCTGCCGACCAACGGAAACGGTACCTGGCAGCATATGATACTGCCTGCCTTTACCGTGGCGCTCAGCTACATCTCTACCTATATCCGGCTCATCCGCAACAATATGCTGGAGAATATGAAGCAGGATTATGTGCTCTACGCCAATGTCCGCGGCCTGCCCCAGCGCTCCATCTGGGTGAAACATGTGCTCAAAAATTCCATGCACACCTGCATCGTGGCCATGGGTATGAGCATCCCCCAGATGATTGCCGGCACCATCGTGGTGGAAAACGTGTTTTCCTGGCCGGGGCTGGGAACGCTGTGCATCAGTTCTATCTTTAATCGTGATTTGCCGGTCATCCAGACTTATGTGCTGTTCATCGGTGTATTGTTCGTGGTATTTAATCTAGTGTTCGACATCCTTCAGACTGTATCCGATCCCAGGCTGAGAAAGGAGAGCTGAGCTATGGGAAAACGCTTTCTGCACAACCGTGCCGCTGTGGTAACGGTGGCTTTTGTCCTCCTGATCGCGCTGATCGGCATTCTTGCCCCGCTCCTGGCGCCGCACGATCCCTATGTTACGGACATCCTCGACAAATTCGCGCCGTACAGCCTGGAATATCCGCTGGGGACTGATCACCTGGGGCGGTGTGTGCTCTCCCGCCTGATTTATGGTATCCGTCCAACACTGGGACTTGCCCTTCTGACCATGCTGGGGACCATCGCGCTGGGCGCGCTGCTGGGCGTTATGGCCGGCTACTTCCGGGGCGTGGTGGAAGAAATCATCATGCGGGTGGTGGACGTGATGCTCTCCTTCCCCAGTCAGATCATGGTGTTCGCCGTGGTGGGCCTTCTGGGGATCAATGTCCAAAATGTCATCATTGCCAATGTGTTCATCAAATGGGCCTGGTATGCCCGTATGATCCGAACCGGCGTTATGCAGTACCGGGACCGGAACTTTGTCCAGTTCTCCCGGTGCGTGGGGATGCCGGAGCGGTTCATCCTGTTCCGCCACCTTTTGCCATCCATCACCTCTGATCTTGCGGTGCTGGCTTCTCTGGATGTGGGCTGGGCCATTATCAATATCTCTACCCTGTCCTTCCTGGGACTCGGCGTGCAGGCCCCCACCCCGGAATGGGGAGCCATGCTCAACGAGGCGAAGGATGTACTCACCAGTAATCCCACCCAGATGATCGCGCCTGGTATTGCTATCGTGGTTCTGGTGTGCTGCTTTAATCTGATGGGTGACGCCCTGCGGGACGTGCTGGACCCCAAGGAGGTGGAGAAATGACCCCGGTTCTGGAATTACAAGATCTCCATGTCCTGCTCTGCGCACGTCGGCATCAGGGGGTGGAGTTGGTGAAGGGAGTTTCCTTCTCGGTATATCCTGGAGAGTGTCTTGGAATCCTTGGGGAGTCCGGAAGTGGAAAATCCATGTCTATGAAAGCGGCGATGGGCCTTTTGGATCATGGATTCCACGTGCTTGGAAGCGCCAAATTCCAGGGAGAAGAACTGCTGGGGAAAAGTGATGAAGAGCTGCGCCGTCTGAGGGGCGGCCAGGTAGGCATCATTCTCCAAAACCCGATGACCTGTTTTGACCCCCTCTACCGGATCGGAGCCCAGATTGCCGAAACCTTTGCGGCCCACAATAACTGGAGCAAGGAGGATATCCTCCAGCGATCTCTGGAGATGCTGGGGAAAATGCGGATTCGTAATCCGGAAGAGGTGTTGGAGAAGTACCCGCATCAGCTCTCCGGCGGAATGCTTCAACGGATCATGATTGGTATCGCAACCGCTATGGAGCCGTCCCTCCTGATCGCGGACGAACCCACCACAGCCATTGACGCCATCACTCAATTTGAGATTCTGGACGAATTGCTGCGGATCAAGCAGGAACACCAGACGGCAATGGTCTTTATCTCTCATGACTTGAACGCTATTTCCCGGGTGGCAGACCGGATCGTAGTCCTCAATCAGGGGCTTGTGGTGGATCAAGGGGATTTCCATCATATTCTCCATCACGCGACCGATTCCTATACCAAGCTGCTGGTGGAGAAGCGGACGGATGTGATGCGCCGATACAGCCAGGTGCTGGGAGGAAAGGAGCGTGTCTATGCTTGAACTGAAAAATATCTGCGTCAGTTTCCGAAGCGAGCGTCAGGACAAGGTGTTCGGACATACCCGTCAGCAGGTGCTCTTTGATGTGTCCCTGAACGTAAAAAGAGGGACTTGCCTCGGTATTTTGGGAGAGTCCGGCAGCGGAAAATCCACTATGGGCCGGGTGCTTTGCGGGCTTCTGAAACCGGACAGCGGCGAGGCGATTCTGGACGGCGTATCGGTCTACGCCTCCCGAGCGGGCCGGCGGAACCTGCAGAACAAGCTCAGTGTGGTATTTCAAGACTACACAACCTCTGCTAATCCCCGCTTCCGTGTCAAAGACATCATTGGCGAGGGCCTGACCGTTCGGGAACGCCGGGAGAGGGGACGGCTGGAGCGAAACAAAGAAACAGCCGCCCTTCTGGAGCTGGTGGGACTTCCTGCTGATTTTGCGGACAGATTTCCCCACGAACTCTCCGGTGGCCAGCTTCAGCGGGTGTGCATCGCCAGGGCAGTGGCCTGTAAGCCAGAGGTCATCCTCTTTGATGAGGCGATCTCCTCCCTGGATGCGCATACCCAGGTCCAGGTAATGGATCTGCTGCGGGATCTGAAGGAAAAGCTGGGGCTGACCTATGTATTTATCACCCACGACCTGACCTCGATCACATATCTCTGTGACGATGTGCTGTTCCTCTATCAGGGCCGTGTAACAGAATATTTGCCCGTCAGCCGCATCAGCGAGACTAAGGATGAGTACGCCCGGCGGTTGCTGGAGTCCATTGTGGTATTTGACACCGAGACTTCGGAGGTGGCCGTATGATTTTTTGTGGGACAACACTTTTGCCGGGTGAGCGGAAAAACGTACCGCTCCCGGTACCGGATGCTCCGCCTCTGAATGCAATCTGCCTGTGCGGCGCCGCACGGGGCAGAACACTGGTTGTCACAGGCGGGGTCCATGGGTGCGAATATGTGGGGCCCCAGGCACTGCGCCGCCTGGCTGGAGAACTGGACCCGGCGAGACTGTCGGGGAACGTCATCCTCCTGCCGCTGGCAAATCCCAGCGCCTTCTATGCCGGAGCCAAACAGGTGGTGCCAGAGGACGGCGTCAATTTGAACCGAGCCTTTCCCGGCGATTCTGCGGGCAGCCTTTCCGCTCGATTGGCCTTTGCTCTGGAAACGGCTTTGTACCCGGAAGCCGATTTGCTGGCTGATCTCCACAGCGGAGACTGCAACGAGGCGCTTCATCCATTGGTGTTCTTCCCCACAGCGGGGGAGGAAATGGTCAACCAAGTCTCCCTGGCCGCCGCCAAGGTCCTGACTGTACCCTACCGGGTACGTTCCACTGCGAAGAACGGACTTTACAGCTGGGCGGTGCAGAGGGGCGTTCCCGCCCTGCTGATTGAGCGGGGCGGTCAGGGGCTGTGGTCTGAACAGGAGGTGGACGCCTGCTGTGAGGATGTCCGCTCCCTGCTGCGACATCTGGAGATTATGCCCGGAGGGAACCCGCCGCGGGATCAGCTGGAAATCACAGAAACCTTCTATGCGGAAGCTGAGTCGGAGGGATTTTGGTACCCGGCAGTAGGTTTAGACCAACAGGTCCGAAGGGGAGAACTGCTCGGACATCTGGAGACGCTGTCCGGCCACCGCTTACAAGAGGTTCGGGCCGAGTTTGACGGCATTGTCCTTTACTACACAATCGCCTTGGGCGTCCGGGCGGGAGATCCGCTGATCGCATATGGCCATCCGTAAGGAATTCTGGCGGCTGGCCTGGCCCGCCGCGGCAGAGGGACTGTTGCTGATGCTGCTCACCGCCGCCGACCTGCTGATGGTTTCCTCTCTGGGAAACACAGCGGTGGCGGCGGTCAGTATTTTTTCCCAACCCCGTATGGTGATCCTCTGCGTAACCCGCTCCTACTCTGTTGCACTGAGCGCCTATGTTGCCCGCCGGCGCGGCAAGCATCCGGATGAGTCCCTGACCTCCTGTTCCCGCGCTTCGCTCATGCTGGGGTGCGGTCTCTCGATACTGCTCCTGGTCGGGACCTGGATTGGAGCCGGCCCGCTTCTACAACTGGCCGGTGCACAGGATGACTATATCAGCTTGGCGTTGCGGTATGCCTTTCCCGCCCTGGTGAGTCTGGCATTCTCCGGGCCGGCTATTGTCCTTCACGGCATCTTGGCGGGGCTTGGCGATACCAAAAGCGTGCTTGTGTCCAATGTGCTAGGCAACGGAGTCAATGTCGTGTTCAATGCGCTGCTGATTTACGGTCTGGGCCCATTCCCGCAATTGGGAGTTTTCGGCGCTGGGCTGGGAACTGCTATCGGTGCTGGCGCCACGCTGGTCTATACGCTGGCGCTTTTCTTACGGCGGCGGCATCCGGCCACTCTGCGGGGCAGAGGGGCCTGGCTGCCGGAACGGGAATACCTCTGCTCCCTGGCCCCCCTTGCCACGGGCACATTCCTGGAGCAGGCAGCGGAACGGTTTGGGATGTTCACATTTTCACGCCTGGTAGCAGACCTGGGCACAGCGGCGCTAAGCGTCCACAACATCTGTGGGAGCCTGTGCGACATTTACTATAGCTTCTCCCAGGGGCTTGGGAAGGCCAGCTTGGTTCAGGCAGGCCAGGCGTTGGGCTCTGGACGGACGTGCAATCTGAAACGGATCGGGGCGGTGTCCCGCCGGGCGGCGCTGTGGACTGGGGGTGCGGCCACGCTGATCTATTTGCTGCTCCGGTCGCCCTTGCTTCGGTTCTACCACTTGGAGGGCAATGACCTGGCTCTGGGCTGTGAGATCATGATCTTTGTGGCTGCTGTCAACATTCCGGAGGCATGGGCTATGGTCCATGCGGGGCTGCTCCGTGGCTTGGGGCATACCAGTTTTGTGGCCCTCTATTCTCTCATCAGTATCGCGGTGGTGCGGCCGATCCTTACCTTCTTTCTGGTTTATGAACTTGGCCTGGGATTATACGGAGCATGGATTGCCCTTACTCTCGATCAAGCAACAAGAGCGGTATGTTCCATGCTGGGAGCGCAGCAGACGATTCGTACCAAGATGAAGGATGGCTCAAATTCATAATCTCCTTGATACTATTGTAGCGTCCTCATATAGATTTTTCTATTACCATAGATATCGGGCGCGATGAGATTGCAAATCATTCACCGGTTCCTTCAGGCTTAGGAGCAAGCCGAGAGCTGGCGGCTGTCTTTCTTCCTACCTCCTGTCTTTTTCGGTCCGGCGTATTCTCTCACTCTGCTTCCCGTGGGTGGGAGAACGCCCGGAACGCTGCCGGGCTCTGCCCGGTGCTGCGGCGGAAGAGCTGCGCGAAACGGCTGGGATTCTGATAGCCCACAATTTGAGCGATCTGGCCCACGGGCAGGTCGGTATTTGCCAGCAGCTGCTCCGCACGCTCCATCCGCTGCCCCTGAATATACTGAGTGATGGTGCAGCCGTATCGGGCGTGAAAGGCATCCTTCAGCTTGGAGACGCCCATGCAGCCGATGCGGGCCAGGCGCTCCAGAGGCAGCCGGTCCGCACAATGGGCGGTGATGTAGGCCGCCACATCCGCCAGCATCCGCTCATCCTCCTGCGTCAGTGTTCGCCTGGGAGCTGGGTGGGCCCGGTGCCGTTCCACCACCAGCGCCACGGCTTCCGCCACCTTGCCGTCGTAAAAGAGTTTGGCGGCCAGCCCCTCGCCCCGGTAGTCACGGACCTCTTTCAGCAGGCGGACCATCTCCGGGAAGTGGTCGGTCTGGTCCAGAGATTGAAAGGATTCCAACAGGCTTTGAAACTCCTCCGAAAACTGGCGGCGGAGGTAGTCCTGATAGTAAGCCGGAGTGATCTCAATGCCGATGGATACGATGGGGACCCGGCGGTGGATGAGCGCCCGGTAGGGCTCCCGCCCGCCGATGAAGCTCTTGACACAGCCGGACACCAGCCGGCGGCAGGGAGAGAACTCCTCCCCGGAGATGGACTCGTACCAGGTGACGCTCAGGCTCTCCGGCCAGCAAAACTCCAGAAGCTGATCCTCATGAAAATAGAAATCGTGGATTTTGAGCATATAGAGGTCCTGCTGCCCATAGGTCCAGAAATAGCCGCTTCCACCGGGGCCGGCCTGACGCCAGCACAGGCCCATGCTTCCATACCTCCGGTTGTCCGGCTCCGGCACAAAGCCATGCTCCGCCATGGCCCCGGCATATTGCTCATCCAATACATTGCAGCTATACATTCTGACACGCCTCCTCCACCTCAATCGGCCGAATCCATACCCCGATCAGCCGCATGAGCGTGGCACGCCTTGTATCTGTGACAGACAGGGAGTATGCTGTTATTTGGTTAGTATCTGCTAACTAAAATATCATATCCGGCCTGTTCCGTCAAGGCTGGTAAAGGAGGAGTGCAATATGAAACAGAAAGAGATAAGCCCGGTCAGGCTGTTGCTCCGGTGGGCAGGGCCGGAGAAGAAATGGCTGATCGGGTCGGTGCTGTGCGCCTTTGGGAGCGGGCTGCTGGCGATCACCGCCTACCTGGGGCTGTACCGGCTGATGGACGCGGTGCTGTCCGGCGCCTGCACCCCGGCGGTGATCGCGGACTGCGCCGTGTTCGTGATGGCGGGCACCGTGGGGCGGATGGTGCTGCTGGGGGCCTCCGGGGTGCTGTCCCACAAGGGGGCCTACGGCGCCCTGTTCCGGGTGCGGTGCATGGTCACGGAGCATCTGGCGAAGGTGCCCCTGGGCGCGTTGGACGAGCGGAGCACGGGAGCGGTCAAGACCGTGCTCAACGAGGACATTGAGAAGCTGGAGCTGTTTCTGGCCCATAACCTGCCGGAGTTCGTGGCCTATCTCACCGGCCCGGTGGTGATCTTCCTCTATCTGCTGTCGGTGAATGTCCCATTGGCGCTGGTCTCGCTGCTCCCCCTGCCGCTGGCGGGAATTGTGATGGGGGTGATCTTTGGCCGCATGAAGGGAATTCTGGAGGACGCCAACCGCTCCCTGGTGAGCTTCAACTCGGTAATGATCGAGTATGTCTCCGGGATGCGGCTCATCAAGGCGTACAACATGGGGAGCCGGTCGTTTCAGAAGTTTTCCCACGCCATTTCGGAGGAAAACCGGATCTGGAATCTGGTGACCCATAAAACCGCGCCGCCCTATGCGGCTTTCCTGCTGCTGGTGGAGTGCGGTATGCTCCTGATGATCCCAGCCGGGGGGCTTATGTTCCTCCGGGGCTCGGTGAGCGCCAGCGTGTTTCTGCTCTTTGCCTATGTGGGCGGCATGTATTTGACGGAGATCCTGCCGCTCCAGAAGATGTCCACTACCTTTGCCCAGGCTCTCAGCGGTGTGGGAAAGGTGCGGGAGATCCTGGAGCTTCCGGTCTTTGAAGGAGGCGGGCCATTCCCGGAGGACCACGGCATTGAACTGGACCATGTGACCTTCTCCTATGACGGGAAGACGGATGTGCTGCGGGATTGCTCTCTGTCGGTAAAGCAGGGGGAAAAGGTGGCCCTGGTGGGGGTGTCCGGCGCGGGCAAAAGCACTATCATCCAGCTGATCTCCCGGTTTTACGATACAACAAAGGGCGAGGTCCGCATCGGCGGCCGGAATGTCAGGGACATCCGCTACGAGGACCTGCTCGCTCACATCTCCATCGTGTTTCAAAAGACCTTCCTCACCCGGGACAGCGTGCTGGAGAACATCCGTATGGGCACGCAGGCCACGCTGGAACAGGTGCGGGAGGCCGCCCGTCTGGCACAGATCGACGACTTCATCCTGTCGCTGCCCCAGGGATACGACACCAAGGTTGGGGCTATGGGCTCACGCTTCTCCGGTGGGGAGCGCCAGCGCATCGCCATTGCCCGCGCTATTTTGAAGGACGCCCCCATCGTGGTGCTGGACGAAGCCACTGCCTTTGCCGACCCGGAGAATGAGCATCAGATCCAAAAGGCCTTTGAGAAACTGACCCGGAACAAAACAGTGCTGATGATCGCCCACCGTCTGTCCACGGTGCAGAATGCGGACAACATCATCGTCTTAAACGAAGGAAAGATTGCGGAACAAGGCAGCCACAATGCCCTATTAGAGAAAAACGGCGTCTACGCCGCCATGTGGGCGGACTATCAGCGCAGCGCCCAATGGAAGGTCGGAAAGGAGGCAGCAGTATGATAAAGAAATTACAACACGTCTTCGCCCTCAGTGAGAAGGGAGCCAAAGACCTGGTGAAGGCCGTGATTTGGTGCTTTGTGTGCAATCTGGCTCTCATGTTCCCCGTCGGGGCAGTCCTGTTTACAATTCAACACCTGCTTGGCTGTCTGGAGGGCGGCGGCAGTCCCACGGACGGGTTCTGGCTCTATGTGGGCTTTGCCCTGGCGGTGCTGGTCCTACTGTTCGTCCTTCACTGGTTCCAGTACGCCTCCCTCTACATCGCCACCTACCGGGAGAGTGCTAACCGCCGGGTGAGCTTGGCAGAGACGCTGCGCAGGCTTCCACTGTCCTTTTTTGGGAACCGTGATCTCAGCGACCTGACCTCCACCATGATCGCCGACTGCTCCAGCCTGGACCAGATGTTCTCCCACTATGTGCCCCAGCTATTCGCCTCCGTCGGCTCCACGCTGGTGATCGGGGTGTGTATGTTTGCCTGCGACTGGCGCATGGCCCTGGCGGTACTGTGGGTGGTGCCTGTGGCGGTGGCGCTGACGGCGGGCTCCAAAAAGATTCAGGACGCCTTCGGAACGAAAAACATCCTGAATAAGCGGGCGGTGGCCGACTGCATCCAGGAGGGGCTGGAGACCATCCGGGACATCAAGGCCTGCCACCGGCAGGAGCGGTATCTTGGCGACCTGGAGGCAAGGCTATCTGCTATGGAAGGCAGTTCCATCCGATCCGAGCTGGCCACCGGCGTGTTTGTGTGCTCCGCTCAGGCGTTCCTGCGCCTGGGGCTTGCCACCACGGTGCTCACCGGCGGGGCGCTGCTGCTGGCCGAGGAGCTCTCTTTCCTCTATTTCCTGGGCTTCCTGTTCGCCGCTGCCCGGCTGTATGATCCTCTGGGGGTGGTACTCCAGAATATCGCCGCCACCTTCAACACCAAGCTGCAAATTGAACGGATGCGCTCTATTCTGGAACAGCCGGTGCAGACAGGAACAGAGAACTTCCACCCCGACCGATACGACATCACCTTTGACCATGTCTCCTTTGCCTACCGGGAGGGAGCAGGGGTGTTGGAAGATGTGAGCTTCACCGCCCGCCAGGGGGAGGTCACCGCCCTCATTGGTCCCTCCGGGGGCGGGAAGTCCACCGCCTGCAAGCTGGCTGCCCGGTTCTGGGACGTCACCGGCGGGAAGGTGCTTTTAGGTGGGACGGATGTGTCCACGGTAGACCCGGAGACCCTCCTGCGCTCCTACTCCATGGTGTTCCAGGATGTGGTGCTGTTCCGGGACACGGTGATGGAGAACATCCGTCTGGGCCGCCGGGGTGCCACTGACGAGGAGGTGCTGGAGGCCGCCAGGGCCGCCCAATGCGACGAATTTATCCGCAAACTGCCCCAGGGCTACCAGACGGTGATCGGGGAGAACGGCTCCACCCTTTCCGGCGGGGAGCGGCAGCGGATCTCCATCGCCCGGGCACTTCTAAAGGACGCGCCGGTGGTGCTGCTGGACGAGGCCACCGCCAGCCTGGACGTGGAGAACGAGAGTGCCGTCCAGACCGCCCTCTCCCGTCTGCTTCAAGGCAAGACAGTGCTGGTTATAGCCCACCGGATGCGCACCGTGGCGGGGGCCGACCACATCGTGGTGCTGGAGGACGGCCATGTGGTCCAGCAGGGCACCCCGGCGGAGCTGATGGAGCAGGGCGGCCTCTACCGCCGCATGGTGGAGCTTCAGAACGAGAACGCCCAGTGGCGGATGGGTTAATTTTTCCGTCTATTCAAGTTCATTCGTTTTTTCCTTCGGGAGTACAATATCCTTTGGCTGTTCAAGCAACATGTGCGGGGTATCTTCCGAAACGCAAAATGCCGGAAATGCTTGATATAACAAGCCTTTCCAGCATTTGCGGAGATTTGAAAAGATAATCAGAAAATCGGTAGAACTTTTCCTCTAAAAAATACGATAAAAAGGACGTTTTCAGCACTAAGCCGGACGTCCTTTTCTCATTGTGGAAAATTTTCCCCGAAACTCAAACATACTACCTTTTCTATCCCCTGAACAGCGCGGAAAAAAGTATCGCTGCTCCCGCGGCACGATGCCTGAACTCACGTTTCTCCTCCATCTTCCACCGCCGTTTTTCCCACGATGGCGAGCACCTCATCATGCATGTAGGCATATCCGCCTGCCAGCGTGATGCGGCGGCGCTGTGATCCTTGGCAGATCTGCACATCGCCGGGGCACAGGCACACGATGATGTCCGCATGATGGGGCAGGATCGTCAGCGCGCCTTCCATGCCCCGCAGCACTACGGCATCCGCCTGTTCATCGAGCATGATCCCCTGTGCGCTGATGAGCTTCACCCGCATCACATCATCTCCTTTGCGCGTGTCCTCACCTCATCCAGCGTTCCCGCCGACAAGAACGCCTGTTCGGGCAGATCGTCGCCGGCGCCATGGATCAGCGCTTCGAAATCGCGCACGGTCTCTTCGCGGGAGACATAGACGCCCTTCATGCCGGAAAACACTTCGGCCACATGAAAGGGCTGAGAGAGAAAGTTGCGCACGCGGCGCGCCCGGTTCACGCTGATCCGGTCTTCCTCGCTGAGCTCATCCATGCCCAGGATGGCGATCACATCCTGCAGCTCACGATAGCGCTGCAGCAGCCGCTGCACGCCCATGGCAGCCTCATAATGGCGTTTGCCGACGATGGCGCTGTCCAAGATGCGGCTGGCGGAATGCAGCGGATCGACCGCCGGATAGATGCCCAGCGCCGCAATGCCGCGATCCAGCACCGTCCTGGCGTCCAGATGCGAAAAGACGGCTGCGGCTGCCGGATCGCTGAGGTCATCGGCCGGGACATACACCGCCTGCACCGAGGTGATCGAGCCCGACTGCGTGGATGTGATGCGCTCTTGCAGCTCGCCCATCTCTGCGGCCAGCGTCGGCTGATAACCGACCGCGCCGGGCATGCGGCCCAGCAGCGCGCTGACCTCGCTGCCCGCCTGGGTGAACCGGAAGATGTTGTCGATGAACAACAGCACATCCTGATGATCGTGATCCCGGAAATGCTCTGCCATCGTCACGCCGGAGAAGCTGACCCGGAAGCGGGCGCCGGGGCTCTCGTTCATCTGCCCGAACACCAGCACCGTATCGCCGAGCACGCCGCTGTTCTCCATCTCCCGCACCATATCACACCCCTCTCTGGTCCGCTCGCCTACGCCGACGACGACCGAACGGCCGCCATGACGCATCGCGATGTTGTGGATCAGCTCCTGGATCAGCACGCTCTTGCCCACGCCGGCTCCGCCGAACAGCCCGATCTTACCGCCGCGGACATACGGACAGAGCAGGTCGATGACCTTGATGCCGGTCTCCAGGATCTGCGCGCTTGGATCCAGCTGGACAAACGCTGGCGGATCCCGGTAGATGGGCAATGTCGGCGCATCATCGAGCGCGCCTTTGCCATCTATCGGCTCGCCCAGCACATTGAACACCCGGCCCAGCACCTGCTCGCCGACGGGCACATGGATCATGCGGCCGTCGCTGGTGGCCTTCGCCCCGCGCTTCACGCCCTCGCTCGCGCCCAGCGCGATGCAGCGCACCCGTTCGCTGTCGGGATGGGAAAGCACTTCCGCACACAGCCGGCGCCCATCCGCCTGCACCGACACCACGCTGAACAAAGGCGGCAGTTCGCCTTCCGCAAAGCGCACGTCGATGATCGGTCCGACGACCCGGACCACTGTTCCGATCATTTCACTCATCGTCCATCTCTCCTGTCACTGCCAATTCTGTGATCTCCCGGGTGATCAGCGCCTGCCGCTCCCGGTGATACTGACGCTGCAGCGTCTCCAACAGACGCTTCGCATTTTCCCCGGCCTCCTCCATCGCCATGGCGCGCATGGCCTGCTCGCTGAGCTTCGCTTCCAGCGCATAACGCCTGAGCGCAGCGGCCAGATGATCCTCTGCCGCCATGCGCCACATCGCTTCCGGCTCCTGCAGCACGCGCGGATCAGCCATGGGCAGCGGCCAGATCTTCACCATCTTCACTTCTGCGCTGAGCGCATTGATCCTGGCGGTGTACAGCACGTGCACCGCTGTGTCGGCCGGTTCGATCCGCGCGGCGAGCGCAGACAGCTGCGCCGTTGATCCTGCGATCACCTCGGCATCCGGCATCCGCCAGCTCTGCGCCTTTCGCCCGATGATGACGCATGGCCCGCTCACCTTGCTCAGCGCCGCCTTGCGCAGCATAGGAAGATATGCGCCGCAAAGCCCCATGTCCGAGGCGAAGATCACCGTCAGCCGCCGTTGGGGCATAAGGGGCGGCTGCAGCCGCGCCGTCATCGCTTCCAGCGCCTGGGCATACGGCAGGAACGCATCCAGCTGCAGACGCAGCCGGCGCTGGCGGCTGGATGCGGTCATCCGCAGGGCATCCGTGATCTTCTGGCTCTCTCTGCCTAAGGCCATGCGGCGGCGCAGCTCACTCTGGCTCATCGCATCCGGTGAACGCGTCCAGCGCGCGTTCCATCCTTTCTTCATCCAGCCGGTCGCTTTCCTCGATCGCCTGCATCAGCTCTTCGTGCTCGCCATGCATGAAGGCTAACAGCCGCTCACGGACAGAGGAGAGCTTCGTGCGGGCCGTCTCATCAAACATATGCCGCTTGGCCGCCTGCAAAAGGACGCATTGTTCCGCCAGTGTCAGCGGCGCAAACCGCTGCTGGACGAGCAGCTGCGTCAGCGTCTCCCCATGGCGGATGAGCTTGCGGCTCACCTCGTCCAGATCGCTGCCGAAGCGGGCAAATGCGCGCAGCTCATGAAACTGCGCCAGCCGCAGCTTCAGCCCGGCTGCCGCCTGCCGCATCGCCTTGCTCTGCGCCGCGCCACCGACCCTGGACACGCTCAGACCGACATCGATGGCCGGACGGATGCCAGCATGGAACAGATCCGGCTGCAGGAAGATCTGCCCATCCGTGATGGAGATGACGTTGGTGGGAATATATGCCGAGATATCGTTGCCCTGGGTCTCGACGATCGGCAGCGCGGTCATGGATCCGCCTCCCCGCTCATCGCTCAGCCTGCCGGCACGCTCCAGCAGCCGCGAGTGCAGATAGAAGATATCACCCGGATATGCCTCACGTCCGGCCGGGCGCTTCAGCAGCAGCGAAATGGTCCGGTAGGCGATGGCATGTGCGCTGAGATCATCAAAGACGATCAGCACATCCTCGCCTCTCTCCATCCATTCCTCGCCTATGGCACAGCCGGCATAAGGCGCCATATACTGCATGAGCGCAGAATCGGCAGCGGACGCGGAGACGATGACGGTATGGTCCATGGCGCCGTGTCTGGCCAGCTGTTCAGCGAGCTGTGCGCTCGTCGATGCCTTCTGCCCGATTGTGACATAGATGCATTTGACCTGCTTTCCCTTCTGATTCACGATGGCGTCCAGCGCGATCGCGCTCTTTCCGCTCTGTCTGTCCCCGATGATCAGCTCGCGCTGTCCCTTGCCGATGGGGATCAGCGCATCGATCATCAGGATGCCGGTCTGCAGTGGTTCGCTCACGCTTTGCCGCGCCATGATGCCCGGCGCTTCTTTTTCCAGCGGCCGCTGTTTCTCTGTCTGCAGCACGCTGCCATCCAGCGGCTGTCCCAGCGCGGAGACGACATGGCCAAGCAGCGCGTCCCCGACCGGGACCTGCGCCACGCTGCCGCTGCGCCGCACCGGATCGCCTGCCTGGACCTTGCGGGCATCATCCAGCAGCACAGCGCCTACCGTGTCTTCTTCCAGGTTCATCGCGATGCCGCGCACCGCATGAGGAAAATACAGCAGCTCGCCGGCCATGACATCCTGCAGGCCGCTTACGCGGGCGATGCCGTCAGCACATGACATCACCCTTCCTTGTTCCCGCACATCAAGGCGCTCATCAAAGCTGAGGATCTGTTCCTTGATGCGCCGTGCGATCGTTTCCGTATTCATCTGTTCCTCCTTCCTGCGCGCGCAGATATGTGCGAAGCCCCTCCAGCCGCGAGGCGAGCGAACCATCGAGGATCAGATCGCCGCATTGTACGCGGATGCCGGCGATGAGCGTCTCGTCCTGGATGATCTGCAGCCTGACGCTGCCAGCGACATGGCGCTGGATCAGCGCATGGATCTTCGCGCGCTGTTCATCGCTGAGCGGACGAGCTGTGAACACCTTGGCCGTGACGATGCCGGCAGCGTGTGCCTGATGCAGCTGCAGCACTTCTCCCAGCTTCGCGCACAGTCCGCACCGGCTCATCTCCTTCAGGATGGCCACTGTCTGCGGATGCGCTTCTTCTGCAAATCCCTCTTCCAGCAGGCGTGCCTTTCTCGAAGGGGAAAGCAGCGGGTGGGAAAGCAAAGCGAGGTAATCAGGCGATGCCTGCAGGATCGCCTGCGCTTCGTACAGCTCGTGAATGATGACATCATCCGCAAGACACAGCGCCCGGGCAAAGGCTTCACTCAGGCTTGCCATGGGTGATCATCTGCCTCGCTGAGCCATTCTTCCACATAGCGGGCATGCAGCGCGGCATCTGCTTGTTTCCCGCTCAGCTTTTCGCTCACGGCGGCAGCGATATCCGCGATGGCGCCGGCGGCTCGTCTTGCCTCCTGCTGGCGCAGGGCACGCAGCTGTGCCTCGCTCTGCGCACGCAGCGCGTTGATCTCCCGGCGCGTCTGCACGAGCTCGCGCGCATGCATCGCATCCGCTTCTTCACGCGCCGTCTGCACGATATGCGCCGCTTTGGCCTGCGCTTCTTCCAGCTGCTGCTCCCGCAGCGCTTGCAGCCGATCTGCCTTTGCGCGCATCGTCATGGCCTCATCCATCTCCTGCCGCATGATCTGCCGTCTCGACGCGAGATACGCGCTCACTTTGTCCCAGAACAGGACCTTGCCGGCCGCGGTGAGCAGCAGCGTGGATATGGCGACCAGCAGCATGTCGCTCAGACTGATCCGCAGATAGCTGTCAATGTCAAAGCCGGGCATGGCCTACCCCTTCAGAAAGATCAGCAGGATGGAGATGACCAGCGCGTAGATGCCGGTCGTCTCCGCCAGCGCGACGCCCAGCACCAGCACGCTGCGCACCTTGCCTGCGGCATCGGGATTGCGGCCGATCGCCTCTGCGGCCTTTCCCGCCGCGATGCCCTGGCCGATGCCTTGTCCCACGCCGGCGATCATGGCGATGCCGGCGCCCAGCAATGCCATGCCGCGGACAAAAAACTCATTGAATTCCATCGTTTACCCTCCTTCATCTTCATCCTGTGCGGCATGCAGGAAGAATACCGCCAGCGTAAAGAAGATATATGTCTGGATCAGCCCCGAGAACACATCGAAATACAGATGCAGAAACGGGGTGAATGCAAATGCGGCCGCGCTCAGCGGCAGAAAGGCGCGGATGCCCGCATAGACGAGCAGCGAGATGACCGTGCCCGCCAGCATATTGCCGAACAAGCGCAGCGCCAGCGAAAGGGGCAGGGTCAGCTCTGAGATCACATTGAGCGGAAGCATCAGCTTCAGCGGCTCACACAGCTGACGCAAGCGGCCGCGCAGCCCGTTGGCCCGCAGCCCCTGACGCTGGATCAGCACGAACATCATGAGCGCCAGCGCAAGCGTCACGCTGAGGTTGGCCGTGGGCAGCGGCAAAGCGAGCAGCCCCGCCAGATTGGACAGCGCCATCATCACGATAAGGGTGGCAAAGAAAGCAAAGCGCCTTCCGGACATCTTCGAGCCGCACAGGCTGCGGCACAGCGCATGCAGCTGCAGCGCCCACAGTGCGATCCCCTGCGGGGCCTCATGCGGATCAAGGCGAGCCACCCGCCTGCCGGCAATGGCGAAAAACACGATGAGACATGCCGCGATCGACAGCCAAACCAGCAAAGACGGCGGTACATCGATCACGAAGATCCCGCATCGCACGATCATGCGATCACCTCTCCTTCATCACGCAGAGCAGGATGCTCAGCTTATGCGCCAGCAGCCCGGCCAGCACCCATAACGGATGGATCCCGCCCTGCATGGCCAAAAGCAGCAGCGTGCCGTAAAACAGCCAGCGCAGGACATAGTGGGCGAAGACGGCGGCGGGGCGTGTATCCGCACACAGCCGCTCTGCCATCGCGCAGATCATGAAAAATCCGATCAGCCCGCCCAGACAGCCGATCCATATCCCCGCTGCGCATGCCGGAAACAGCATGCCGGCCAAGGCGGCCATCAGCAGGGAACAACGGATGATCTGCCGTCGGTATCGTTCCATCCGTTCGCATCCTTTCTCATCTGCCCCTTAGTCTGGCCGCATCTCAGCGTTCTATGCCAAAGCAGAAAAAAAGCAGACGATCAGCGATCATCTGCCCGCTCTGTCGATGCGCCGGGCTCCCATGGCCAACAGGCTGCCGATCCACAGCATGGCGGCCATGATGGCAAGATAGTCCCGAAAAAAGAAGATCAGCGGCTCCTCATCATCAAAAAACACGAAAGGCGTCTTCAGGAAGAGATAATCCGGAAGGTCTCGGCTGAACAGCGCGTAAACGCCCCACAGCGCGAACAGCGTGCCCAGCGTCCATAGCAAGATCTTCCTGCGCCGGGAAGGATGGGAAAAGCGCCGGAAGATGAGCTTGGTCACCGTCTGCCAATGCACGCCGAGGTGCAGGCCCATGAAAAGAAAGCCCCAGTAAGCAGAGAGCATATGCACGCTTCTGCCCAGCGCCAGACCGCCGCTGATCGGCAGCAGGGCAAATACCTCGCGCGAGATCGGCACCGCGCTGATCATGAGCCCGAGCATGGCGATCAGCACAAGCGCCGCACACACGCTCTGCAATATGCGATAGGCGGTATGCTTCCCGCTGAACAAGGCCCTGCTCCAGCACCGGTTAAAGACATGATGAAGATAGATCTCCATGATATGGGCAAAGACGCCGAAGCCGCTGGATAACACCTGCGGCACGCTGCAAGGATAGGATGGATACATGAGAGCGAAGCGCGGGTTCAGCCTAGGGTAGTCCCGCGCGCATCTGACGTGCTTTTCCTCATTGGTGATCACCGCTCTGCCGCTGCAGGCACTGCCGATCTCAGCGCCGGCGGCGATGACGCCCAGCGGAAGCGGATCGACGCTGATCACGCCGGGATGCGCCCAATAATCTTCCCAGACATCATGCGCACAGCGCGCGGCCAGCGATATCCCTTTGCCGCAGTCGATCACGGCATCTATGCCGAGCGCCAGGATCATATCTGCCTCGCTGGTCCTGGCGGCATCTGCGCCGGCGTGCACCTGACGATAAGTCAAGGCAGATGAGCCCCCGGAAAACACCGCGGCGTGCTTTCCTTCCCCGCGCAAGATGGCGCTTACTTCTTCGCCTATGCCGCTGCGGCTGAGCTCTCCGCGCGCACAGACGAGCATCACCCGCTGATACGGCGCGCAGAGACTGCCGAGATATTCCCGCACACAGCCTCTGCCGAAATATACGCTGGTCTCATTCTGAAAGATAAAGTTGCGCATAAGATCCTTCCTTTCCCGCTCACATCTGCGCTTCCCAGAAGGCGACGGCCTCCTCCAGCCAGCCTTCCGCTTCTGTTCCTATGCCTAAGCCAAACCCATGGCCAAGCGTTGGATAATGATGAAATTCCACAGGGATGCCGGCTGCGGCAAGCGCGTCGATGCGCCGCTGCATGACACGCCAGTTCGCGATGCCGGCTTGTTCCCCCACGCAGGCAAAGGTCGGCGGATCTGCCGTAGTGTATTCGCTGTGTCCCGTATACTGCATGACCACCGTGCCTGGACGAGGCAGATCATCCCCGCCGAATGCCGCAGGGCCATACGACCCCAGCCAGGCGGACAGTCTTGCGCCGGCTGATCCGCCCCACAGCGAATAGCAGTCTGTGCTGATCCCGAGCTCTTCGGCATGAGAATAGACGAAGCTGATGGCGCGGGCCAGATCTTCACAGCCGCTCTGTGCGCCCGGGCGGTAGATCAGGGCAAACGCGTGATAGCCATGCTGGGAAAGCGCGAGCGCATGCGGCAGGCTGTCCTGCATGGCGCCCACATAAGCAAAGCCGCCTCCGGCGCTGCAAAGGGCAAACGGCGCGCCCTGTCTGCCTGGAAAATAAAACAGCCCGGTATCCTCCTTGTCCGGATCCGCCGCCTTCTCCTCTTCGGTATAGTTATCGAAGAACACTGGCTGCCCGGCTGAGGCGCGTGTCTTCAGGTCATTGACGATATCCACCGTTTCCTGCGGATCGATATGGCTGTACCAGGTGAGCTGCAGCTCCCCCAGCGTATCCCCGCTGTAATACCAGTCATCCACTGGGAACAACAGCCGGCCGAACTGACCGAATGCCGGATCGGTGATGACAGTGGTGATCGGCGTATCGGCGGTGAACATTTCTGCGTTTGCAGGCATGGCCTCATCTCCTTCATCCAAGGGCCGTGCGCTGCAGCCCCACAGGCAGAGCGACAAGACCAGCACGATCGCTGACCATGATGATTTTTTCAAGACACTCCCCCCCTTCTGTGTCCTCAATTATAAAAAACCGAGACCTCCGCAGAAGTCTCGATTCGTTATGCAGTATGTGCTCCGGTGTTAACACTCTTGTTTCACGGTCTTTTCCACCGCGCGCAGAAATGCGCTGACCCCTGCCGAAGGCGAGGGCGAGTGCAGCAGGCCGAAGGGGATGGTGTAATTCCAGTCCACCGGCAGGATCTTGAGCAGCGGGTGCACATAACGCCAGTTTTCCACCGCCATCAGCACATAGTTCTCGTTTTCGCATCGGTTGAAGGCGTCCACATCGTAGAAATCAAAATCCACGATTTGGATCTGCGGGTGGTTCTTCCAGATGTCATCCCGCAGCAGATCCACATACCGGCTCCAGTTGCGCCGCATGAGCATCAGCTTTTCGCCATACAGATCCTGGATGCTCAGCCGGTCCTTTTGCGCCAGACGATGATGCACGCTCACCGCGCAGCAGATCGGCTCACGCGACAGCTCGAGCCCCGAGCACTTGCGCAGGCTGAGCATCGTCTCATCGAAGATGCCGGCGACCACATCGATGTTCTGGCCCAGATTGGCCAAGATCTCCCTGGCATTTTCCGGCGTATTGTCAAAGGGGATGAGCTGAAAGCGGATATCCGGACACACGTCGTGCAGGCGCGGCCACAGATCCACCAGCACCTGCGCGGGCGTCATCAGCGAAGTGCCGATGCGGATGACGCTGCCGCTGCTTTGCATGGCATTGCGGGCACGCGTCACCGAATCCTTGCAATATTGGATGATATATCTGGCGTCCTGGACCAGCGACTTGCCTGCCTCTGTCAGCACCAGGCCGCGGTGCGTGCGCACGAACAGCTGCAGGCCCAGGCTCTCCTCAAGCAGGTTGATCTGCTTGATGACCGCAGGCGGAGAGATATACAGCTTTTCGGCGGCCTTGTTGAAGCTGCCGGATTCAGCCACACACAGAAATGTATCCAGCTGAGGATTATACATCATGCGCACCTCCTTTCAGCCAGCTCGCATCGATCATGATGAGACAGAGGATCAGCGCTTCTGTCCCTTCCGGCGCTTCATCAGCGTGAGCATGCCGGCAGCTGCGCCAAGCACTGCGGCGAACATGCCGCTCTGTGCCACCGCCGAAGTATCGGCCGCAGACGCATCATCTGACGTCTGTGCTCCGCTTTCCGCAGATGTGCTTTCTTCGCTGACCGGCTGCAGCTGATCGATGGCCGCCTGCATCTGCGCAGCCAGATCATCTGCTTCGGCCTGGGTGATCTCCGGATCATTCACGGCCTGCGTCAGCAGCGTCATCAGCCGGTTGACCGGCACCACGCTGTCCAGCGTATAAGCGCGCAGGTCAAGAGCGTTCACCTGTGCGATCAGCGCCTCCAATGCGCTCACATCAGCCTTCGTGCGCGCGCTCAGTCTCGCTTCACGAAGCGTCTTGGTCGCTTCGTCGATCTCTGCCTGGCTCGCCGCATTCTCCAGCGCGTTCTGCGCAGCGGCCAGCTTATCTGCCAGTCCTTCTACGCTGCTTGGCACATAGTTATCGATATTGGCGAGCATCTCATTCACGAGCTCGATCTCATGGACGAGCGCGCTCGTATCCAATGTGATGACCTCCAGTCCGGCGATCGCGTTTGCCAGGTTCGTGATGGCTTCGGTTACCTCAGCAGTTGTCGCGTTTTCATTGGCTGCTACGGCCTGTGCAGATTCGATCGCTGTCTGCAGCGCCTCGAGGCTGTCTGCCGTGTAGTCGCCGTCAAGATATCCGTTAGCGGCTTCGATCAATGCGCTCAGCTCTGCCTTGGAGACGATCTCCCACAGCTCCTGTGCTGCTTTGGTCATCGC
>ERZ827423.1610-NODE-1610-length-21170-cov-14.059957_pt1 | contig 21170 bp, 21 predicted proteins | sample MGYA00519775_ERZ827423 | MGnify/ENA primary metagenome ERZ827423 (study PRJEB31778, sample SAMEA3449296) | human gut metagenome | biome: human gut; feature: human-associated habitat; material: faeces | place: United Kingdom | collected 2010/2012 ...
AACGCACATTGGATACACAGCTTGCCTTATTCTAAATTCATCGAACTCACGTTAACATATTCCTTATGAGTTAAATCCTTTCCAACAAGGACTTCACATTTCAACAAACCATTGCGTCTGCCTCATTCAGAGGATTTTCAAGATCTTTGTAATAGTCTTCATCATAAAGACTATTTCCAATGACTAATGCTATGTATCTTTTTAATGCCATTACAGTCTGAAACTATTAGATTATTAGACCCTTGATTGCATCCAGCAATTCTTCCCTGTGACTGACCCACGGCTTGTATTTGTGCGTCTTTGCCTTCTCAATTAGTTCCGGCAAGTCTTTCATATCCGTACATATCAGCACATCATATTTGTCACGCATTAGCGTGGCTATTTCCATCTGATGATTGTCCACATGCTCCCCGTATTCATGCAGGCGGGGGCAGACCACCAAAGGCTTGCCCATTTCCATACAGGAAATGATTGAGTTCACTCCACTATGCGTAACAACAACTTCTGCTTTTTGCATGTAGCGATTGAACTCATCATTAGATATAAGACCAAAATGCGTGAACTTCGGTTTCACTGGGTAAAGTGCCGATTGCATCACTATCTCGTCTGCTTGATATTTGCCTTGGTCAACCAACTGGTTCAAGGCTGTGATAATACGCCCGAATGGGAACTTCTGTGTTCCCAATGGGACAAACAACTTAATCTTGTCCATAATTCCAATAAGTCAAAGAACGAAAGTGACCTTACCGGGAAGTCACTAAAACAATCAATAAACGCTTCCGCTATAAATGGCTTTCGGATAGACATTCTTCATTTCCGGCCATTGCACGAAGAAATAATCGGCAAAGGGATACACCATTTTGCCTGTTACGGATTCACTGTCCAGCTTGGCAAAACTCTCCACATAGATAATCCTGCGCTTGAACAATCGCGCGAACAAGCAAGTCGGATAAGACGCACCTGCCCCTGTGGTTATCACCGTAGTTGGCCTTTCGATGACGAAATAAATGAAAGAAAGGATGATGTTCCAACTGAATTTGAATATGAAACTCATACCTTCCCTTTCTTGCTGGACTAAATAATGGTGTGGGTGTTTTTCTACGGAAGCTGTGGATGCTACATTCTTTTCTGTGACGATATAATATTGCTTGCCTTCTACCACCGGGAGCAACTGCATCAGTTCCATGAAATGACCTCCGCAGGAACTGACGAGGCAGATTTTAGATTTACTTTTTTTCATATCATGTTATTTTTTACTCAGATATTGCTCAAATTCTTCCCCAAGATTGTTCCAAGACCATTTCAGCACTATCATTCTGTCATATTGAATACACTGAAATATTTTCTATTATTTATTATTGCCTTAGGAGCGGGAGGCTCTTCTCTTTCGTTCAGGATAGGCCAAATGAAAGCTAACTATGATTTCCAATCCCCCCTAAAAGAGATTAGTTGACAGTGGGTCACAAGGCGACTAGCCTCTCCAGTTTCTTCATCCACTCCCCATAAATTATTTCGATGCCATATCGTTTGCTCTTCTCCATCGCAGCGGCAGCCATGACGCGGCGTTTCTTGTCGTCAACAAGAAGCGAAGAAAGCAACTCCGCCATGGTAGCCGTCGGAAAGCCTGTAGAGCAATAAGGCAGAATCAGCCCGTCTTTGCCATCCTCAATGATGTCGTACACCGCCGAATAGCTGCCATAGACCACCGGAATCACACCAAAACTCATCGCTTCCACCAAGACCAACCCGAATCCTTCAAATTCAGAAGTCAACAGCAGAAGAGACGCACGCCGATAGTACTCTTTCGGGTCTTGGAAACCTTCGAAGGCGACCCGCTTCAGACCGCGGGATGCCGCCAGTTGCTCCACCTCCTCGCGTGCAGGCCCGTCGCCAACCAGTGTCAGTCGCCAATCGGGAAAGCGCGGTTCCAGCAATGCCCAAGTGGCGATGATGCGTTCTACCCGCTTCTGCCACAGGTCGATGCGACCCACATAGATAATCTCTTTCTGTTTTCGGGAAGGGTCGAAACGGAACCCGCCGCAATCGATGGTCACCGGGTTGGTCTGCACTTGCAGCTTCCGCGGGTGACGGATGCCGGTGAACTGCTTGAACTTCTCCACAAAGCTGGGCGAGAGTACCAGGTAGAGGTCGCTCGCGCGGTAGTTATAGCGCATGCCTTGGGCGGTTGCCCAATGGAAAAGACAACGTTTCGCCCGCAACCAGCCGCGCCCAATAAAGTTTCGGCAAGTGTGGAGTTGCATGTCGACGCTCATCAGCCGTCCATTCATGTCAGGCGTGTTATGGTAGACCGAAACAAATTTCACATTCAGCCCCTTGGCTGCTTTCCGGGCGGTACGCATCAGCGCGAAGGGCAGCCCCCATTGGTTGATAGTCACCTGCACGCGGTCGCCAGTCAGAACGGCACGCAGAGCATTCACGTTTTCCTTGCCGGCATCCAGGCTCCGTCGGACATAGGTTTTCACCCGTTTATCCAGCCGATCGACAATGGAATGTTCAGCGTCCCTAAAGGCAAAAATGGAGACTTGGTGTCCGTGGTCAACAAAGTAGTTGGCAAGGCAAACCGTGACATTTTCCACACCTCCAATTTCAAAACTTTTCAGTAAAAACAAGATGTTCATATTGGATTAAAATGGGTTTCTATAGAAGACATTAATTTTAAAAAGCTTAGAAGCAGTTTATTTTTGAGGAAGGAGTTAAAAAGTTAAGTACTACGCGCCGAAGTCATATGACAATATTTTTAGAAGTGAAATATGAAAAACTACTCGTGAAAAAATTTTCCATATGAGTAAAAACTCGCCCTCTCTTTTTTCCTTGTCAATCCATCCTTACATGTCTCAACTATTTATCACTCTGAACGCCAGTGAAGAATCTCCATTTTTTCACGACGTATTCTCCACACTTCATTCTCAAAAATTCTTCACTTTTAGAAAGATATTCTTTTTTGTTCCCGTGGGGGACAAACATTTAGAAATTCAACGGTATTTGCCGAACTTAGCAACAGAACCTTTAATGGGAAGTACGGAGGAAAGGCGAGGGAAGCAGACGGGACTCGCTTGATTGTCGGCCCAAGTCAAACTGTTTTCCCTAAGGAATCAAGCTGATTGCTTCGGAGAAACAGAGTTACCGTCCCACTCAAGAAGTTATAAGATAAATGAATGTGGAGTGGAAAACCTCGGACAGGCTACCTGTTGAGAATCAACCTAAACTGTCCTTAATGAACTGCAAACTCTTCTCCCTCCAAGTGGCAATGACCTGATTGACCGGACGGAAGTCCACTTCCAGCGAGGCAGGTTCTTTTCCGGTGCCGTCGTCATAAATCAGGCGGGATTCCGTTTCTGTCAGTTTCAGTATTGACAATGCTCTGGCGTTCAGGCTGCTGGCGGGATTTAAAAGCGTAGTGAACGGGATGTTGAAATTTATGGAAAATGCCGTTCCGTGAAAACTGTCGGTGATGACATAAGCTGCATGGCTGAATATGGTCACAAACTCGCGCGGACCGGCATCGGTAATATGGATGATACCTTCATCGCCTTTCACCCGGTTGAACCCCAGCCTGATGTTGATCACCTCAACACCCAGTTTATGCGCGATTTTTTTTGCCAGTGCATAGATGTAGTGCGAACCGGAAAGCGTGTAGATCACCACGTATCTCTTATCCTCGGGCAGATAATCGTCGATGCCCACAAAGCGAATCCATTCCTCCCTGTTGATCAGCAACGTAGGATCCAAGACCAAGGAAGCCGTACGCCCCGAACAGGCCTTGACGATGTCCACCCCGGTCGACTCGCGTACGGAGATAACATCCAGGTTTTCAAGGTAACGTCGGTACATCGCCTGCTTGTCTTCCGGAATACTGCTCACGCTGAAGCTGGCTGCATAAGCAATCTTCTTTGCCTTCCAGCGGTCGGCCATCATCAGGAAAAACACGTCCAGGTAGTTGGTCTGCCTGTAGTTCCAGATCTGGTCGCTTCCGGCTATCAGCACGTCATACGGCAACCGGTCGGCAGCACGCACCTCATCCAGCGTGTAAAACTGGGAGGAATGCCGGATATAGTCATTGAAAAAACGCTCAAAAATCTGGTGTCTCTCTGCTATTTTTTCGGCATTAGCCCGGATGGATTGGCGTAATGCCCATTTGTCGCGAATCAGTTCCAGCAGCTTTAACGTGCCTTTCAACAGCCCGAATTGTCGGTATCGGTTCTTAACTGCATCCCGGTAGGTGTTCCACGAACCCTCCAGTACCCCGGTTTCCTTTTCCAGATCAACAACCTCCGCGTCATACCCCAAGAGATTGAGTTTTTTCTGCAAGGCAAAGGCTTGCAGTTCGGCGCCGTAATTGTCACACTTCACGAATGTCAGAATACCAATTTTCATTTGTCGAACTTATATATGATGGTTTTATAAACGTTATACAGTCCCAATGCATAAATCAGGTCTTTTGCCAGACCCACGAAGGCGGTCTTCAACGTGGGACGGTAAGGATAGCCGTATTTGCGGGCAAAGGCGGCGAGCGTGATGTGCTCATCCATCAGGTCGGTTATCGCCGTGTCGCGCTGCGGACGGCGTGCCACCGGCTGCTTCAGATTATGTTGCCCCGCCACAGCTTCGTCCATCGGACGTTCTTCCACGTAGGCATGCTTCTCCAGTTCTGCTTTGACAGCGGACACCATTCCCACATTGTCGATCACCAGCGATACGCCTGCCGCCACATTTTTCGAGAACCGTTTTCCATGCTGCCCAACTCCCCAAAAGTCTGCCAGCGTCACGGTGCCCATCCGCCGGGTATTGCAATAACGGCAGTGGAAGCAACTTTCACGGAACGTGATGCCATCAAAGAAAGCGTCCATGTAGACGTTCTCTGACAGTCGCAGCACATGCCATTTCCCTTCTGGAAGCTGTACAGCAGGCCGATAGTCCCAGCTGTCCAGTTTCCGGAACCTGAATCCGGTTATTGTTTTCCCTCCTAATGCCTGCGACAATTTCCGAAGATAGCTTTCAAAGCAGCCGGGTGAAGGCACGCCATGGCATACCAGGTCTATCGTAACGAGCTGCTTTTCATAGCGTTTACCGCCCAGAAAGGCATATAGGCCAGCCACTTGGCATCCGGTACCCGAAAACAGCACCATGCGTCCTGCGTCCAGCAATTTCCTGACCTTGACGTAGCAGTCGCCTATCTCACTCTGCACGTATTTTGAACCGCGAAGCCTGTAGAGCAGGTCCATGGAATCCACACCAATGTGTCGCACTGCAAGTCGGTCGTCGCAAGCAGCTCCGAACACCACTCCTCCCCGGCCAATCACCCATCCGGCAAGCAGTGAGAACGCCCCTCCGGATGAACTTTGCCTGCGGTAGTCGTTGCTGATGACCGCATACGCCTTCTGTGCACTGCAATCCGGGCATCCGGGTGGGGCGAGTTCAGGGCAACGCCGCACGCACAACCCGCAGCCTACACACCGTGCCTCGTCGATGACGGGAAAGAGGAAGCCTTCGCGGTCTTCACGCATGCTGATGGCATGTTTGGGACAGCTGTCCATGCAGGATGAACAGCCTGTACAATATTTTTTGTCTGCTAATTGTATCATGATTTTATTTGAAGAATTTCTCCCGTCGCTTCACGCGTAAAAACAACATTCCATATACCAACCTGTAAATCTTATGTTCGATAAGGAAAAGTAATATTTTATGATACATGGAATGTGAAGATTTCAGATATAAGAATCCTAACGCGAAATAGCTCGATTCACAGATTTCTTTTATAAAAGCCAGTTTTTCGGAATATCTCAGATTGCAATCTACATTGAACACAGTATAGAGGGAACCGAACAATAATTTCCCTTCTAACCAATCGATATCGGGTTTCCTGTACCGAAGGATTCCATAATGTTCAAACAGACTGCAATATTCATGGTAGATAATAGGCCTTCTATAAAGGACATCAATCCTAAACTTATTGACCAAAGTCACATTTCCCCGGTGCATATAATGGTAAAAAGCAACAGGAAGAATTTTCAACGTCCCAATCTTTTCAATAAAGGAGCAGTTGAAAACGAAGTCTTCACCTAGGTTAATATCTGTCCGGAATTTGAGATTATTGATCCGGATGACATCAGCCTTATACCATTTGTTCCAGATCACATTCATGCACCAAACTTTCTGCTGGTTGTCTACCTGCAAAAGAAAATCTGATATTTGCGCACGGTTTGTGCAGGAAATCAGTTTTGAAGGGGCTTCTTTTTTTATTCTACGATTCTCATAGTCGTTTATCAGACCTGTTATCAACAAATCAGCGTTTGACTTATTTTCTGATAACAAAGAAGAATACATCCCACCTTCTATCCAATCATCAGAGTCAATGAAATGGATATATTCACCTTGCGAAGCTTCCATTCCAAGATTCCTGGCATTGCCAACCCCGGCAGTGTCTGTATGGATAAGGATGATATGGTTTTGACTATAACGTTCTTTCAATTCTTTGCATACGTCCAATGAATCATCCGAAGAGGCATTTTCTACTAAAATAATTTCAAAATCATCAGGATTAAGGCATTGGCTCACGATGCTTTCAACGCACTCAGGCAAATAGGCAGCCGTATTGTGCACTGGCAAAATGACAGATAATAACATGGGTTAATGATTCAAAGGATAAAACCCTGGCAGATAAACATCTTTAAATATGAACTTTACCTTACGAAGACAATACTTAATCTTCTTCAGAAGCCGTGCCCGGAAAGGCATCGTGCCATATTCCTGAACCAGAAGTTCAATGCCTCCCTTTCCATATTCCTGCCATAGTTTCGCCCTGTTCACTTTAGGTTGACTTGGCTTTGAAAGATTGGGTTGCATCATCCCAGCCATAGGGACTTCACGCGCATCGCATGATGTCAACAAAATATCCAATAGTTCTTTACCTTTTTCTGTATTGACAATCACGACAGAAGCTCCCCTGTTGTCATAGAAATCTGGAGCCGTCTTTCTTATTCCCCATGCATCTCCGAATGTGATATCGCCCGGCCTGTTCAAGGCATATTTGCAGTTTGAACAACTCAAACGGTTTATCGCATTTAAATTATAAAGGTCGCGCCACTTCGAACTTGAGTATTTATGACTATTGATGCAGAAAGACTCAATATGGTCATCCCAACCGCATATTGTTTTATCCCTAAACTGAAAGTTTGTGACCTTTCCATTGTATGTCCTTTCCAAGAAACCGATATATTCGGCAAATAATTTGGGAGTTGCCACCCCATGACAAATCAAATCCATCGTGTATAAAGTCGATGTCTGAACCTTATATTTGCTTAGGTATGAATATAAGGCATCTACCTGGCATGAAGTGCCACTGAAAAGCACCTTGTTTCCTGCCAACAAATCCTCCTTTACTGAATTCCATATAAGCGACGTGTCACTCTGTACATATTTCGAACACCTCATTTCATCACGCTCGGAAAAGTTTGTCGCACGCTTATGTTCACATTGGGTACCTTCGAGTACAGCACCATAAACAGTTCCGTTTTTTTTCAGAATCCAATCAGAACAACCGACAAACACTCCACCCGAACGGGAACGCATACGGGTCTGCAAATTTTTATGACGCAATATGTAGCACGTTTTTATATCTTTGTCCGGCAAAGGTTTCTGGTGATAAAACGCGCAATATTTCAAACAAATGCCGCAGTCTATGCAGTTCGATTCATTGATTGTAGGGAATAAAAAGCCTTCATCGTCTGCTTTCATTGATATTGCAGAAACAGGGCATATATTGGCACAAACACCGCATCCGCAACATTCTGTTTTGTTAAATGGAACCTTATTCATTATATATCCGTATTTAATATTGCATTTTTCAACCATGACAAAGACATTTGTCGGGCTTTTGACAGTTTTCCGCTTACTTGACAATAATCAATGTCAACATCCATATCAGCCTTTGCCAAATTCCGATTCTCTGTACCTGTCAAAGAAACCAGGCTGTCTATTCTGCTGCCTTTTCCCAAGGATTCATAAAAGAATTGCTTTTCAAAATTTAAAGAGAACGCTGTCCCATGGAAAGAACCTGTTATCACATAATCGGCATGAAACATCCAGCTGAGCCACTCTTGCGGTGATGCATCATAAATAGTTTTAACTCCCTTGATTATTCTTGGGCTGATACTAAGATAAATTATCTCATAACCTGTTTTGGTTTGAAGTTTTTTGGCAAATGAGAAACAAATATCTTTTTTATGTGGCAAATAGACTAATATATAAGGCTTTTCGCAAGGTTTGGATTGAATCAGATTTTTCCACTCCTCTTTTGTAAGCAACAGGGTGGGGTCTAAGACCAAATCTGCCTTGCGACCCGACAGTTTGGATATGATATTCATCCCGGCTGTTTCCCGTACAGACAACGCGGCAAAGTCTTTTAGCAATAAACCGACTTTGGACAAGGCATGATTCGGAAGCGGGTTTTCTCCGAAGCTCGGCGCATACGATATCTTTTTGAAAGAATCTGTTACAAAATCTAAGAAATAATGAAAATCTTCTCCAGTCAAAGCAAGATTCCAGACCTGGTCACTTCCTGTTACTATTTTGTCGAAACCATTGCAAATATCCGCTATGGTCGCTGCATTGCATTCCGCAGTGCGCTTTATGTATGTGTCCTCAAATTCCCTGAATTTCTTTGCCTTCTTTTTGAAACTGTTACCGATAACCAGTAATTTCAATATGCCTCGAACAGAGAAAATGCTGACGCCCTTTTCCCTTTCCTTTACGGCTCTGTTTTTATACTGGATTATTTGTACATCATGTCCCATTTTTTTGAGGACTGTTTCCAATGCATAAGATTGTAACAAGGCACCATAATTTATGGTATCAATGAATGTCAGTATTCCTATCTTCATAGTTCATGCAATTCATAAAACGTTGATAAAATGCTTCTTCCGAATAACATTGACAGATTTCTTTTCTTCCTATGGCAATTCTTTGCCGCCATTTCTCCTCATGCTCCAACATACCTTTTATAACTTCTGCTAAAGATTGGACAATGGCAGAATCACGTTTCACCAATACGCCACAGTTAGCAGACATGTACTCCGGTATGCCGCCGGAAATTGTGGTAACGACCGGTGTGCCGGATGCCGCAGCTTCTATCATAGTCAGACCGGCAGGTTCTTCCCACATGGATGGCAAAACCGCAATGTCGGCAAGTTGGTAATATTTCCACAATTCATTGTTATGAATGAATCCGGTAAAGCGGACCTGACTTTCCATCTCAAGGCATTTTTGCCTTATGTTTTTTTCAAAAGGAGAACATTCATCCGCTCCAAAATTCGTAGAACCGATAACCACCAAAACAATATTGGCATCATCCAACACTTTCATCGCGTCCAGCAACTTATCAATTCCTTTCTGAGGATTTATCCGCCCCACGAAGATGAGTATCTTCTGTTCAGGCTTGATATTCAATTCTTCCCGCAAATGGCTCTTTTCTTCGATGCTCAGTGTCCGGGTAAACTTATGAACATTTATGCCGTTTTTAACAATTATGCATTTTTCTCTTGCCCCATCTCCGCATAAATCTACCACACCTTTGATAAGGTATTTGGAAATCAGAATAAACCGGCAATATTTAAGTACCTTTCTATCCGCATTATGCGGTATGTCATTATGCAAATGATAGAAGAGCTTATCCTTATATTTCTCCAATAATCTTTTGTTACGGAATATTTTAAGCAGGAATCCACTGTTCTGTAATATGATTGCGTCAAAATCACCCTTTTTAATGTATTGCATTGCTTTCTCAATGACATACAATTTCTTCAAGATTCCTTTAGAAGAAATCATCTTATCAAATGCCAACAACATGGGATGATAATGGATATGATAAAATTCCGTATGATGGTATTGCTTTGCAAGAGATTCACTTTCCTTATTTCCAGATGTGAAAACATAAAATTGAACCTGCTTTTCTGCTTCATTCATTTTCAGCAGACTCTCTACCAATGTAGCTACAGCGCCTCCTTTCACAGCAGGCACAGGCAAGCCACAAGGCATGACAATTAGTACTTTTTTCATGATATATACGAATTAGGAGTTGGTTCCCTGATTCAAGGTTAAAAATTAACAAATATAAGCAGAGCTATAGCCAACTTTACAAAGGTATGTACCAACAGCCCTTTGGTAGCTCTGACCTTAGACGCTCTTTGAATTTCTGTTTTTTCATTCAGCCAATTGCAAAAAGATTCTATAGGCTGTTTGACCTTGGAAACAGCTTGTGAGAACAAGTCTCTGGCTGCTTTTTCCCTTTGCCTGAGAACTTCCGCCACTCCCTTAATATCCTTATGTGGAGTGAGAACCTTTACCAGATTGTTTTCGTCAAAGAAAGAAAAATTACTGTAAATCTTGTCACCGAACACTGTTTTCCCATTCAGATCAGGTACACATTCATTCTTGAATACCGTCAAATCGTTTTCCGCAGCAGGTGTTATGACCATCATTTCCGGAAAAGGAATTCTCCCTTCCCTCCGTTGTACTACAATGTGTAGTTTCATGCCATAATAGTACATGTTTTTGGTAGAACAATATCCATTTGACGTTATTTCCGTTGCGACCTTTCCTTTACGGTTTTTACCTTTACAGGTCACAATCGGCATGGAATCCACAATGGATATGAGAGAGTCACAATCCTTGGGCTTGAATGACTGTATCATAGTTTGCACCAGCACCTTAAATGCTTCTGAAAGCATGTTCAGGCGTGCATTGAATGTCTGATAGGAGGGCAGATGGGGGAACCATGATAACAGATACTCATGGGCAAAAGTATGTATCTCTTTGATGCCAAAGTATCTCTGAGAGTAACCGCAAAACAGATAAATGGTAAGAATCTCCTCATCCGTAATTTCAGGATTGGAGTTGTTGCTGAATCTCTGGCAATAGAAACGCAGAGAGGACTTATAAACATCGCAGATATACATATATAAACCTATTAGTTTTAATTTTTTCTCCTTGGAAATCATAATTAGAAAATTAGTGGAATTATTCTTATAATATACTGATTTTCAAGGATATTACAAAATGTAATAATGAGATAATTAACTGAATTATAAACTTTTAAAACATGAATCATAAACGAGTTTCAACTCCTGATTCGCATAATATGAATATAATGTAAGCCTATAAAGATTAGATATTTTCCCGAATAGAGTTCTAAGATGCTAAGTTTCAATCTTCCCGCAGCTTATTCTGCTATTATTGAAAATAAATTAAAGGTAATATACTTCGACCGTTTGCATCCCAAATGAATAACATGTACCACCATTCTGTACGACCAAACAAATTAGATAATATGGGATATACATTTGCTATAAAGCTTAAAATGCCAAAATATTTCATTGCCAAATTCCATTTATTGAATTGGCTAAAAAAAAGTTGAAAAGACATTCCTACAATAACAGGTATAGAAACAAGCATTAATATGCTAGCATATCTATCTAATATTTCTACCTTACTAAATATTGGATATGTCAATACTGCTATACAATATGTATTGATTATCCAATATTGTAAACCTTTTGTTTTTAGTCTTTCTAAGAAAAAGAATGGAAAACTATAAGCTAAAATGATTCTAATTTGAGTTGTAATGCCTATTTCTCTAATACCTATATTTTTTGTGCCTTCAGTAACTAATGTTGAGAAACTATCTACATATTGCGAAGATTTGTCGTTTAGTGACAAAATATTTAAGTATGGGGTTACGCTTTCTAACATTTTTGTCTCTCCTAAAAAAGTTGAAAATATCAGAAGAATTATACAGATATTACTAGGTATTAACTGTATACGAATATAATAAACAACAATAAAAAAGGCTATCAATGGAACATAACCAATATGCGTTAAACATGCGCATACAGCAAAAAGTCCAAATCTAACATAATCTGTTTTTGAAAAATAGAATATTGCAAAAATGTAAAATGCAGCAGCAAAATACCATCTTACCAGTTGTTCAATAGGAGCGATGATTGATAAAAAGATAAGCAGAATATAAAATAATGATTTCCGATATTTTAAATTTTTAAACAGATAAAACGCTGAAAACATTATCAAAAATGTAATTAGAAGAATAAGAAACTGATAATGAATGCCTAAAGAAGCGCCCCAATGACATACATATCGAAACAATAATTCGTACTCATCATCCAAATGATTCCCTAAACTATAGTATCTGACAGCATATAAATTATAATCGATTAATCGACCGAATCTTAGTCCATAAAATAGAGTAAAAACAATAATAGGCAAGGCTGCCAACTTCCAATATGATTTATCATCCTGCACACGAGAAATTCGTTTTCCAGAATAAATAAAGGACCATAGTAACAATATACTAAATATACAAAAGACCAATTTAACGTGTTCGTACATACTCTAATTAAATCTAATAGCTGTTTTAATTAAACAACTGTAAATAAGTGTCCAATTCTGACGAGCCACCAATGTTACAGGGTAACTATTCAGCAGACAATTTTGCTAAAAATGAAGGCTCTCCGTGAAAAATTGTTTCAAACTGCCCAAATTATAAGAGAATGAACAATCAAATAGAAAGTTTATATTCACATTTTTGCTTATTTTTAGCAAACTTCATTATTGCAAATATTTGATTTACAACTGTATTCATTCGCTGAATAGTTACGTTACAGGCGGCAAGCCATAAATTAAATTAAAATTCAGATTATATTTATAATTTGTTTGCACTTATGCTGATGGCAATAAGTTTCCCCTCGTCACGGTTATCCATGGTTATTTTTATGTAAAGAAATTGTCAAGATTAAATATCGCTGAAGTTTGCAGGCGAACAAGGTAAATCTTACCCTTGTAACGGATGAAAAGCCTTTTAAAATCTTCACTGCTGTACATATCGCTAAACTTTTTATGTTGACATCACGAAGGTAGAAACATCTATCTGAACAGGCAATACGCCAGTTTTGAACGCTTACAAATACATGAGTGAGAAAACAAAGATTTTTATCCTCCTACATCTTAATTCTCAACGAAGCAATACTTCAGTAAGAAACGCCGTCGACTTTTCTCTCAACCGGCAAAGTTTTCCACCAATTTCCTCATAATCTATCTGCATATAGGATCGTGCATTTTTATTCTGTAACATATTTTCCAAACCAAACATTGTCAGCAGCGACTTGAAGCGTGACATGCCGCGCGATGCATTGCCGATGGCGAGGAAAGGTTTGCCGAAGAGGATGGAGAACACGCAGGCGTGGAACGAGTCGGTAACGACGAATGCGGCATCCCGGAAGCCGCGGAGCCACCGTTCTACCGGGGGTTGGATGCGCTCCGTAAGGGGAGCGTCGGGATTTTCTACCTTCGCTTTCGAGTTTGCGCGGAACGGGGTCAGGCGTTTCTCTCTCGCTATTCTGTTTATCAGCTCCGTCTTCTCCGGCGTCTCGTCAAGGATGTAGCAAAGCAGATCGCCGGGACTCTCAGGCGTGCCGGCAGCCTCGAACAGACGGGTGTAATCCTCCTGCATAAGGAGCATTGTGGGGTCGAGTACATGACGGGCGGCAACGCCGAAACGGTCGCGGCACAAGCCTACGCCGGAAGCTTCGCGCACGGACACGGCGTCAAACAGCTTCACCAACTTTGCACAACGCTCCGTCTGTTGCGGCGTATATTCCCACTCGTCAGTTCCAAACGATGCGGCGTATGCAATGCGTTTTATGTTCCAGCCTTCGGTAAAATCAAGGAAAGCGTGTACTATCTCGTGAAAATATTTCGGTCGCCAAATTTGGTCGCTACCCACAACTATGGCGTCAAAATCAGTTTCCTTAATGTCAGAATAATCGTTAACAATTCTTCGTTTGATGTATTTGTTTATAAACTTATCCGTATTCTGTCCTACAATAGGTCTTTCGCGATTTATTTTCTGTTCATAGAAAACAGGTAAGGCGTCTCCTGATAAATTCAGAATGCGTTTTCCATATACAAATGGAACCTTCCACAACGGGAAAGGTAGAAGTTTACGTTTTTTCTCTATCAAACAGACCTCATGTCCCATGCGCTCCAATACGGTCTGCAGGGCGTAGGCTTGGAGTATTCCACCGTAATTGGTATGAAGGGGAAGTGTTAAGATTCCGATTCTCATTTTTATTTAAAAAGTCTATTAGCTTTTATTAAAAATATATCATCTTTTCATTGCCTTTTTAATGAAAGAGATACCATTATCTCCGAGTATTTCTTTAGCTGTATTTTTTATTGCCCGTTTTATTTTCTGCTTGGAATCAACAAGAATGTTTAATATCTGTTCAAGAGCATCGCTTTCGTCATCCGTTTCAGTAAAAACTTCCAACAGAATAGGCTTATCAGTCAATTTCGGGGTCAGGAATCTGTCCACTACCGCATTAAATTCATCTTTATTGCTTGCTGACAAATATTCATAACCTAGGTCGGTCGCGTAATCCTTTACCAAACAGTGTGATTTGTTACCGTAATGTCCGGCTGCAGCTACATACCTGTCAGCTTCTTCACCTAAAAAATAACAGGGATGATTATAATTGCGAAACTCGTTTCCTTTACCATTATTAATAAGGAGTAACCTTACATTATTCCCTACGTGTCGGTTACCCACTACATTCATGTCGTAAAAGAATGCCAAGTCACCGAATACACCGATGAAAAGTTTTTCAGGATGGGCAAAAGACGCTCCAATCATCGTTGATATACCTCCGTCAATACCAAAACCACCTACATTACATTTAGCCTGTATGCCGGAAGGTAATCTGAAAAAGTTCCACGAGCGTAAGCTATGGTAAATGCCCAAATGCAGTTCACAGCCTTTAGGCAACTTGTCTACCATGCGCTGTGCCATCCAGATATTACTGAAAGGAAGTTCCGGAAGTTTGGACTTCATAATTTCCATTTCTTCCAATAAAGCATCCCTATATTCCGTATGATGGGAAGCATTGGCTGAGGCATATCTCTCGAAAAATACATCTTCCGGCATCATGAACACCCTCCGAAGGCTTCCGAACGTGTCCCTAATTTTTCCATCTGGACTGACTCGCCACGTGTGTGCGGCTTTGATTGTGAACGAATTCCCAGACACCTCGCCTATATGGATGCAAAGATTGGCTTCAGCCAAAGGGGATTTCCATTGCTTCTGCCCGCATACCAACTGATAGTGGACTTCATATTTTCCTCTGTATCCGCTAGTATGGTCGCAAAGGACAGCAGCATCATATGTCGCACAAAATCGATCTACCGCTTCTGTCAGTCGGCCAGAGAAATTAGCATGTGCGCCTACAAATACTATTATTTTCCCATTTCGTGGCATATCTGGCAATTTGTCTTCAAAAGCCGTATGACGGAAAATGGCATGAGCAGCTGGTAATTCCTTTGCGCTGAAATCCTTGCTATATTTTGTGTACATATTGATATGCGCAGGTCCACCTCCATTCATTTTTAGTGCAAGGATTGCCTTGTTCGCTTCTATCTCACAATAACGCTCGTCTTCACTGTCCTTAACCATAGGAATTGTTACACTTTCCATGGCAATATCATTCGGGATATTCCTCCGGTCTATCTGCTGGTCAATCAAATGTCCTACCTTGTGGTTGCCGCGCGTAGAAGTTATCGCGAGTACAGGCAATTTCCTGTAATAAGCTTCGGTAAGTCCTGACATATAGTTGCGTGAAGCTGTAGCTCCTGTACAACTAATCACGACAGGTTCTCCGGTTTCTGCCGCCATGCCACAGGCAAGATAAGCCGCGCTACGCTCATCAACTGATGACCACACCTGAAACCAAGGGTCATTCTCTATGCTGACAACAAACGTCATGTTTGTTGTTCCAGGAGAAGCTATCACCCTGTGTATGCCGTGAGCTTTAAGCAAAGCTATAACTATCTGAACATTGCGCTCAGACGTATAATAGAAATTCTTTTTCATTTTAGAATAGAATGTAGAAATTTAATTTTTCCCAATAAATAAAGAGCAATTATCGTAGCCGATGTTATGCACACTGCTTCAACAAAACTTATAACATCGTTGAACAACATGCCAACCTGCACAAAAACAAACAATATGTACGGATGCATCAGATAGTAAAACAAAGTATCGCTACCGGCTTTTGCCACAATGTTATTTTCCCAATTCCTCTTGAAACCAAAGATCGCAATCACCGCCACAGACAAAAACATGGAGTAACACAAGTAAGCTATTCTCAGAAAAAACACCTTATAGCTGCTGTATGGCAATATAATGACATCAAGCCAATGCGGATTGAATGACACGATGGTTATTACTACCATAAATGCCAAACATAATGATAGTTTCCATGTCTTTGCGTATGGGGGGGAAAATTAATAACCTTATTATCAATAGCTTGCAGCATCTTTTGCCCATAATAATGTCCAAACATAAAGTATGGCATAAAACTGAAGAAACGATGCAAGCCAAATTCATTGCCTACAGGAACAAAGCCTATCGCAAGGCAAGCTGCAACTGAGACGCACATTACCCATTCAGGTTTACAAGAAGATGGAATAGACGACAACAGCATCCGCCAATAGAAAAGACAAAGCAAGTACCACAGAGCAAAACATGGACTGACAAATTCTCTTAATGAAAAGGTGTGCGGAGCGAATATATGCGATAAGGCCAAGTCTACTATTTGGAATACTATAAATAGTCTCAGTAGTTTCTTTGAGCTGTTCCATTGTTCCTTAAATGATTTCTTCCGAGAGAAAAGCCCCGACAAAAATACAAAGAGAGGCATATGGAAAGCATAAATGCCGTGAACAGTAAGCCAGGTTAGAGCATCGTAACCGTGAGGCTGTCTGATAGGAATAAGACCTTCAAGTAAAGGGATGTGTCCAAAAACCACAAGCACAATGAGGAACATCTTCGTCGCGTCAAGTTTTTTGTCTCTCAGAGCCATAGAGTCAATATGTTTGAGTTTTCTATTTCCACCTTGGATTTATCGTTTTCCCATTGTTGCACACTATCACCTGACCGGATATGCACCCTGATGCGTCAGACAGCAGAAAGCAGGCTGTCTCAGCCACCTCTTCCGGCAAATAGACACGCTCCGTGGCATTGCCCGCAAGGAACAGGTTGCCGTCTGCCTTGAAGCCTGTCATGTCTGATGCCGTTATGCCGGGCGCAACGGCATTGACACGGATGCCGTCTTTCACGAACAGACAGGCAAGTCCCTGCACCATACTGTTGACGGCAGCCTTCGTGAAACCGTAAGGACGGATATCAACGGTTTCCCCGTTTCCGATGAGACAAACAAAACGTTCCCTTTCCGTTTTTCTTTCAGAAGCAGCCTGGTAAAACTTTGGGTGAGGAAGAAACCTCCGCGCAGATTTGTCGCTATCTGTGCATCAAAGGTTTCCGGAGTAACATCGAAGAAAGTCGGCTCATGTAGCGATATTCCCGCATTGTTCACTAAACAGTCAGCCCCTTCCAAAATACTGTCGGCTTCGCTGATAAACTTATTCAGCACAGATGTGTCTTGTACGTCAAGTGTGAGGTATTTACATCCAATTCTTTCGGCTGTCTCTTTCAATGTCTTTTCGTTGCGTCCAGAAATCAACACAGAAGCACCTTCAGCTACAAACTTTTCCGCCATTGCCGCTCCAAGACCTTTGCCACCTCCGGTAATGATGATTTTCTTCCCAGACAACCGCCCATTGGGCTGAAGATACATAATGTTTGCGGTGATATTCTTGACCGGAACACCGTTCAGAATGAACCTGCAACCGCGCTTCAAATATTGTTTTAATGACATTTGTTTATTTCTTGTTTTTTAATATTATGCTTACAATCTTCCCTATTATTTTCTTGCGTTCAGAAATTTCTAAGCCCAACACAGCGATTGTGAATCCTGTTGAAAGCAGACTGATGACACAGGTTCCGCACAGACGGAGAAAGCCTTGCTCAACATTATGAATGAACAGCAAAGGCAGTATAAAAGATATTACAGAAACTGCTACCACCCTCAACATCACGTCTGTCAAATAAAGACGGGCTGGAAAATTCAACAGACCTTTAGCTATATAGAGCCTGATAAAATTCAGAAGGAAATAAATGACAATGTAAATTACATATGTGCCCTCAGGCGGAAAGCCTAACTCGAATGCCACCCAAGTCAACGGAAATACAAGGCATCCCACAAGCGTAATCCACAACTGGTATCTCTTTATGTTTCCTGTAGCGGATACGGCTGTCAGCATAGAATTTCCCAAGAGGGTCATTAATGTGCCGAAGAGGCTGAGACGCAGAAATGCCGGCGCATGTTCGGGTACAATCTTCAGCCAAAGCCGCAGGACGTAATCAGCCTCACAAACGAGCGGGACAACGAAAATGAGCAGCAGGAAATATGAAAACCTCGCACCGCGGCATACCAATCTGTACATATAAGACATTTCCCCTGCCGCGTATGATTTCGTTATCTGTGGGTTGACTGCGACTGTAAAGTTGTTGACAAACTGCATGACGGCATTCTGCACCTGTGTGGCAACACCTCTCGCCGCATTCAATGTAACGCCGAAGAAGATATTTATCAGCATATCCACTCCCTGTACATTCAGCATATAGGCACCGTTACCGAAAAAGCTCCATCCTGCAAAACTTGTCATTTCCTTTACAAGAGGTTTATCATACACAAATTTATAGCGACTTTCTTCGAAATGCCTTTTACAATATTGGCTGTAAGTCAACCTGACAATCAGGGATACGAGAACCAGTAGGATGGCGTATGTCACCAATTTATCGTATGGCGAAATAAGTAACATATAGACCACAGCTAATTTCAGCACAGCTTCCAGAATACTGATATATGCGAAAGCCGACATTCTTTCGTGGGCAATAATGCAAGCATTATAAGGGACACTTATCAGGTTGATGATGAATGACAGCAACGAACATTGCAACACCCAGTTGGCGGCGGACAACCGCTCTGCAGGTATATTCATCTTCGTATTGAGAAACCACACGCCAAACAGTTCCGCCAAAACAAGAATCACAAGCGAAATGCCTATCTGTATGTTTACGCTGGCACTGAATATCCGTTTCAGTTTTTCAAAATCACCGTGCCCGATTTCGTATGTAATGAAACGGCTGATGGAAGAGGACAAGGAACCGGATATGACCGAGAACATCGCCACCACACCGCCTACTACATTATAGATACCGTAATCTGTCACGCCCAATGTGTTCAGCACAACCCTGCTCGTATAGAGTGTGACCAGCATGATGAATAAGGTGCGGACGTACAGCAACAGTGTATTCTTGGCTATTCGTTTGTTGTTAACAGAAGTATTTGCCATATAGAAATTTTTAAACTCCGTACGGCATTTAACTTAATGCAGCGTTTAATAAGGATTTAATCCTTTGCGTATCAGGATTATTCTCCATATACATCGTCTCTTGGGTAATTTTATTGGGAGTTAAAAATTCATCTATAATATGTTGTCTAAGAGACTTGTGTATATCAAAGCACTCAATCAATGTCTGATTAGTCGTATTATAAACGACTTCTTCCATGACTTCATTTTCAGACGGATTACAAAGGAACAGACCCATTTGTGAATCTAACCGTGGATTTTCTATATGATAATTAGCAGTAAAGCCCAATGACGGAATTTGTATTTGCTGCACTCCCATCAAAGGACCGTCTACCATAACAAAAGGCTGTTCGCTGAATGTCTGATAATCTAATGTCCTCATTTGGTTTTGAACTTCTGTTGTATCCACTTCACCTTCAATATCTGCCAATAACCTTTCCATATTTGCAGCCCCATTAGCTTCGATTCTTTGCATACTGCACTGAAACCAATCTATACGCCCATCGATTACATAAACCGAAAAATAATCGTTAATAGAATCATTAGGGGTAAATGTAGGCAACGGCAGATTTCCGCCATCTGGAATGGAGAAAAATAAGGTTGTATCTAAATCGTACGTAAAATCTAAAAAAGGACTTGGATATCCATAATGTTGCAGTAAAGCAAACAACAAGGCATCGTTTAATTCAATATCTTGTGCATCAAAATAACGGTGTATAGCATCATTGTTTTTTACTAATTCAAGTAAATTAAATACATAATCATTAAAACAATTAATGTTGAATCTATTTCTGAGACGTTGACAAATAGTGTCATTGGTAATCCAAGACCGTTGTACGGAAGTATATACCCTGTATTTTGATTCCGACAAAGTCCGGTACCATTTATCCGGATTATCTCTATAATTGTCTCTCCAGTTATTAAACTCGTCAATAGTATTTATTGTATGACGTTTAAAAAACTGTTCCTTTTCTTTGAAAGTTTGATAATTTACTAACGGCATTGTCTATTTCAATTTAAAATGTGTATTTATATCAATAATCGCTTGATTACAAAGTATTCTCGGCATTTCAAACGATATACCTAAAATCAGGTTCAACAAGACATATCCCACGCATCCAGCGCATACGGCACACCGTAATCCTCGTATGCTTCAGTATGTTTTAGCTTCTCTATTCCTTCTTTCAACTGCTGCAATTCCGCATCTGGGAAATTCCCGTTCTTGATGGCAGAAATGACTGCCTCCATCATCTCCTGACAAACATAATCGGGGGAATACATATCATCAAAATAGTTGTAATGCTCATCTTCCACAAAGTGATAAGTGAGGCTTTCAAATATTCTAGTTAGGATGGTTACGGTTTCGGCATAATTGCCTTGGCTTAACAATTCACGAACCGCTTTCCGATAAGGCGAAAGCAGGCTTGAGATGGTTTCGCAATCCTCATTAATGTTGCTTTCATTGAATGTGGCTTCGATTTCCGCTTTCAGTAGGGTCAGTTCGATGTCTGTCCGTTGCTATCACCCGCAATCCACCTTATGATAGTTGGAGGGAACTTAGCTGTATTGCGCTGACAAGTGCTTCTTCACGCTGGCAAAGGTGTCCAGCTACGCTATGAATTACTTTAGCCACTCGTTGAGGTCTATCATCTCCAGACTGGCACCGATGACGGTAATCCGGTTGTCATATTTTCGTGCCTGATGTCCTTGCACCGTGAAGGACGTGTAGCGGTTCATCGATTGTTGGAACGTGGCACAAACATCCTTGCAGGCCGTCTCTAGGTCACGGTCGATGATGATAATTTCCGCCC
>ERZ827423.1611-NODE-1611-length-21169-cov-5.509093_pt1 | contig 21169 bp, 19 predicted proteins | sample MGYA00519775_ERZ827423 | MGnify/ENA primary metagenome ERZ827423 (study PRJEB31778, sample SAMEA3449296) | human gut metagenome | biome: human gut; feature: human-associated habitat; material: faeces | place: United Kingdom | collected 2010/2012 ...
AGCAGCAGGAACAGAACCAGCATCTGGGGAACGAAGCCGAGCACCGCGCCGACACCGGCGACGATACCGTCGTTGATCAGGCCGCTCAGCCAATCCGCCGCACCGGCCGCTTCCAGTGCATTGCCGACGAGAACCGGCACGCCGGGCACCCACACGCCGTAATCTGCGGGATCGGGCTCCGCAAAGTCGGGGTTGGTGTTCTCGAAGTAATCCACAGCCTCAAGGTAGGTCATGGGAACGGTGGAATTTTTGTCCGCATTCGCGGGAATCTCAGAGTAGTAAACCGTCATGTCGTCGACGGCCAGGGTTTCTTCATCTTCCACTTCAACCGTGCCGGAAGCTTCGGTCGTGGTGAAGGACTTGATCTCTTCCAGAGCCGCAGCGGCGTCAAAATCTTCCGCCGAGGGATCCACGTCCACAAACGCACCGAGAGCCTCGGTCGCGTTGGTGTATTTTTCGGCAACTTCTTCATATTGTGCGGAGCCGATGCCGAACAGATGCCAGCCGTCTCCGAACAGTCCGTCGTTGGCCCAGTCGGTCGCCGCGGCGCCCACCGTGACCATGGCCAGGTAGTAAACCAGGAACATGACCAGTGCAAAGATGGGCAGACCCAACCAGCGGTTGGTCACAACGCGGTCGATCTTATCCGAAACGGAAAGCTGCCCGGCGCTCTTTTTCTTGTAGCAGCCCTTGATGATCTGGGCGATATAGATATAGCGCTCGCTGGTGATGATGCTCTCAGCATCGTCGTCCAGTTCGGTCTCGGCTGTCTTGATGTCCTCTTCGATATGCCCCATCACGTCAGCGGGAATTTTCAACTGCTCAAGCACCTTGTCGTCGCGCTCAAAAATCTTGATCGCATACCAGCGCTGCTGATTCTCGGGCAGGTTGTGTACAGCCGCCTCCTCGATGTGGGCAATGGTGTGCTCAACGGGACCGGAGAAGGTATGCATCGGCACGGTCTTAGTATTCTTGGCAGCGTCGATAGCGGCCTCGGCGGCCTCCATGATGCCGGTGCCCTTCAGAGCGGAGATCTCCATAACCTTGCAGCCCAGCTCACGGGACAGCTCGCCTATGTTGATCTTATCGCCGTTCTTCTCGACGATATCCATCATGTTGATGGCGATGACCACCGGGATGCCAAGCTCGGTCAGCTGCGTGGTCAGGTAAAGGTTACGCTCGAGGTTGGTGCCATCCACGATGTTGAGGATCGCGTCCGGGCGCTCGGTAATCAGATAATTACGGGCAACCACTTCTTCCAGCGTGTAAGGGGACAGGGAATAGATGCCGGGAAGGTCGGTGATGGTAACGCCGTCATGCTTTTTGAGCTTGCCTTCCTTCTTTTCCACCGTAACGCCGGGCCAGTTGCCGACGAACTGGTTAGAACCCGTCAATGCGTTGAACAGCGTCGTTTTACCGCTGTTCGGGTTGCCCGCCAGGGCGATTCGCAGATCCATGATGATTTCCTCTCTTTCCAACTCAGAAGCACTCGGATAGTGCCAACTAACCATCGGCTCAAAACAACGGGACTTTTTGAGTCCCGTGCTTTATTCGACCTCGATCATTTCCGCATCCGCCTTGCGCAGCGAAAGCTCGTAGCCGCGAACCGTGACCTCAATCGGGTCGCCCAGCGGCGCCACCTTGCGGACGAATACGTCCACGCCCTTGGTAATGCCCATGTCCATGATGCGGCGCTTGACGGCGCCTTCGCCATGGAGCTTGACAACCTTGACCGTTTCACCGATCTTTGCCTGCTTGAGAGTCTTCATGCTCTGGTTTCCTCCTCCTCTTGACTTACCTAAAAATCATCCTACCATGATTTTACGGGCCATTTCCTCACTGATCGCAACGCGCGATTCCTTGACGTTGACAATGATGTTGCCCCCCAAAGAGGTGACAACCGTCACGTTTCCGCCCACGACAAACCCCAGGTTTTCCAGATGCTGGCGAACCTCCTGGCTGCCGCCGATGTGGCGGATCATAACCTCTTCGTCGAGATTCGCTAAGTTCAAAGGCATCATGCGGTCTTTTTTCCTCCTTCGTGAAACTCAGCGGGATGCGCTCGCTGATTAGCAGGGGCTAACCCTTGAGCTTTAATTTAGGTTAGCTCTTACTAACCGATTTATATAATACTCATGCAGGCTTTTGCTGTCAAGGATTTTTCGCATTTTCTTGTGTTAATTATTACTAACTATTTTGCAGGTGCTCTCCGCTTGTAAATTTCGTCCGTACTGCTACAATGAAGGCAAAAGCCGCAGTATTCCTGCGGCAAGCTTTAAGGCGGAGGAAAACAGCATGGAATATTCCGTTGTCACGAGAGATTTCTCCCATTGCCATCTGGGCGTTGACGGGGACAGCATCACACAGGGCAGCCAGTGGTCGGCGGTAGTGAGCCGGATCCTCGGCGTGGCCTCACATCACAACGTAGGCGTGGGCAGCGCGGTGTGGTACAAGCGCACGCTGGAGACCGGAGGCGGCTCCGTCACCACGCAGAATTTCACCGATCCCGATTTTGCAGGCATCAGCGACGGCTGGCTGCCGACGGACGATCCGGTGGAGCTGCAAAAACGCGCCAACAACTGCGCCGTGGTGCATGTGCAGAAGTTTATCGAGGAGGTCCGTCTGCATCAATACGCCGTGCCGGACATCTTCATGTTCGCAATGGGCACCAACGATGCAGAAGATTGCCTAGGCAGCCCGGAAAAGGCACTGGAAGGCAAGACCGCCGATGCGGCCGATCTCTTTACCGAGGCGGGCGCGGCGCGCTGGTGCATCCAGCGCATTCTGGAAGAATACCCGGACTGCCGCGTGTTCGTGATGCTGCCCATCCAGACCGCGCGTCCCGAGCACAACGCCAAGCTGGAAAAAACCGCCGCCGTGCTCACCGCCGTGGCGCACGGCATGAGCGTTCAGGTCATGGACTGCCTGCACGGCAGCGGCATCTGCGAAAAATTTGAGGTGCCGGACGGCGCAGGACGCTATCTGCGCGACGGCCTGCATCCCACGCCCAAGGGCCAGGAGCTGATGGGTCGCTTTGCCGCCAAGGAGCTTCGAAACAACATGTTCTGATCCGGAATTTATCCAAAGGCTCCCCTTGAGGGGAGCTGGCGCGCAGCGCCTGAAGGGTGAGTGCATCCCCTAAACAGCCGCTTATCCGCCAAAAAGGCGCCGCACACATTCTGTGTGCGGCGCCTTTTTCTTATGCACCGTATTTTTCTCTGAATTCATTGCAGATGCGGACGCTTGCAGTGGAGCCGATGCGCCCGACGCCCATGTCAATGAGCTGCAGCGCAGTTTCCAGCGTGCGCACGCCGCCCGCCGCCTTGACCCGGATGTTGGGGCCAACATGATCGAGCATCAGTTTCACATCTTCAACCGTCGCCCCGCCGGTGCCAAAGCCCGTCGAGGTTTTGACGAAATCCGGCTCGACTTCGCGCGCAATGGCGCAAAGATTGAGCTTTTCGTCCTGCGTCAGATAGCAATTTTCAAAAATGACCTTGGAAAGCACCTTTTTCTCTCGGCAGGCAGAGACGATCGCAGCCATTTCCTCTCGAACGTAATCGAGGTTTCCGTCTTTGAGTTGAGTGAGGTTGACGACATAGTCAATCTCGTCCGCACCGTTTGCAATCGCATCCAGCGTCTCGAAGCGTTTGGTCTCGATGGTATTCTGTCCCAACGGGAAGCCGATGGCCGCGCCGACGTGCACATCGGTCTGCTTGAGCAGGGATTTGACGAGCCTCACCGGCGCGGGATTGATTGCCGCCATGGCAAAGCCATATTGCGCACAATCCGCGCAAAACGCCTTGAAATCCTCGGTTGTGGCATATGCCTTGAGCAGCGTGTGATCGAAATATTTTGCCAGCTGTGCAGTGGTCAAATTCATTGAAAAATCCCCCTTTTATTTGTTTTATCTAAAAAGTTCTACGGTGAAGATGTTCCGATCCCCGCGATAGCGCGCCAGCGAGAACTCGATGGGCTCATCGCCGCTGTAAGCCCTAGTCTGTACGCGGCAGATCGCGCGCCCAGGCTCCATCTCCAGCATCCACGCGTCCTCAGGCGACGCATCTGCCGCCTCAAACTGACGCACCGCCCGATCTACGCGAACGCCGTATTTCGCTTCCAGCAGTCCGTAAAGACTCTTGAACGCAAAATCCTCGTTCATCAGCGTGCGGAACCTTCCGTAAGAGAGCCAGGTATCCACCACGACCAGCTTTCGGTCGTTGGCGGAACGCAGGCGGCAGAGATGAATCAACCGCTTGTCCTCGCCCAGCTCCAAAAAGTTCGCCGCGTCGGGTCGGTCTGTCACCATCTTGACCTCAAGCACCTCGGTGCTCGGCACCAACCCCTTCTGGATCATTTCATCATGAAAGCTCTGCAAGCCCTGAAAGAACCGCGCGTCCACCGGGCGCGTAGCGGGCAGCGCCACAAACGTACCCTTGCCCTTGCGCCGTGTCAAATGCCCCTCCGCCACCAGCTCGCTCATCGCCTGGCGCACCGTCGGACGGCTGACGCCCAGCTGCCGGCAAAGATCGCACTCCGGCTGAATCATGTCCCCGACCTTGAGCCGTCCCTCGCGGATGTCCGCCAGAATCTGCAATTTCAGCTGGTAATAGAGCGGCACAGGGATGTCTTTGTGCAGCGTGTAGTTCAAGATGCGCGCCCTCCTTCCCGGCGGACGCTCATCTTTTTATAAAGCGGCGCCAGCGCGTCATATGCGTCGTTGAACAGCTCAAAGGCTGCATCATAGGCTTCGGCGTTTTCCGGATTGGGACGGATCACATCCTCGTCCGGGTTCATGCGCTCGATCACGGAATAATCGGGATACAACCCGATCCCCACGCCGCCGCAGACCGCCGCACCCATCGAGGTCGCCTCCTCGCGGTAGCGGGGCAGCGTCAGCTCTGTTTGCCAGATGTCGGCAAGAATGTGCATCCAGGTGCGTCCCTTTGCACCCCCGCCGATCATCACGAGCTTTTCCATCGGAACCGCTCCGGCCAGAATCTCCCGGATGATGCGCAGGTTATAACCCACGCCCTCCAGCACTGCGCGCGCCAGATCGCCGCGCGTCGTGCCCGCGCCCATGCCCAGGAACGCGCCGCGTGCATCCAGGTCCCACCGGGGCGAGCGTTCCCCCAGCAGGTAGGGCAGGAACAGCACGCCGTTTGCACCGGGCGCGGAGCCCTCCGCCAAACGGTTCAGCCGTTCATAAGCGCTTCCGCCGTCCCGCGCGGCCTCCTGCTTTTCCATTTGCCCCAGCTGATCGCGGAACCAGGCATAGGAATACCCCGCCGCCTGCATCGTGCCGCAGGGCGTATAGAGCGTTTCGTCCAGATGCAGCCAGTTGAACGTGCGCATCTTTTCATCAAAGAGCGGCTTTTCCGCCGCCAGAGAGATCCAGGACGAAGAGCCGAGCACGTTATAGGCTCTGCCCGGCCGCACCACGCCCGCGCCCACGCAGGCGCAGGAGCCGTCTCCGCCGCCGATGATGACGGGAGTTCCCTCCAGCAGCCCTGTCTCCCGCGCCGTTTCCGCCGTCACGCCGCCCGCCGCATCACAGGATCTGCGTACCTCCGGCAGCAGGCTCTCCGAAATCTCCAACGCCGTGAGCATCTCCTGCGACCAGGCGCGCTTTTCAATGTCGAGCAGATTGGTGCCCGAAGCGTCGCTGTAATCGGTGACGAAGCAGCCCGTCAGCTTGCGGATGATAAAATCCTTGGCGTGCAGCATCTTGGCAGTCCTTCGATAGACCTCCGGCTCGTTTTCCCGCACCCACATCAGCTTTGCCGCCGAATAGGACGCGCTGAGCCTGTGCCCCGTGATGCGGTAGCCGTGCGCCTGACCTACGCGGTCGATCATCTCTTTTTCCTGCGTGACCGCGCGCGTATCCGCCCAGATGATGGATCGGCGCAGCGGGTTGCCCTGCGCGTCCACCGGCAGGCAGCCCATCATCTGCCCGCTGAAGGAGACGCAGAGCACCTCCTCCGGCGCAGCCTTCGCCTTTTCCAACAATTCGCGCGTGCCGCGGCACACCGCGCCCCACCAATCCATCGGGTCCTGCTCCACAAAGCGATCCTGCGGCGTATAGGTCGGATAATCGCACACCACGCTGCACCGCAGCGTTCCGTCCACGCCGTAGAGCGTGGCCTTGTTGCCGCTGGTACCCAAATCGTGCGCCAGAATATATTGTTCTTTATTGCCCATGATCCCTCCGAAAAGTCTGTATGTCTTTACATACAGGATAACATCTTTTTCTTTCGAATGCAACCGGGATTCCGCATCGTGCCGCCCCGCTTTTTCATCCGAAGGATTTTACATATCCCGTCAATATCCGTCCTCTTCCCGGCAAGATCAGGCTTTCCCGCAAAAGGCGGAAAAGGTACAATCTAACGGATCTTGCGGAGGTATTCCCGCGCTGCGCGGCGGCTGCCTTACGAAGAAAAACTTTTGCTCCGAGGTGCGCAGTCATTTGAGTATCGGCTTCCCCATGGGCTTTCAGATGTCGGTGATGTGCATCGGCCAGCTGTCCATGCAGGCGGCGGTCAACGCGCTGGGGCCGCAGGCCATCGCCGGTTACACCGCCGCCACAAAGGTGGATCAGGTGTCCGTGCTGGTCAACGGCGCGTTCGGCATCGCCATGGCCAACTATGCCGCCCAGAACTACGGCGCGCGGCTCTACGGCCGCATCCGCAGCGGGCTTTACGCCTGTCTGTTCCAGACCGAGTGCGCCAACCTTTTGATGTGCGCCGGGCTGCTGCTCTGCCGCAAGGCCGTAGTGGGGCTGTTCATCACCGATCCTACGCCGGAGGTCATCAGCTATGCGGAGCAGTATCTGCTGGTGGTTTCGCCGTTTTATCTGCTGCTGGGGCTGCTTCAGATCTATCGCTCCGCCGAGCAGAGCATAGGCGACAGCCGCACCCCCTTCATCGCCTGCCTGATCGAATTGTTCATGCGTATCCTCGGCACGAGCGGACTTGCGCATCTGCTCGGTTACACCGGCATCTGTTTGGCGCATCCGCTGGCCTGGTTGGGCGCGACCTCGCTGCTGATCCCTGTCTATTACGCGCGCCTGCGCCATTTGGAGCAGAGCTTTGTGCCCGTTCGGGCTTGATTTTCCTGCTCCGCCACAGTATACTGTCAATATACTAAATAGAACGGCGGTGCATGTATGAATCAGGAAAATAAAAGGGACGCCGTGGCGGCGCTGCACCGGGAAAACATCGTGCGCGCCGCTGCGGCGCTCTTTGCGCAAAATGGCTTTGACGCATCCTCCATCGACGATATCGCGCGGGAATCGGGTTACAGCCGCCGCACGATCTACATCTATGGCAAGAGCAAGGAAAACCTACTTTGTCTGGCCATCGCACAGGAGCTGCGCACTTTGCGGGACGGTCTGCGCCGCACGCAGGAAATCTCCGGCTTTTTCGCGCAATACGATGCGATTTGCGCCGAACTGCTTGCCTTTCATCGCCGCTGCCCGCTAAGCACGTCCGTCGTGAGGAAATCCGCCGTGTCCGATAATCCCCTTCCCGCCGAGCAGCTCATATTGTCGCTGGGCACGGAGATCAACGCGCTGCTGGCGAATTTCCTCGCGCAGGGACAGCGGGAAGGTTTGGTGCGCCCGGATGTATTCCCCGCGCTTGACGCGCAGCTGCTTACCACCGCGCTGGAAGCACAGTTCTCGCTCTGGGACGCACGGAAGGACTATCTGATTTCCGTCTTTTCGCTCGACGAAAAGGCCTTCTTCTCCCGCGTCCGGGAGCAGCTGCTGCGCGGGCTGCTGCTTGCATCGAAGGGAGACGCGCGATGAGCCTTCTTCCGTTCGTCACGGAATTTCCCTCCCCGGCGCAGCGCGCAGAAAAACTGCTGGCGCTCAATGAGCGCACCGCACCCTACGGTCTGCGGCTTTCCGCTACAGATGCCGTTGCGCTCGTCCGCAGCGGCGAAGAAGCGCTGCGCAGCACGGGACGCATTGAATGGGGCGACGGCATTGCGCCGCAGCTGATCGAAGCCTTCTGCAATTCTTCGTATCTTTCACAAGAGGATTATGTCGAAACGCTGTGCGAACTGACGACGCTGTTTTATCAAGCCAAGAGCCTGACAGAAGATAGGCTGAGCGACCGCGCGCTGCTGCATTGGATGAAGCGCGCCTTTGACGGCGAATGCGCCGGTTCGCTCGACCGCTTGGCCGGAGATGCGCTGCCCGCACTGGCCCGCCGCCTGAACAGCGCCCCGCAGCCTTCCTGGGTGCGCACCGATGACTGAGCGGCGGCTGCTCTCCGCCCCGGAGAATGTCGATCTTTCGCTGATCCCGCTGACGAAATACGGCCTGCGCCATGGATTGCTTACCGAGGATGATCTACGCCGTCTGCGCGCAGAAAGCCTGCCGCTGCTCCGCTGTCAAGCGGAACGGCTCACCGGCGGGCGCAGCAGCTCCCTTCCCGCCGAAACGGCCGGAGCACTGCTCGATTCCGTGTTCTACACCGTTTCGCTAGCGCTCAAACGCTGCGCTTCGCCCGAAGAAGCGCTGACACTGCTTCGGCAGCAACCGCTGGACACGCTGTTCGCTGCCGGGCAGAAGCGGCTGACGCGCAAGGTGCAGACCGCACGCCTGATGCACGATGAATTGACCCGCTCGCTGTTTTCCACGCCGAACGCATTTTACCGCGCCACACTTGTCGACGGCATCGCAGGCTTTTTTAAGCTTTACCGCCCGGCGCTGTTTGCGCAGGAGACGCACATCACGGCAGATTACCCGCTCTTTCTGCCGCTGCAGAATCAAACCGGAATCGAGTTCATCGAGCGCTACCTGCAAAATGCGCTGTGCGAAAACGGCTTTCTGCGCTGCTTCCCGGCCGAAGCCGTCCACGAATTGATCTGCGCACAGCACGCAGATTATGCCCTCATCCCGATGAACCTACTGGAGCCGGCGCTGACCGCAGCACTGCTCTGTGCGCTGGACGGTCTTCCTGCGAACTCCCTTCGCTGTGCGCCCGATGCGGCAGAACGATTGCTCCGCGGCCGTTCCGCCCCCGATCTCGCCAAACGTTTTGCCGCCGTGCTGCCCGCGCTTTGCCGCGAAATTCACTGTCCGCCGCGCTTTCAATCCTATTTATACCGCTGCCTGCCGTCGCTTGCGGCTGTGCTCGCACAAAACCATCCATTGGAAAAGCCCGAACCGTAATCGGTTCGGGCTTGCGTTTTGCGGCTTATTCCGCAAAGTATTCCGCCTCGATCAGCGCGCACAGAGCGTGATAGAGGGGCAGCGTATATTCCTGCACGCGATAGGTTTCGTGTGAAGGCGTGCGCAGGCAAACGTCGCACAGCTCAGAGAGCGCGCTCTCCTTCTCGCCCGTGATCGCGATTGTTTTGACCCTGGCCGCCTTGGCCGCCCAAACGGCGTTGACCACGTTTTTCGAGTTGCCGGAGGTGGACAGCGCGATGAGCACGTCGCCCGGCTTTCCGTAACCGAATACCTGCTGCGCAAAGATCATGTCCGCCGCCACGTCGTTGGAATAGGCGCTGGTCAGCGACGTATGGCAGGGCAGGGCGATGGCGGGCAGCGCCCCCTGCAACTTGTCTGCAAAGCCCGCCGGCAAACCGTCCAGGGCGTCAAACGCCGCGCGCTGCGCACCCTTGATCGGGCGCTTTTTCAAAAAGCCCTTCATCAGCTCGCCCACGATGTGCTCGCTGTCGGCAGCGCTTCCGCCGTTGCCGCAGATCATCACCTTGCCTCCCGCATCATAAGCCGATTTGAGCAGCGCAAACGCTTCTTCTACCTGCGGAATCAGCTTGCAAAGCGCAGGATGCTCCGCTTTCAATCGCGCAAGGATCTCCTTCTGATCGCAATTCATCGCTCCTCCTTCGGCAAATCTCTTTGCCGCTCCAACAAAACTTCTCTTCTTTTTTCGCGTTTGCGCCGCGCTTTTCCTGCTCGTACACACAATATCCTTTTCACGCGAAAAGAGCCGCCCGTTTGACTGGTCGGCTCTTTCCGTGTGTGTGAAAATAGGAAGGAGAATTTGGAAGCCCGCGTTTTGACTTCCAAAGGGAATTGACGTTATTCGACGTCCTGCAAGGCGTCGTAGCCCTCTTCGCCGGTGCGCACCTTGACGACGTTTTCCACGTCGTAGACGAAGATCTTGCCGTCGCCGATATGGCCGGTATAGAGCACATGCTTCGCCTTTTCGATGACTGCGCGGACGGGCACTTTACTCACGACGATATCCACCTGCACCTTGGGCAGCAGACTCGGCTCGATCTGCACGCCGCGGTAGTATTCGGTCGCGCCTTTCTGCATGCCGCAGCCGAGCACATGGGAAACCGTCATGCCGGTGATGCCGATATTCATCATGGCATTCTTGAGGAGCTCGAGCTTGGCCTCCTTGCAGATGATCTCGATCTTGGTCAGCTTCACGCCGTCGGCGCGAACCGGCGCTTCGTAAGCGGGAACGCTCTTCACTTCGACTGCCTCAGCCACGGGGGTATCGCCCGTGACCTTGACAGGTTCGCCGTCATCGATGACCTCAGGCAGGGTGGCAAAGCCTGCGTAAGCGCTGGGCAGACCATGCTCGGTCAGATCCAGGCCAAGCGTCTCTTCCTCGCGGGAGACGCGCAGGCCGATGGTCTTTTTGATCATCACAAAGGTGATGGTGATGGTCACAGCCGTCCATGCTGCCACCGCGAGCACGCCGACGCACTGCATGCCCAGCTGCGCCAGGCCGCCGCCGTAGAACAGGCCCTTGCCCACGAAGCCGCCGGCTTCCATCTGGCGTGCGAAGGCGGGAGCGGTATCGGTTGTAAACAGGCCAACTGCCAGCGTACCCCAGATGCCGTTTAAGCAATGCACGGCAACCGCGCCGACGGGATCGTCAATGTGGAGCTTGTAGTCGAGCAGCCACACGCCAAAGACCACCAGCAGACCGGAAACCACGCCGATGGCAATCGCACCGAAGCAATCGGTCACGTCGCAGCTGGCCGTGATGCCGACCAGACCCGCAAGGGAAGCGTTTAAGCACATCGAAACATCGGGCTTGCCGTATTTGACCCAGGTAAAGATCATCGTGGTGACGGTCGCAACCGCAGGCGCAACCGTGGTGGTGAGGAAGATGGAGCCCAGCTCCTCAACGGTCTGCGCTGCCGCGCCGTTGAAGCCGTACCAGCCGAGCCACAGGATGAACACGCCCAGCGCGCCCAACGCAATGGAGTGTCCGGGGAAGGCGTTGACCTTGACGATCTTACCGTTTTCATCCTTGGTGAACTTGCCGATGCGCGGCCCAAGCATCTTCGCGCCGATCAGCGCGCTGATGCCGCCGACCATGTGAATGGCGCAGGAACCGGCAAAGTCGTGGAAACCGAGCTGTGCCAGCCAGCCGCCGCCCCAGATCCAGTGCGCTTCGATCGGGTAGATCAGCGCGGAGATCACGCCAGAATAAATACAGTAGGAGAGAAACTTGGTGCGCTCCGCCATCGCGCCGGAGACGATGGTCGCCGCGGTAGCGCAGAACACGAGGTTGAACACGAAGGCCGACCAATCAAAGCTTTCGTAGGCCGTGAAGATATCGAACCCCGGCTTGCCGATCAGGCCGACCAGATCCTCGCCCAGGAACAGCCCGAAGCCGATCACAATGAACACCACCGTGCCGATGCAGAAGTCCATCAGGTTCTTCATGATGATGTTGCCGGTGTTCTTCAGGCGCGTGAAGCCCGCCTCCACCATCGCAAAGCCGGCCTGCATCCAGAACACGAGCGCAGCGCCGATCAGGAACCAGACGCTGAAGACGATTGTGTTTGCATCCATTGAAATGACCATCCTTTCTCTTCCATTCGTAAATTTGTAAAGGAGAAATATAAAAAGACGCGCATCCTCTTTTCCCGATGCGCTTTGAGCGCCGCGCACCGTTTTGCTGGAAAAGAAAATACACGTCTTTGTGTCAGACTATGCGGTTATCAAAAGAATTCATTCAAACGCGGTCTTGTCCGCGTGCGTGGGAACCGGATAGGGATAATCGCCGGAGAAGCAGGCGGTACAGAAGTTGAGCTTGCTGTCCTTTGCGATTTCCTTGACCTGCGCCAGCGGCAGGAAGCCGAGGCTGTCCGCGCCGATGCGCTCCGTCAGCTCCTCATGGGTGAATTTCACCGAGGCCAGCTGGCTGCGGTCGTCAATGTCCGTACCGTAATAGCAGGGCCAGAGGAATTCCGGTGCGGAAATGCGCACATGCACCTCCGTCGCCCCTGCTTTCTTGAGCAGATCCACGATCTGCCGCATCGTGGTGCCGCGGACGATGGAATCGTCGATCATCACCACGCGCTTGCCCTCCACGCTGCGGCGCAGCGCTGAAAGCTTGATGGACACTGCGCTCTCCCGCCCGTTTTGCGTGGGCTGAATGAACGTGCGGCCGATGTAGCGATTCTTGACCAACCCCTCGCCGTAGGGAATGCCGCTCTCCTGCGCAAAGCCGATGGCTGCGGCCAAACCGGAATCCGGCACGCCGATGACCAGATCTGCCTGCACGGGATGACTGCGGGCGAGGATTCTGCCCGCCTCCAGCCGCGCCTGATAGACGCTCTGGCCGTCGATGACGGAATCGGGCCGGGCAAAGTAGATGTGCTCGAAGACACACAGTGCGCATTTCGACGCGTCAGGGTTGATACCGCTCTCCATCACGCGCTCGCCGCTTTCATCCACTACAATCAATTCGCCGGGGCGAACGTCGCGGTCAAACGATGCGCCGATGCTGTCCAGCGCGCAGGATTCCGAGGCGAACACCGTGCTTTTCCCCAGGTGCCCCATGCACAGGGGACGCATCCCCTTGGGGTCGCGCAGCGCAATGAGCTTTTTCGGGCTCATCACCAGCAGGGAGAACGAACCCTCCAGCCGGGGCGCCACGCGGGCGACCGCCTCCTCCACCGAGTTCGCCGTCAGCCGCTCCTTCGCGATCAGGAAGGCGATCACTTCCGTATCAGAGGTACATTGGAACACCGCTCCCTGCTGCTCCAGCTCCTGGCGGAGCAGCGCCGCGTTGGACACATTCCCGTTGTGGGCAATGACCAGGCTGCCCTTGATGTAGTCCACGCCAAGGGGCTGAATGTTGCGCCGGTTGTTGCCGCCGGTGGTGGAATAGCGCGCATGGCCGATGGCAATGCTCCCCTTCATCCCGGAGAGGATCTTCTCGTCAAAGACCTCGTGCACCAGTCCCAGATCCTTGTAAAGGCTGATCAGGTTGCCGTCGTTGACGGCGATGCCGCAGGCCTCCTGCCCGCGGTGCTGCAAGGCATACAATGCGTAATAAACGCATCTGGCTGTATCGACGGATTCGGCCTCCCGATTAAAGATGCCAAACACGCCGCATTCTTCATGGATTTGCTCCAAGGGCTCTCCCTCCCGTAAAGTGGCTTACTGAACACTAAACAGAATATCACCATACGTCGGGAAAGGCCAGTATTTTTTCGCCACGAGGATTTCCATTTCGTCCGCCACGGCGCGCAGCTCGTTCATTGCGGGCACGACATGGTCGCGATAGTAGACCGCTTCGGCGGGCGCATCGTCCGCGTAGGCCTTGGCGCTGCAGATCGTCTCGCTCAGCGCCGCGATCTTCTCGCTCAGGCTGTCCGCCAGAGCCGAAAGCTTCTTGCACAGCTCGGTTTCGGTCTTGGCGGAAAGGCCCAGCTCCTTCTTTTTCAGAAGCGTATCGGTCAACTCACCCACATTGGTCAATGCGGCGGGCAGGATATCGCGGTTGGCCATATCCAACATGGTCATGGCCTCGATGTTGAGCACCTTGGCGTAGTTCTCCATCAGCACCTCATAGCGGCTCTCCATCTCGCGTGCGGAGAACACGCCGTGGCGGGTGAACATCGCGATGTTTTCGGGCTTGATGAAGTAGGGCAGCGCGTCCGGCGTGGTCTTAAGGTTGAGCAGGCCGCGCTTTTCCGCCTCGGTGATCCATTCGGGCGCATAGTTGTTGCCGTTGAAGATGATGCGCTTGTGTTCGCGGATGGTTTTCTGCAAAAGCTTTGCCAGCGCCGTCTTGAAGTCGTCGGCCTTTTCCAGCTCGTCGGCAAACTGCATCAGCTCATCGGCCACAGCGGTGTTGAGCACGATGTTGGGGCCTGCGATGGAGAAGGTGGAGCCGAGGGAACGGAACTCGAACTTGTTGCCGGTGAAGGCGAACGGCGAGGTGCGGTTGCGGTCGGTGGTGTCCTTCGGGAAGTGCGGCAGCACCTTGACGCCGACCTCCATCTCCGTCTTTTCTTTCTTAGTATAAGAAGCGCCTTCTTCGATAGCTTCAAGAATATCGGTCAGTTCGTCGCCCAGGAACATCGAAATGATGGCCGGCGGCGCTTCGTTCGCGCCCAAGCGATGATCGTTGCCCGCAGAGGCGACGGAAACTCTCAGCAGATCCTGATGCTCATCCACAGCCTTGATCACCGCGCACAGGAACAGCAGGAACTGCGCGTTTTCAAACGGAGAGGAACCGGGCTCCAGCAGGTTCTTGCCGTCATCGGTGGAAATCGACCAGTTGTTGTGCTTGCCGGAACCGTTGACGCCCGCAAAGGGCTTTTCATGCAGCAGGCACACCATGTCGTGATGAGCGGCGACCTTTTTCATGATCTCCATCGTCAACTGGTTGTGGTCGGTGGCGACATTTGTGGTGCCGAAGACGGGCGCCAGCTCGTGCTGTGCGGGCGCGACCTCGTTGTGCTTGGTCTTGGCCAGCACGCCCAGCTTCCACAGTTCTTCGTCCAATTCCTTCATATAAGCCGCCACGCGGGGCTTGATCGCGCCGAAGTAATGATCGTCCAGCTCCTGACCCTTGGGGGGCTTTGCGCCGAAGAGCGTGCGGCCGGTGTAGATCAGATCGCGACGCTTTTCATAAACGGATTTGTCAATCAGGAAATACTCCTGCTCAGGGCCGACGGTCGTGACCACGCGCTTGGCAGTGGTGTTGCCGAAGAGCTTCAGGATGCGCATCGCCTGATTGGAAAGCTCCTCCATCGAGCGCAGCAGCGGGGTCTTTTTGTCCAGCGCCTCGCCGCCGTAGGAACAGAAGGCCGTGGGAATGCACAGCGTGCCGTCCTTGATAAAGGCGTAGGAGGTGGGATCCCAGGCAGTGTAGCCGCGGGCTTCAAAGGTCGCGCGCAAACCACCGCTGGGGAAGGACGAAGCGTCCGGCTCGCCCTTGATCAGCTCCTTGCCGGAGAACTCCATGATCACGCCGCCGTCGGGCGTGGGGCTGATGAAGGAATCGTGCTTTTCGGCAGTGATGCCGGTCATGGGCTGGAACCAGTGGGTGAAATGCGTCACGCCCTTTTCAGTCGCCCAGTCCTTCATGGCGTTGGCCACCACGTTGGCCACGGCAATATCCAATGGCTTGCCGTCCTGGATGGTCTTGCGCAAAGCCTTGTAGGTTTCCTTGGGCAGACGTTCGCGCATCGCCGCATCGCCGAAAACCATGCTGCCGAACAGTTCAGGTACGCTCTTCATAACGATTCCTCCTCCAACACAGTCAGATAAAAAACAAAAAAGACGCTGCGGGCCTTTGCCTTGCCCACAGCGCCTTTGCTGTTGATGGAGGGAATCATAGCACGCTCAAAAGGTGCTGTCAACCGGTTTACAAAATCTTTCCAGAACAAGTTTTTGCAGGAATGACCGCTCACGTCCTGCACGTTGTCCACTCAATGGCGTTGACCAACAGCTTGCGGAACTCCGGATTTTCCCACACATCCAACGTATGGCCCGGCGTCAACACCACAATGCGCCCTCCGTAGATCTTTCGCGTCCAGCCCGCAGGCTGCGTGCCGCCCGGCGCAGAATCCCATTGCAGAAATACCTGCGCATCCCCGGCAAGGTCGCTGATCTGATAGTGTTCATCGTGCACCGTGAAGGCGCCCACGCCCTCCGCCAGCGGCGAATCCGGGTCGGTGACATAGATGTCGCAGTTGCAGCGCAGCGGATGGCCGTTCATGGTGCAGCCGTGCAGCGCCTGCATCCCGCGCGCGGGCTTTTTGAAGCGCTCGTCCGCATCGCCCGGAAAGCGTTCGCCGATACAGGTGCCCGAATGCACAAACACGATGCCGCCGCCCCGCTCCAGGTATGCACGGAATTCCTCCGGCCCGACCTCGGTGACGCTCTCCTCAAACCACGGCGCGGTATTGGCGGCGTTGACGTTGTTGCTCTTTGCAATGATCACCGCATCGTACTGTTCCAGGCGCTTTGGGGTTAGAATGTCCTTGGCCGATTTGACCACGTCGAAGGAATACGCACCGTCGCCCAGGCCGCATATTCCCCGTTCAATCACCTCTGCCGGATGCCACAGATCGTCGCAGAGCACCAGTATCTTTCCCAAAGTTTTTCTCTCCCTTCTCCCCTCACCAGGGAATTTCAATGTTCATCCAGTCGCGCAGCACAAGGCGGTTCTCGTCGGAATGCTTGTAGGATTCCGGCTCGTTGCTGCGGTTGCGGGTAAAGTATTCCACTGCGTATTCGCCCGCCCTTTCCGGCGCGGCTGCGGAATCCTTGCAGTACATCCGGAAGGTGTATCCTTTCGGGCGCAGGCCGTTGAACAGCTGGTTCATCGCCATGTTCAGCGGCGCTTTGGAGACGTGTGCGGGATAATCGGCGCAGTCGCGCGCCGCGTTGTTGCTGCTCTGCACGGTGGTCACGCAGCAAATGCGCCTGCCCCGCTTCCAGCAGCGGCAGAAAGGCTTCGATGGCGCGCAGCGGCCCCAGCGTGTTGTAATCATAAGCAGCCTTCATCGCCGCATAATCGGGCGCATCCAGTATCGTCCAGGTTTCAGACTTTGTGCAGCAGTCGTAATTGACCACGAGCAGGTCGATGGCAGGATGCTTCTTGGCAACCTCTGCCGCCGCCCTCTTCGCAGAAGAATCCGATAGCGGATCGATCGTCACGCTTTCCATCCCTTCCGGCAGCGCCGCCGCATCCTGCCCTGCCAGCAAGCCGGCAATCACGGTATCTCCCGCTTTCAGAAAATCCTTTGTCAACCGCAGGCCGGCGGCGTCCCCCGCGCCCGCGATCATCACCATGCGTCCTATCGCGTCTCCCTCCCTTAAAACGGCCATGCTGCGCCTTCGTTGTCGATGAGCACCAGCCGGTCCTCAAATTCTCTGTCCTCAATGAACTGCGGCACCGCCGCGGCCGCCGTTTCCCACGGCCAGAGCTTGCCGGTGAGGTTGCCCTCTTGGTCGCGGAAGGTCGGAATTGCATCCGTGCTGTGCTCAATCTTAGGCGAGCGCACCCAGCCGGGGTGGAATAGACGGAAGGAGTATCCCATCGGCTGCAACTGATTGAACATCAGCCGCAGCGCCATGTTCAGCGCGGTCTTGGACATACAGTAGCTGGAAAGATCCTCTCTGTGCGCAACGCTGACCGCACCTGCCTCCGAGGAGACGAAGCACAGCCGCTTCATCCCGGTCCGCATCAGCGGCAGAAAGGCATGCACCATGCGCATCGCGCCCAGCGCGTTGACGTTATAGGGAAGGAGGAACTTTGAAAAATCGAATTCCCCGTTTTCATCCCTTCCGCCGCCGAACACCGCGGCGTTGTGCACCAGCAGATCCACATGATCGGCCTTCTCCGCCACAATTTTTGCAGCGGCGTCCACGCTTTCTTCATCGGATACATCCAGCGGCACCAGCGTCAGCTGCTGCGGATATTTTTCTTGCAGCTCCTCCAGCAGCGGCAGCTCCATGAGGTACCGTCCCGCAAACACCTTCCAGCCCCATTGCAGAAATTGTTTCACAATTTCCAGGCCGATATTCCGATCCGCCCCGGAAACCACGGCAATCGGCCTATACACTCCCCCCCTCTTTCCGACTCGGTTTCATATGGTCTTGTTTTCAAATAATTACCTATTTTTATTCTATAGGATTTGTCATTCTGAATCAATCACATACAGATTTCCCCTTCAAAAAATGCAGGATTAACAAATTCATCATGCATTTTGCTCTTGACAACCTTCCCCTTTTCGATGTAGAATGTCACCCATAAATTTGGTGAACAAAGGGGTTCACCAGATCGGTCTGTACCCAATTGCGGCGCGGACGGTCTGGTGAACTCCTTTTTTTCATCTTTGGGCAAGGAGGAAACAAGAAGCGTATGCAACGAGAGGGTCAGATCAGGATTCCCGCGGGATGTTCGATTTCGGGCGTCATCTCCCGTTCGGGCCAGGGCATCTGCGGCAGCGAAATCGTCCGCTCCATCGCCACCATGCACGACCGCAGCAACGGTCTGGGCGGCGGCTTTGCAGGCTACGGCATCTATCCGCAGTACAAGGATTATTACGCCTTCCACATCTTCTATGACGATACCGCGGCGCGCAAAGCCTGCGAGGATTTTCTGGAGGAGCACTTTGACATCGTGAATCTTTCCAAGATCCCGACGCGCAAGATCCCCGCCATCACCTCCGAGCCGATGATCTGGCGCTATTTTGTCCGTCCTCTGCACACCAAACTGGAATCCTCTCAGCTGGACGAGCAGGAATTCACCTCCCAGTGCGTCATCCGCATCAATTCCAGCATCGAGGGCGCGTTCGTTTTTTCCAGCGGAAAAAACATGGGCGTGTTCAAGGCGGTGGGCTATCCCGAGGACGTGGGCGAGTTCTACCGGCTGGAAGAATACGAGGGCTACTGTTGGACGGCGCACGGGCGCTATCCGACCAACACGCCCGGCTGGTGGGGCGGCGCGCACCCCTTCGCGCTGCTCGACCTTTCGGTGGTTCACAACGGCGAGATCAGCTCCTATGACGCAAACCGCCGCTGGATCGAGATGTACGGCTACAAATGCACACTGCTGACCGATACCGAGGTCATCACCTACATCATTGACTTCCTCGTGCGCAAGAAGAAGCTCACCTTGGAAGAAACCGCCTCGGTCATCGCCGCGCCGTTCTGGTCCACAATCGACCGGATGCCGGAGGAGCAGAAAAAGCAGCTGACGTACCTTCGCGGCATGTTCGCTTCGCTCCTGATCACCGGGCCGTTTTCGATCCTGGTGGGCTTTACGGGGGGGCTGATGGCGCTCAACGACCGGCTCAAGCTCCGCTCGATGGTCATCGGCGAAAAGGGCGACCGGGTCTATATTTCCTCTGAAGAGTGCGCCATCCGCGTACTGGAACCGGAACTGGACAAGCTCTGGTCCCCCAAGGGCGGACAGCCCGTCATCATTACCAGCAAAGGCGGTGAAGCCTGATGGCCATCAATTTTTTTCCTGCCGAATATGAAGTGATCCGCAATGCCGACCGCTGTATCGCTTGCCGCGTCTGCGAACGGCAATGTGCCAACGAAGTGCACCATTACGACGCAGACCTTCAAAAGATGATCTCGGATGAAACCAAGTGCGTCTGCTGCCACCGCTGCGTGTCGCTCTGCCCCACCCGAGCCCTGAAGATCGTCAAGTCCGACAACACCTTCAAGGAAAACGCCAACTGGCAGGCGCAGACCATCACCGAGGTCTACCGTCAGGCGGGTTCGGGCGGCGTGCTGCTCTCTTCAATGGGCACGCCCAAGGGATATCCCGTCTATTGGGATAAGCTCCTCATCAACGCTTCCCAAGTGACCAACCCTTCCATTGATCCCTTGCGCGAGCCGATGGAAACCCGCATCTTCCTTGGCCGCAAAAACGATCAGATTCGCCGCGATAGTCAAGGCAATCTCATCACCGACGTGCCACCGCAATTGCAGCTCAACGTGCCGATCCTGTTCTCCGCCATGAGCTACGGCTCGATCTCCTACAACGCACACGAATCGCTGGCCAGAGCCGCGCAGGCATTGGGAACGCTCTACAACACCGGCGAAGGCGGCCTGCATGAGGACTTCTACAAATACGGCGCCAACACCATCGTGCAGGTGGCCTCCGGCCGCTTCGGCGTGCACAAGGATTACCTGCAAGCAGGCGCGGCGATTGAAATCAAGATGGGGCAGGGCGCAAAGCCCGGCATCGGCGGGCACCTGCCGGGAGCCAAGATCGTGGGCGATGTCTCGCGCACCCGCATGATTCCCGAAGGCTCCGACGCAATCTCCCCCGCGCCGCACCACGATATTTATTCCATCGAGGATCTGCACCAGCTCGTCCACTCCTTAAAAGAAGCGACGCACTATCAAAAGCCCGTCATCGTCAAAATCGCGGCAGTGCATAACGTCGCGGCCATCGCATCGGGCATTGCGCGCTCAGGCGCGGACATCATCGCCATTGACGGCTTCCGCGGCGGCACGGGCGCTGCGCCCACCCGCATCCGCGACAACGTGGGCATCCCGATTGAGCTGGCGCTGGCGGCGGTGGATCAGCGGCTGCGCGAAGAGGGCATCCGCAACAACGTCAGCCTGATCGTGGGCGGTTCGATCCGTTCCTCCGCCGACGTGGTTAAGGCCATCTGCCTGGGCGCGGACGCGGTATATATCGCCACGGCGGCGCTGCTGGCGCTGGGCTGCCATCTGTGCCGCACCTGTCAGGCAGGCAAGTGCAACTGGGGCATTGCGACCCAGCGTCCGGAGCTGGTCAAGCGCCTGAATCCGGATATCGGAAGCGAAAGGCTTGTGAATCTTATGACGGCTTGGCGTCATGAAATCATGGAGCTGATGGAGGGTTATGTGATTCCCGTCATCAACGAACCGATGACGCTCGACCGTCTCGACATCGGCGGGCTGGGTTACGCACGGTTCCTGCTGAAAAAGGGCGGCAGCCTGGGGGATCTGTACTCCACGGCCGATCTGCGGCGCGACAGCCGGGGCAACATCTATGTCGATGCCGACGGCAAGGTGGTCGGCAACACGACGAATGTAAAGGATATCAAACTCGGCTCGGTATTCCCGAAGGCGAATCTGGCCTGGCGCAACGACTTCAACTACGGCAACTTCAATTTCGGTTTCATGCTTTCGGCCCGTCTGGGCGGCATCGTCTATTCGGCGACCCAGGCCTATATGGATTATTACGGGGTGTCGGAAGCCACGGCCGCCGCGCGCGATTTCGGAGGAGTCGTCGTCAACGGCGATCTGATCGATGCGGAGAACTGGTATTCGGTGGTCGCCGGACAGGGGGGCCTTCCCCAATATTACACCTATTCGGCGACGAACTTCCGCTTGCAGGAGGTGTCGATCGGATATACCATTCCGAAGGCGAAGCTCTGGAACATCGCCGATGTCACGGTTTCGCTG